>Ga0114955_1000538_pt1 | contig 18117 bp, 24 predicted proteins | sample Porto_5metaG_FD_87302 | JGI IMG/M metagenome (GOLD analysis project Ga0114955, IMG submission 87302) | Marine algal microbial communities from Porto, Portugal - Porto_5 metaG | ecosystem: Host-associated > Algae > Red algae > Unclassified | place: Portugal: Porto | collected 2015-02-02 | reverse complement strand
TCGAAGACGCAGGATGAACCCAAAACATACACTCACATACCCTCAGAAGCAGGAAGCAAGACGTGCACAATCCCGACCCCCGGATGCCACCATGGGGGGACCGGTACTCAGCTGGCCACGGTCTCAGTCACGGGCCTCCAGTGGCCTCTGCCCAGTATCCTCGACTACCGTTCCACTGGAAGAGGACCCCCGCCCGTCTCGGGGCGGAATGAGAAAAGTCACTAAGACTTCCTTGATTTCAGGATTTACCCAAGATATGTATCTCAGCACTTAACCCAAGATTTTTCAACTTTCCCGGATAGATTTCCGGTCGGATATAATACCTGGCCGCGACCTGACCTCGGTCCGGCTTACGATCGGATTGCGGAAGCTTCCTCAAGCTTCCCGGTCCCTCGAGGGGTCCCGGATTCAAGGAGACGCGTGTCTCCCTCGGCTGTGTCAGGCCCCTCAATGGGGTCCGATCCGGTGCTCATCACCCCGGACCCTCCCAGAGGGTTCGTTTAGTGTGTGGTCCTCGGGCTCCCTGGACACCCGCCCAAGGGAGGCGTCACGCGCCACCCCTCTCGGGGGCATTACGTGGTTCTTCGCGACCCGTCCCCGGTTCGTGACGGGGCCCGTGTTACCCACTGACAGGGGTTTCCCCAACATGTCCCCCACCTTGGGGCCCGCGTCTCGCGGGACCGGGGGCGGTATCTCGCCGCCTTTACAGGACACGGGTGTAACCGCATCCCCCTTTGACTCAGTATCAGCGTGCCCCAGGGGGGCTGCGTCGGGATGCCTGCGCAGGGAGTCGGATACACGGGTTCCCCCCGAGCGGAGCGGGCCTCGGGACGGCCCCATAAGGCGGGCACCGCTGGCGAAGTCTGGGGTTCCCGGGTATCCCGAAGGTAACGTTGTCTTCATGGGGCGAGACGACACCCAGTGGGCGCGACCGGGGTCTCCCCGCGTCCCGTTGTGACCTTGTACCCCACCTTAGGGCGAGGCCTCCTCATCTTCCCCGCTTCTCCGCCTCTCGGGGCGAGATGTCTTCGGCCAACGCTCCCGAAGCCGCGGCCTCCGTGGCGGTCCATCGTCAAGCGGAGAGGGCTGGCGCCCTTTTGGGACAGGTGGAGGACACCGAAGACGACGTCCTTGCCAACCTCTTGTTGGCCTCTTGGCCGACACCCGCCGTCGTGGACGAAGAGTACGGGCGTTACCCGTGGACGCCCCTCGGGGGCTCCTTGGTCAAGCAGCGCTTTGCACCCGTCGACAGCCGCCGGATGGTCTCCATCTGTACCACCATCCGGGGGATGTGTGGTCCTCTGTACGCCGTCCCCGAGGGGACGGTGACGGACTTTCCGTTCTTCCGCACTCTGGAGGATTGGCGGATCTGCCAAGTGCTTCAGCACTTTGCAGTGCGCGAGCTCCTTCCAGAGGTGGGGGAAAATCCCCACTTCTCCTGGGAGTACTACCCGGGGACTGCCCCCAAGTTGGGGGAGGAGGACAGCGGCGTTTTTGTTCCGGGTGCCATGGGGGAGTGGAACATCCGCACCTCCTTCTGTCTCGTCACGCTCTGTGAGCAGCATGAGGTACGCGACGTACCTGTGGTACGTCGAAAGGCGCTCTGTCCGACCACACCAGTGTGGTTGTAGCTGGTTGAGTTTCCTCGCGGAATGGCCGCGAGCGTGCCTCAGATGGTGGGGCCACGGGGTAGCCAGCATATGGGAGAACCCCTTGGGGGTCCTCACCACCATACATTGGCGACCCTATGGGTCGCCGAGGCGGCTGGTGTCTTTGTCGGCAGCATCCGGCACCATGGACATCTGTGGCGACTGTTTCTTGCGTTATGGTTGGCTTTTTCCGACCTCACGACCGCGCGTTCGTGATCGGCTGACCTCTCGGTCCGGCCTCCTTTTGGGGCCGGTCTGGAGTTCCTTCGTCTTATGGAGAAGCGGGCGTCAGCCTCGTAGCTGCAATGGACTGGAGGACCCCGAGGGGTCTTCCGCTGTGCCAAGTCGTTGAACGACGAGGGGACCTTGGTCCTCACGGAGGGTCTAGGGGACCCCGTCTCGCCTATGGGAGCGACGTAACTCACGAGTTGCGCGCCCGTCCCCGGGATAGGGACTTGGCCAACGCTGGGTCGGCCCGAGTTGGCCTTGTTGTGGCGGCCGAGCCACCGCTGGCACCGGTCGCGGCGGCTGCGGTTCCCACATCGCTGGCGCCGCCTCTGTGAGGCGCGGTCTCTCGCCCGGTTTATGCTCCCCAAGAGGCAGGTCGGTACACTCGTGCACGCCTGGCCTACCTCCTTGGGGGTGACAGTCGTACGATCGCCCTCATTGGGGGACATGCGGGTCCGCCCTTGGCGCCCCTTCCTCTGTTTCCTTGGGAGAGGTCGGCCCAGCTGGGGGCCCCTCGTCCCGTTAACGCAGCCGTATGGCCGCGCTTGGGGCGCTCCTCAGGGGAGCTCCCGTCCATCCTCAATAACGGGGTGGACAATACTCTCAATTGGGCTTTGACCCACACCATGGTGCGGCTGCGCAATGAGATGGCCCCCATCGTGTTACGCCCTATGGGTGACCGCGCCGCAGATCGGCTGCAACATCTGAGTATATTCGCGACGATCCGCCGCCTCCCGGCGGAGGATTATGCTGTCGCCGTGGCGGACACCAACACACTCTTGGCGGCTTGTTCCCTTCGAGACTTCGCCAATCCGGTGGGAACCAGAATGGGGGCCGGCATGCTGGCGACGCCTCAGCGTCCGCCGTCTCCCTCACCGCCCCAATACGGGGCGGGATCGAGCTCTTTTGCTCAGTTCATTTATGCGGTGGCGACGGGCGCCTTCGAGAACCCGCCGTCCCTTTCGGGGCCCGGGAAATACGTGCCGGAGGATGGCCCTAGCCAGGGCTATGGCTCTGGCTATGGTTCCCGCTCCGGGTTTGGTGACTTTTATCACCCTGGGCTGGCCTTGTGTCCTCCCCCGCCCCCTTCATGCGTTGTTAGCAGCCCTCTTTCGCCCCCTCTAAGGGGGTAGGCGACTTCTATCGGATGATATATTGCTGATCCCCCAATGTTGTCGTGGTGTACCGAGGCGCAGACTGAATGCAAAAAAGAGCATTCTATCGGTCTAAAACAGCAGGAAGAGGGTCTCGAAGCCAATAGCGAGCCCGGACTTAGTGTGAGGACCTTCCATACAACAGAACTCATTCTTTGTTTCCGCTTGATCCGTTTTTTTGGCATGGAGCACGCTTCCGAGGCGAGATCTGGATATGTTCTTACTGTTTCCTTGCCAGAGGTGCGGGAAAAGCGAGGTGCTGATGTCTATTTCCAGGCCGTACGGGCACATTTACGCACTCAGCGGCTCCAAGTCAGTCCCGGGTGCGCATCTGATTGGTGAAGGATAGTCGGTCCGCAAGTCAGTCTCGGTCCACCACGACAGAATTCGGGGATCAGCAATATAAGTCTCGGGTCTCGCAGGGAATAAAAGGTTTAGCCTAGCTTCTGGTTTTCCTTTCTATTCGGATGAAAATTGGTCACATGCATCCCGAAGGCTCTTCCCTTGACTTGTTCGGAGAAGAAAACCCCGTCCCGCGTCAAGGCAGGAGGCTGAACATGTTTGCCTCCGCACAACTTTCGAATTGCCTCCTTAGAGAGGGAGAAATTGAATTGCCACGTGGCTTCCTTCTCCGGAAGTCTGAACCATTTGACCAGGACCTTCAATTGCTCTTCATCATCCCAACCATGGTTGAGGAATCGTTCAAGTAAGAGTTCAGGACCATACTTAATCATTTAATCGCCCACCTGAAAAAGGGCTTGAGCCGTGAGGTCTCGGGTCCACTTCGCACTCCGTATCGGTGGTGCGGGGGCACCAGTCAGATGGTCACTGCTCACTGTGCGGAGACCTCCAGAGCTCTCCAGCAGAAAACGATGCCCATCCGTTTGTAATACCATATAGGGTCCTTGCGTCTTAAACCCAAGCTTCTTCAACGAACGAGAGTGGGCATCTAGGTATACCCGTCCCCGTCGCTGACAGCGATATTCGCTTCCTTAGTACATGTGCCCAGTGACCGCATACAGGTGGCCTGGGCTTTGCACAGCTGCCGACGAACCGCCGGGATGAGCGCCTCTAGGTCTCCTCAACATACTGTTCCGCCGCCGTAGAGGCGTGCTTCGTTCTCTTATCGAGTGCGAGGAAGGCCATTTCCATCATCGCCCAGCTCGAAGCCACGAAGAAAGCATTTTCCCATGCCTGCAAACAGACACCCTTCGTGACTCCGCCGCCCCCGCCCTACTGCCAGTCCCGCGATCCTCCCCCGACTCGTCACCAGCCTCAGTACCAAGACCCGGAACGTCAAAAAGAACCGAAAACAGCGCAGTCCCCTTCTCCGGCTGCGCGTCGTCCGCTCTGCCGCGCCGACGCCCTCGAGAAAAGAGGTCCCAAACCTTGTGCGCCAGGATGCGGCCCCCTTGTATTCGGCGTTGGTCTGTGCTGCTGACGCATGGCGTGGAACAAGGAAGAGGGCCGACGCCGAATGGGAGCAGACGAGAGATACGCGGGTGAGCTAGGGCCACGCACCGGGAGATAAGGAAAACTTGTGGCTCATCGTGGCCAGGGGGGAAGGAATGCAATCGGATGAGGGGCCCACGTCGCCCACGTTGCTGCAGAAATGCGCTCATGGGAAACTGCGGCCGTATGGACAAGTAGCCCACGCCAAGCGCGTTCCTGGTACGGTGTGACTGCCACATGTAGACGAAAAGATGGCGCGTTCTCCGCATCATCGCTGGACAACAACAAAAACCCGGTGAAGCGTGATTCACAAGGGCGTTGATGGCCCGTTGACAGCGTCGCTCGGAGTCTCTGTCTACTTCATGACTCTGATGGAATATTCCACAGGGTTTATCACGGCGACACCCATCAAGACCAAGGGCATGGTTCCGGAAGTGATCGAGTCCCGCATTAAGCATCTCGAGACCTTGAAGAGGCTCAGGGTGAAGCGAGTGCGCCATGATGGTGCAGAGAAGTACATCAGCCGTGATCTCCACGACTGGTACGCAGAAAAGGGAATCATGTCGGAGATGACGGCGCAGTGCTCATCGCAGCAGAACAGGAAGGCGGAGCGCTCCAACCGCTTCATAGTGGACCGCGTTCGGGAAGAACTGCTGGACGCAGGCTCGAGAGAGGGGCTGTGGGCTGAGGCTCTGTCTTCGCTGATCCACGTGCTCAACCGCGCTTCCAAGGCGGGGCACGAGGTGACGCCTCTTGAGGCACTCATGGCGCGATGCCCGGACGTCAAGGGATTCCGTGTCTGGGGGAGACGGAAATGGGCGCTCAATCCCAAACAGCAGTAGAGTAAGCTCTGACCAAGGTCGGACGTCGGCCGTATTGTCGGCTACACTGTTGGTCGAAAGGCCTAACGCATTCTGGAGGATGACTCGAACAAGGTCTTCAAGAGACAAGACGTGCTCACGGAAGAGATACTGAGCACGAATTTGACCAGGACTGCTGGGTCAGGGTCAAGATCCACTCTTCGTCTGACCTCGTGGACAGATCGTGGCAAAGAGGACGTAGCGATAGACATGCTGGACGCAGAGATCGCCATCGGGGACGAGTACACGCGCCACAAGTCTTCATCAAGCGACGATTCGCCGCACGAGGAGGTTGTCCTGGAGGCGAACGAAGACGATGATAGTGACGCTGGCGAAAACCCAACGACACAGGCAGGTCACAAGTTGGTGCCTGACTTCACCGCGGAGAGCGGTGGTGACAGTGAGCCAGCACCTCCGCGGTCCAAGTGCAACCTCGCGGACGTTGCCTACCACATGGTGCGTGACAAAGTGGCGCGTGGCGATGCCGCGTTCTACTTCCTTTCTAGATCTGAGATGGCGGCGGGTGACATACAGAGGGGAGACCCACGGACCGCACAATCACATTCGGAAGTCTCAAACTTCTGGGCGCCCTCTGTCGTAATCAGAAGGCACCTCTCTCACTTAATGCGTCACCTCCGCGGCCTGCGGGCGGACTCTGGCACGTATCCCGGATAAGGTTAGGGGTTGTTCTTGTGGAGTTGGTCCGCCCAATCCTACAGACACATCTGCCATGAGCAAGCGGCGTGGCTGCTCTGGAACTGCCCCATCTTCTGAGCATCTCTCGTTCATTGAAGGCGTACCATGCACCCTGGGCTTTTTCTTATGTCTCTTACGAACACTTAGTAGCATGAGATTCAATTGTAAGGAGTGGTGCTCCTTCTTTCTAATGGAAACATCTAGTGCTTCCTACACATCGTGATGGTACCTCGCGCAGAGTAGGAAGTAGCAACGACTGCAGACAATAATGCTATCAATGAGATTCCTGTTCCTTCACCTGAAGACACCACCATCCTCCACTAGTCACATGCCACATCCGTCACCGACACTCGCGCTGTCTCCCACACAATGAAACATTTCTTCAGCTCCCACATCTGACGCGTGTCTTGCGTGGCCGGAAGCTCCCTTGGGAACGAGCGCTCATCCCGGTAGGGGTAGCCGCCAGAAACCACCACGTCCACGAATACTACGACAATGCTTTACGGAACGTCGTGGTCATGAAGCTCGCGACGCTCGAAACTCGCGTCAGCTGTCAAGATGGGGTCGCCGGTCGGGCCAACCAACAGACAAGGCCCGGAGGTAGAGCGCAGTCTCCTACAACCGGGGCAGGAAAACTCGTCCACGTCGCTGTCCGAGTTGGAAAACGAGGGGCGGGTCATGCTTCCCGCCGTACTGCCGCAGAGGCGGCGGAGAATGTGCGCGAGCCCTCCGTCACCACCGAGAGCCTCCCGCGCCCCTCCCGGAGTACCTGCGATTGCAGTGGCGGCCGCCTGCGCCGCCGCCGTACGCGCGGCCAGTCGAGAATCGACAGCCGACACTCGGACGACCGTCAATACGCGACGGGGAGCCGCGGGCTGGTTGCGGCTTTCCCGCGCTGAGGCAGCGCTACCCCGAGCGTGCAGCGGGTTCACTAGAGGCTGCAGGAGCGCGAAGGGCAAGGGACTGTGCGATGACCTGAGCGCCAACGTGGCGGACGCGATGCGAGGTGCCTCGGAGGCGTTTGTTGAGCACACGGCCGCCTGCTGCTTCTCTTTGGCCGCCGCCAGCGGCGCGCCAATCTCGGTTGAAGTCTGCTTGGCTGTCAGCTGCACGGACCTTTGCACGAAGAAGTCGTGGTTGGCGAGAGCGACTTGCGTGACGTTCTCCTTGTAGTGAAGGAAAATGATGGCGGCGACCAGGTCGTCAATGGGAGACGAGGCGGTCGGTAGCTCGGTGAGAGTGATCTTCTCGTAACCATCTCCATCCTCGTCGCGGCTCCACCTGGTCGTCAAAGTCAATCTCTGGGGGACAAGCACCTCAAACGGCGAGACGGTGCCCGGAAAGACGACCTCATTGGAGTGTGCCGACAAGAAGTACGGCGAACACGATATCAGGAAAAGTGGGTGCCCTTGACGCCGCACTTGTGCTCGGCCGCAACCACGCCCACCGTCCCCTTGAACGCATTTCTCACAAACTGCGCGTACGACCTCCGACGGCGAGAACGTCCGTCTGTGAGACCCGCCAGAACACGTGGCGAATAAAACTTACTCGGAAGGGGCAACGGTTGACGGCGAAGGGCCCGTCTAAGACGATGGGGGCGACGCCGGAGGGCACTCGGGATGTCGATGGGTGTGACGACGGTGGAAATGGTCGGGAGGGGTCAGAAGAGAAAAGGTTGTCTTCAAAACTGAGGCTGCGTTTCTCGATCCCCCCGAAGGAGCTCGGTTTGCTGGAGCATATACTCTCCCCGGAGCACCTAAGGTGCCCCAGAACGTGTATGCACTCGTCTCCACACCGTGTGGCACCAAAAGGGCCAAAAACGAAGGGAGACGGGCGTGTGCCGCCAAAACGCGGCACCAAATGGCTCAGACAGAAACGCAGGTAAAGAAACGTGGAGAAGCAGGCGGCTTTCGGCACGAAAGCCGAGAACAGAGGGCACTTCCCATTGGATAGGGCGACGCTCGACAGCCCCAACAGAAGGGAATAACCGACCCAGATCTGCTGGCCCCGGACCTTAGAAGCAGATTGTAAGGGACGCTAACAATGATGTCGCGTCCCCATAGGCCTAAATGACTGAGACCAACCCCCATTGGTGCAATAGAGCTGACGCCGAATCATCCGGAGTCAGACGCCGCATCACGATGACTCAGCGGGGCGCTGGCTGGCCTCATGCCAGATCAGGTCCATCCGCGTGTCCGTAGCTTCCAATAAAAATATGGAGGCCGTTGTAGCGGATTTTGGACGCGTCCAGCGCGTCGCGAAGGAAGCGCGCCACGTGGAAAGTGACGATTGAAAATGGGTGAAATGTTGAAAGAAGGTTTCCACGTGGCGTTAACGGCAAGAGGGCTTACACATACCCCCCGTTAGGCCTAGGAACGAAGGAATCTGGCCAGAGCGTCTTTGGCGTGCTTGAGGTCGGCAGAAAATTGCCAAGTGCTCTCACTCACATCGTGACCGCGCCGCTTGACCACATACTGGAGTCGTTAGCGACGTTTTCGGGACCGCAGGATGCTCTCGACTTCGTCCTCAATGGCGCCGTCCGGGAAGTCGATCGTGGGCGGAGCCGGAGGAAGTCGGTCATAGGGGTCGGAGCGGTAGGGCTTGAGGAGACTCGCGTGGAAAGCGTCGTGGACCTTGCGATCCCAATGGGCTTGGGGAAGATCTAGGCGAAAATTGATGTCATTGATGCGCTCCGTGACGCGATAGGGACCGGAGTACTTGGGCATCAGCTTCCGGGCGCCTTGATAGGCGTCCGGTAGCAGGTGTGTGGTGCTGAGTAGCACAGAGTCACCTACGGCGATGGTACACGGCCGGCGACGGCGATTGGCGAAAAGCGCTCGCGCTTCGTTGGCCTTGGTAGTATGTTTCGTGGCATTAGTTTGGGACTTTTTTAATCCCTGGAGCCACGCCGAGACTGACGCGACGTTAGTCGCCGTTGAGCAGTGTAGGTCGGCCGGGACAGTGGAAGACTCGTAGTCGTTGACCAAGAAGAACGGAGAGTAGGTGGTGACCGCGTAGGCAGATCGGTTGTGCGAGACTGCGACGTCGACAAGGTGGAGATCCCAGTCGCTCTGATTGTGATTTACGAAGTTGCGTAACATTCTTCGACCTTTTTGTTCCTAATCTCCGTCTGCCCGTCCGTTTGGGGATGATAAGCAGACGACGCACGGATTTTGACCTTGAGGATGTCCGTGAGGGCTTTCAAAAACTTGGAGAAAGAGACGGGGTCACGGTCGCACACCACATCTTTGGGAAGGCCATGATTCCGGTACACGTGGTCGTGGAAGAGAAGGGCAACGGCAGCAGCCGTACAGTCCGGTTGTGTCGCCTCCAGGCGGATCATCTTGGTGAGGCGATCCACGAAGACATAGATGCCGTTGTGTCCGCGGGGCGTCTGAGGTAGACGTGGAATGAAGTCGATGGAGACGCTTGCCCATCGTTGGGTTGGTGGATCTAAAGGTCTGAGGTGACCCAGAGGTGAACGAGTGCCCGCTTTGTTGCTTTGGCACGGATCACACGCTTGCACGTAACTTTGAATGTCCTTGAGCATGGTCTTCCAGTAGTACTTGGTAGCCAGCGCCTTGGTGGTCTTTCTGACGCCCATATGCCCTTGGATAGGAACATAGTGGTAGTCGTGGAGTATCTTTGTGCGAAGAGTACCAGCGGGGATGCACGTACGGTCACCTCGTTTTAACAACCCCATGTCTTGGGTAAATGCTGCTACGGGTTCTTGGGCTAGGGTGGCAAACTCAGGGTCCGCGCGGTACTCCTCTCGTAGGGTGGCAGGGTCTTGTTCACTCAGGTGCGTGGTCATGAGGATGTTGATCGCAGGTTGCTTAGGGTGATTTCCAAAGGTCTTGGCTATTGCTGATGTCCCAATTTTGTCCTCTCCGGACAAGAACAACAGTGCTCATGTAAAACTCTGAGGACTCCGAAGTACGGAAGGACTGTCAATAAGGACGAATTCAAAGTACATCTGAGGACAGACTGTTCAAAAGCTGTGACGGCTTTGGATGATTGTATCATGGCCGGTGCCTTCATGCCCCTGCAGCGCGCGATTTGGTTGGAGATCCGCTCCGAAAGTCTGAAGGCAAACGCTCGGAGCTGGACAGCTGCGGACCTCTCTCGTCCCGACCTTCGCATCTCAGCTGATTCTCCGCGGATTGGTCGGTCTGGCATTCCTGGTGGGGAACTTCGCACCTCTGGGCACCGGAACCGACTGTGGATCGCCGCGGATCGCCCGCGATCCCCGAAAAACGTCAGGAAACAGCCGGGCCCGACGGGCCTCCTTGGGTGTTGCGCAACGGTCCGGCGAACAGAACAGCCGATCTTTACAGTTCTCTACCATCTGATTGGCTGCAACGCAAGAGCCTTGCAAGAAAGATTCGATCGCTGATTGTCCATGCGGTCCCGTCGACGCGCTTTCGTCTTCGTCGCCGACTTCAGCCTGATGCAAGTTGCTAGGTGCGACACAGGGGTGATCGTGTCCGTGGTGCGGTAGCACAGTGGGGAATGCAGCCTGCTTAAGGGGAGTCTAAACGAAATGCGGGGAAGAAGACAATGCCTCTGCGCGTACTCTTTATTTGTAAAACATCCAAGCACACGCCGTATTGGTACTCTGGCCCCTCGTCCCTGACCCCCGCCCCCCTCCGACAAAGCCTCCTCCGTGCTGTCAGGTAAAAAGTACATGCGTAAAGGATGCCGCTGGGCTACGCCCTGGGCTCCACTATGAACGGATGACGAGTACGTGGGAGGCGAAGCAGGGAGTATCGGGCGGTGACGGCGAGACATGTAGGCGGGCGCGATGCAGGCCGTCCACAGTACCGGATCACACAACGAAGCAAGGTGGATGTCAGAAGGAAACTGCTTTAAGAAAGGCAAAGCGACGCTGGCATGCAGATAAAAAATCACCACGGGAGGCATCCAGCCCCCTCACCCCTGGTCATCACCCCACGCCCCTCACACCCCTCCAGTGTGACGTTCCCGCGACCCCCCGGCCACCCTTCTCAGAAACGGCTCACACAAAAACGCTCACGTACCCGAGAGATTGCCAGCACAGCACAGAGCACCGGCGCTAAGCGCGACGACCATGGGAGGCACCATGACGACCGGCCGACCGTGCTGACGACGGTCTCGGCGCACGGTCGTGGTGGCACCAGCCGATTCACAAAGGAACTGCTCGAATCCAGTGGCAAGCGCAGTGCACCGGCCTTCAGGTGCTCCAACAGAGGCCTCCACGGCCTGGAATCGCAATTTGGCATGGGCGCTTTCGTGCCACTCTTCCCGTACCACTCCATCAGCAAATCAGAAGCCGAAAATACACCTCAATGCAGCTTCTCTGGGGGGGTGTTATCGCCTGGTGCTTGCTCACGATTCTTGGGGTGGCGCTCGCCGTTTTGTGCCATCACGGTCACAATTCAGGGTCCTATCGCCATACAGCCTCCCTGCCTCTGATTGGCCCTTCAAATCAGACCCACATTTCTGCGCCGTCCTCCTCCACGAATCGGTCGACTTCCTGACCGCAGGTCTGCGCGCCACTACATATCCTGAACCATTATACGCCACACAGCCTGCGCCTTCCTGACCGCAGGATTGGGCGCAACCAGATTGTCCACGCGAGGAACAGGTCCCCTGGAAGGAAGGCGCCCCTTTAATCCACCACCATGCAGGCCACTGGCCGAGATCGCGTGACAATGGCGGCACCGGGTGGTCCCAGCTCAAGCCCCATGGCGTGGCCGGCAGGAGCCCCAGAACAGCGCTGCAGCACCTGCTGCTATGGTCCCGGGCCTGGTCCGCCGCCCCGCCCCGCTCGGCGGCACAGTCGGCCGCCTCGTCCCGCTCGGCGGCACGGTCGGCCGCCCGGTCCTGCTAGGTGGCACGATCGGCCGCCCCGCCCTGCTCGGCGGCACGGTCGGCCGCCCCGCTCCGGTCGTCGGTACAGTCGGCCGCCCCACCCCGCTCGTCGCCCACGCTCACTTTCGCCTCCTCGGCCCGCCGCCCTGTTCTTCGCCTGATGCGTCACGGCCGGAACCCCGACAGATCACCTCCCACCCTGCCGTCCGCATCTACTGCGACCCGCTCAACTACTGAGCTCTGTTGATTGCTCCCCCCCTGGTGCGAGGACCACCATTTTCTCCTACGGCTGCTCGCCATGTCGGACTACGACTCCGCGCCGGCCCGCTCAACGGTGCTACACTGTGGCTTTTTCGAGGACGCACCAATCTTCCTCGATTGTGCGGCGGATATCAGCGTCGCTCGCCGGAATATTCGACTCGGCACGCCATGTGTAGATGGAGGCTGTGGCGGCCGGTGAAGTGGACGAGCGCGACTGGCACCAGGACCCGGACGAAGCGGCCGACAACAACGACCCAGCCACGGACGACAGGTGGAACGCCAACACGGTCGCCGACGATAGTGACGGGGAGGACAGCAGCGGCGGACCGCCCCGTCCCACAAGAGCGCGACTCAGACAAAGACCTGCCAATCTCTTCAGCAACAACAACGCTGGCGCCGGGAACGCCCGGTCAAGTCGCGTGCCCCAGCTGGGGGCCGCTCCATGGACGTTTCGGGAGCTGCACGTGGACTTTCTCGCCGAGCTCCGCGTCGCGCTCGGCTTTGCGGCAAAGATGATGTGTGCGTCGGACGCCCCGTCGGACACACCGCGCTGCGTCAGCGGCGCCCGAATAATCGTCTTTTAGAATTGTTCGACCCCATGTGCGTGTGGTCGGCGACGGTGGCAGGCGCGCTGTTGACGTTTTTCCCTTGCGGACGCATCCTTGGCAGCGGCAGACTCACCTTCAAGGGGGACGCGATTGAACACGTCAATCTGCAAGTGGCTCTCAACAAGTCGTCCACGTGCCGCCACGCGCGCGCGCAGCAGCTGGCGTACGACGAGCTGGCCTCCGAGTACGAGGCTTACAACATTGACGAGCTGCTCGACCTCTTCCTCGACCTGGCCGGCGCCGAGGAGTACAAGCAAGCAGCGGTGGACAACGACACGGCCGTCCACCTGGCCTTGCACTCCGGCAAGAAGGAGGACGTCCCAATCTTCGCCATCTCTTTCGAAGGCGTGTGGAGCCCCGCCATTGCTCGCCGCCGCAGCAACAAGCACCACCTGGCTACCTGCTTTCTCTTGTCGTGCTCGAGCCATTCGTGGTGCTGTATACACTCCCAAGCCGTCAACGAGTACAACAAGTTAGAGGCCGCGGCAGCGTCGACCGCGGCTGCAGAGTTCAATGAGGCGCTGCAGTTTGGCCCGTCCGGCGTCCGAAACGACGACGGGGATGAGCAGCAGCCAAGCAGTCTTGTCCCGCCAAGGATGGATGCCGCTGCCACGCCTCTGCCGAGCCGGCTGGGCGCGCACGGAGCATGTTCCCGTGCGCGAGCGATTTGCGCCTGTGTGACCGGTACCCGGTGGTCATCGACACGTGCCGGACGGCGGGTGAAGCCAAGATCCTTTACGACACGCACACGGAGATCAAATGCTCGTACTGCGACACCGAGCGGCGTGACGACACCGAGGTGGCTCCTGAGGAGTTTGCGATCTACTGCATCCGCGGGAGGTTAAAGATCTACGTTGGCTCGTGGGTGTGTGTCTGCGGGCGCGTAGTTGAGTACGACGGGTCACCCAACGGGCTAGTCGTCTCGACGCGCGGGGGCGTCTACGCGCGCACCTTTTTGGACGCGGTATTGGAGCTTTACGTTGTGGCGCGCAGCACCATGGCGGCTGCAAGTGAGTTCTTTACACGCTTGTTGCGAAACACGGCGGCCTTCTCAGAGGAGGAGCCCGGCCAAGCGCGACAGCTACTGTCGGACGCCTGCGGCGAGTTTTCAAGCACCCTTGTCATCACTGAATCTGCCTGTAGGTGCCGCCTCTGCGACGCGGAGGAGCGCATGCGCGGCCGCTTCCGCTGCGTCATTTTCGACTATCAGATGCCGTCGGTGCAACAGAAGCACGTGGTAGAGATGCTGCGGCCGGGCATGAGTGCCCTGCGAGTCGACTTCTCCCTCTTCTTTTCGTGTCCTCTCCGCAGCGCCAAGGTGCGGCGAGTCGCGCGGAACCGGGTGCGTGCCACCATCGAAGATGACACGGCGCTGATAAGCGCGGAGGCGACGGCGTGGCGAGTTTTGGAAGCGGCCCAATTCGACGCTCACCCCAACGAGGGCCGAAACACCATCTCAGCCCGCACCCACGCCGAGAAGGCGGCTACGCTGCAATGAGCGTCGGCCATCCTCTTTTCCTACTTTTGGGAAGTGGTAGAGAGTGGTAGGCAGCACCCGGCAGTGGCCGGCGGGCCTGTCGCGGCGGCTGTCGCCCCTGGGGCGGTGCTCGGCCCGCCTGTAGCTGCGGCAGGCGCAGCTGCGGATTCTGCTGGTGCCGCCAGAGATGGCAGCGAAGCGGACGAATTGGTCATCGAGGCGGAAAGCTCAGATGGATGGACGATAGACTTGCTGGCAGCACGTGGCTCGCCCGACGGCCGCGGCGGCTCTGTGGGCAGCAATGCTGTGTAGATCATCGCTCAGACTGAGCAGTTGTCGTCGAAAATGCCCGCCAACGACACCGACGGAGAGGGGCTCACTGGCATCAGCCCCGGAGGGTCCTCCGACGCCACCCGCGTGCCCCCGGTCGCAGACGGGGACAAGGACGTGAAGAGGGACAACAACGTTGTGCCGTGCACGGCGGACATGTGGAAGACCCCGCTATTCTACATTTCGGAGCATACGGCGAGCGGCGCTGAAACATCGGCTGTGTGAAACCCGATGGGTCCCCTCTCGCCGCTCACTCCCCACGCGGTGTCAGTCACCGCGCCACTAATGCCCTACCACGGACGCGCCGAGGCCGTGCCGGGTGACCAAGAGCCGCTGGTCGTCATTTAAAACATTCCACTGCGGCTCTGGGACTTGCGGCGTGTGCCGCTCACAGTGATGCTGCACGAAGAGACGATGAACGCTTACATCTCTCTGCTCGAGCGGCGCGAGGCGGCGTGGGCAGCGGCAGATCATCGGCCGCTGCGCATCCACTTCTTCAACACCTTCTTCTTCACCACCCTCACGTCGGGCACAGAGGTGACGTACAACTACGAAGCGGTCGCCCGCTTGTCGCGGGAAATCTAAATCAAGGAGTACGAGGCGGTGTCGATTCCCATCAACGTGTACAACATCCACTCGCTGCTGGTTGTGGTCTACCCGCAGCGGCGCGTGGTGGGCACCTACGACTCGCTGGGCGCCGCCAGCGACTGGACCCTGCAGTGTCTCGTGCAGTCGGGGCAGAATGACACCCGGGCTCATGCCGATCCCATCGGCAGGTGGAGGACGCACAAGGCGCGGTGCAGGAAACAAGAGAACGGAAAGGACTGTGGCCTATTCGTCTCGAAGAGGACGGACTGCATTGCACGTGGCATGGCGCCCGAGCGTACGACCTTTTGCATGGACTAATACCGGCGGCGGATAGCAGCCAAGCTGCTCGCGATGACACTCTTGTAGAGCTGTACGAATGATTGCTTGTTTGTTTTAGGTTACATACGTGCTTGCCATTGCTTTTTTCTGGTATCCGTTCTTCGTCCTAGCCATTTTCTCGCGTGTGTCCTTTTAGCCCCGTGCTCTTCTTATTGAATGGCTGCGTCTCGTTCTTGAAGCGCTTCCGCCCCGATGTTTGGGACCGAGCGCCCAGAAACGGGTCTGGTACTTTTCTGTTTTTGTATTCGTGGTCTCTATTCTTCTCTATAACTGCCTGCGTCTATTGCTCCCCAGTCAAGGCATCTCGCATAGGCAGCAACCCAGAAGTATTGTCCTTGGTGCAATGTCGCGGGTGTCCCGCCAGTGTCGGTTTCCAGCGCGCCTCATGGGGCCCTCCGCCATGGTTGCAGGACAAACACGGCGTTCCGTGTCCGCTTCGTGTCTGCTTTGTGTCTGACTAGGGTCGTTTCTCGGAACACATTCAAATTGAGTGTCCAATGCTTTCGCGGCGACGCACATTGTCCAGGATCGAAGCAAAAATTCCTCTAATGATTATCGTTATGCGCACTAGCCGCGACGTGCTGGCGCCGGTCTCTGCCTCTTCCAGCTGGGGGGTAGAGATTCGTTTGCGGCGTCGCAAGGTGGGAGGCGGAAGCGCAGTGTTATTGTGCGCTTTGCATCTAGGGGATTTTCCCCCGCCCTTGATGCAGGCCGACAGCGAATGGGGCCTGCAGGGTGGCGCAAGGGGCCCCCTGAGTGCTTCTGTCGCAGCCCTATCGGCCACCTCGTGACGCCAGCTCGGTGCTGGCCTTCAAGCCCAGTGGCGGGGCGCTTCTGGCCCCCCCTTCTTCTTTGTACCCTCCTGGCGGCTCGCCGGCCATGAGAGAGGGAGGGCGGCCGGATGGACGGGTCGCCGACGCGCGGAGAGCGCGGGCAAAGATGGACCGGGCGGTGGGCGGGGCCACCCGAGACGGATACCGGTGGTTGGACCCCTGCCAGCCACCAGACACCCGACTCTCAGCCAGGGGTTGTCAGGATATGGTTTTTGGGCCGTAGTAGGATACGGATACGCCCTGATCCTATGTATCTGATTACGGATATCTCCCTCAGCTGAGATCCAGATACGGATATCTGCGTCCGAAACCGGATATACGAGTAGATTATATCCGTAACCGGATACGATTATTGGATTCGAATATATTCCCGCAAGTCTCACAGACAGCTCAATTACAGCCCAAGAAGAACGCCATCCAGCCGCTAGTCGAGTGCTAAACGGACGTCAAGGACGACTTGAAATTCGCAGTTGATTTCAACCGCTCAACGGGCGCCGTCGCCGCTGTTCTCCGCCGTTTGCGCAAAAGGACGACAGGGTGACCGATCGAAATTTTGTTTCACACTCTGACAACAACGCAATCGGGTCGGGTCGCGTGGTCGAACGATGTTACCCGGGTCGAGCTGGATCGCTGCTTGTCGCGGCCAAATATTCGGACATTTCTCCCCCGATTTTCGGCATGCAAATAGAGAGGACGACTGCGTTCAAGCAGAATTTGTCACGTGCAAGAACCCTCAGAACCATATATCTCCCTAACTCTCATATCTGGGATACGGATCCGATATAATCTCGCACTTTCTGTCGGTCAGGAGAGATATCCCAGCACCAGCCGAGTGCCGGACCGCGGCGGAGCACTGTCGGAGGGGTGCGATTGGTTCGAAAGTGAGCCCCCCCTCGTGATCCGGGGCAAATCCGCGCCGGGGACGGTTTCGGGCGGGGGGGGGTCGCGTCCGAATATGTGATTCCGTTCCCCCCCCAGGCCACCTGGCGTCGCCCGTGGCGCCAAAAAGCTGGTGCGAACACCGGCACCCATGGGTGGCAGAGCAGGCGGCGGAGCCGCCCACGCGCACCGTCCTGTCGGCCGATCGTGCCCGCGCGCGCGCCCACACGCGGATGCCGCCCGGTCCGTAACCCCAACAGTCGCTACGTTGGCGGCGGTCGGTCTCCTCGGTCGTCGAAGGCGCACGCGCGGCCCCAACGACGGGGCCATGGCGCCCTGCAGCGTTCGGGGCACTTTCCCACCACCCTGCCCCCCCCCCCTACTTCCCGTGGTTACCAACCGACTCGCGTCCCGACCGTTCTTTTTTCCGCATTTGGGCCCCCCATGGCGCGCGCCGTGGCACGCAGCGCGCGCGATGTGCCGACGGCCCGTCGGCGCGTCGGGCGGCGAGCCGACGGGGGCGGGCGTGTGTCTCGTGCGCGTGGGGGGACGGGGTGGGGACGGCGTTAGCGTTGTCGCCATCGTTGGGGCAGCGTGGTCGGGCGCGGTTGCCACTCAGCCATGGCGGGCTCGCCACGTCGCCGGGGGGGCGCCTCGGCTGGGCGGTTTGAAAGCGCAGCGCCGCCCCCATCTCCTGCGCCGCTCGTCGTGCCGCGGCCAGCGGGCGCGCCCGTGGGTGGGGCGCGCCGCTCGACCGGGGGTTCGGTCCACCGCGCCGGCGACGACTCTTCTCGGACCCCGCTCGCGCCCCACCGCACCCCCGCCCCCCCCCCCCCTCCCCCGACGCGGGGCGCGCCGTGAGGAGCCCAGGGCGTTCCCCCCGCCCTCCACCCGCGTGGGGGGACTGGGG
>Ga0114955_1000534_pt1 | contig 18202 bp, 8 predicted proteins | sample Porto_5metaG_FD_87302 | JGI IMG/M metagenome (GOLD analysis project Ga0114955, IMG submission 87302) | Marine algal microbial communities from Porto, Portugal - Porto_5 metaG | ecosystem: Host-associated > Algae > Red algae > Unclassified | place: Portugal: Porto | collected 2015-02-02 | reverse complement strand
TTCCCCCTCTGTTTCTTAGTATGATAAAGAGAATAACGGCAAGGAGAAGTATCCCGAGGAATCCCAGTCCAAGGTAGAGGAACTTACGTGATTGTTGTGGTGGGAGGGGCATAGTGTGGGCAACGGCGCGCCATCCATGCTAGCTCTAGCGCTCTTGGCTTGAAAAGTTTCTAAAGTCACTATTTGCTTCTCTATATAAATCATTAAGCCTATCATCGGCATCGAGGATAAGCGATGAGGCCTGGTCTTTGGAAGCATTATAGTCATTGATAATCGTAGTAAATATATCTCGGGCGCCTGATCTATTTGGCTTGAGCCATGCATCTGCAATAATACTTGACTGGTACAAAGACAAAACAAGCGGATCCCCCGTTGCCGGCACACCGAGCACATCTCTGCGTGTACTTGGAAGCCCAAATACATTAACCGTTTGTTGACTCACCTGATTACTCGTTAGCGCCGTGATCACTTGAGAAGCCCCAGCAACATTATCTGCAAGACGTGGAATAGCAAGGCCATATAAACGAGCAATAGTACGCTTAGGTCGATCAACCACTTGAGGCACTTCAGCAACAGAGAAATTCAAATTAGGATTCGCAAAAGCAAGTTCTGTGTACTCGCTTGCATACCCAAGATAGAATGCCAGATCGCCAGAGAGAAACATATCACGATCATTAGGAAGCGATGCATTCCATGAGTAATGACTCTGTGTACGATTGGCAAATGATGTATAGAACAAGAGTGCTTGCTCTGCAGGTGAAACGCCACCATTAACATCAGGTGCACGTAGTGTTGATTGGTATCCTTGTACTGGGTCAAGGCGTACGAGCGAGTTACCCAGCTGCATCATGAGTAATGAATACACATCAGGGGCATGAGTAACATTCGCCGTGGTCCCCAAAGCAATCGCAGCACGATTCACGGTACCAGTATCCGTAACATCAGTATAGTCAGGTGTTGTTTCAATAAGCTCGTTCCACGTTGTCGGGGGTGCAAGTCTGTAGGTCGTCGTAAGGAGATCTTTATTATAATAAAGAACCATAGGATCAATCATAAATGGAAAGGCGTGCGCACCATCATGTAAAAGAAAGATATCAGAACTATCTACAAAAGAACCCAAGTACGTATCGCGTGGCAATTGAGTATAGTCATAGACAAGGACGCGATTACGCTCTTGGAGAATTCGCTCATCATCAAGAATAACAAGATCAGGAGCATTCCCCGAAGCAAGCGCATCAATATATTCAGCATCAAAGGAATCGTTATCGAATGAACGATACGTGACTTCAGTATTCGGGAGTACTGCATTCATGTATGTGAGAATTCCTTGAAACGTGTTGAAATCTAATGTTCCCCATATCTCGACGGGGCCTCCAGCGCTGTCTGATCCACCACCAGATCCTTGGCGATTCGCAGCAAACATTGCCACCCCAATGACAATCCCCAGTACAAAAATACCGAGAAGAATCAATTGGAATTTCTTCGTCTTTTCACCCATATAGTCATCAGTATATCAGAAATCAAGTTTTCCCTGTCTCAAGTTATCACCACGCAATAACCCAACGAGCTCATGATATTCACACACTTCAGGATCTGGATCATCCTCCCAAAATTCTACATTAAGTATCGATTTGAGGGTCTTTTGCATGAGCTCTTTAAGCTCATGTACATGCTCATCAGGTATTTCGAAAAGTTCTTTGCGCGCCTCGCCATTGTCATGTGGCTCTATAAAGTCTATCTCGCCTTCTATCATGTGGAAGAGATTCTGTGGCATCATCCCCAAGAGCAGCTTGTAAAAAACAAGTTGCCGGTAATAATCACCTGACGCATTCTTGGTACCACCCATCAGCTCATTGTGTGATTTTGGCTTCCCTGTTTTATAATCAGTTACGCGTACGGTATTCTTGTCAGGATCAATAATAACCATACGATCGAGCACACCCGTTAGGCGTACATGAGTTGTATATGATTGCTCTGATGTGTTCGGAGAAAAGACTTCAATTTTTTCTTCTAATGGAAAAAGAACGCCATTAACGCGATATTCGTTTATGCTCACTATGGGCCAATCCGCAACATACGAGTCGTACCATGAAGCAAGACTTGCCTTTCCCTTCTCATACATATCTTTGCGGGCATGGTCATCTATATCCATGGCATCAATTTCTTTTGAAAATTCACCTATACATTCGTCTCTTTGCCAAAATTTAGGACCAGTCTCATTCATATTTTCAAAAAACTTTTGCAAGACCGCATGAACTGCCGTTCCGTATTTGAGATACGGTGTTGGAATAGCAGGCATACGTACGATATTTCTGAAAAAATACAACCACGGGTCTCTCAGGTAATTATTAAGTGCCGATACAGAAAAACCTGATGACATTACGCGTTCGCGGATATAATTTCTGAAACGTATTTTACGCGCTTGTCGTTTATCTGAATCTTCTTGATCATCCACCAATGATTGATTATATACTTCCTGTGATTGAATGAGATCTGTTATGGCCTCATGCTCGTGTAAAGATACATGCTCGGGAGAGATCTCTGTGATGAACTGACTCGGCAGTACATCTTTATCACGTTCATTACGATAATAACTGAGGCAAAGTTGCTGCTTGGCACGTGTTACTGCGACATAAAAAAGACGTCGCTCATCATCCTGGCTACTGAAATTATTTTCAGGTTCATCTAAATTCTCATCAGGCTTCTTTAATTCTATAAGCTCAGGAAGAAGGGGCAGAATTTCACGTCGCTTACGATTCCCCCACACACCATCAACCGCATGCACTATATAGACATAGGGGAACTCCAAGCCCTTGGCACTATGGGCCGTGACGAGCTGTACGGCCGAATTATTACTTTTTTGTGTCATTTTAATACGCATTCCATGCTCCTCAAGAGTATCGATGTATGCAATGATATCTTTCAGTCGCAATAACTTTGACCTTTTTTGCGCATGTATATATTCACGAATATGATCGAAAAATGCCTTCAGAGTATCCAGAATCTGGAGCCCTTCATCCTCTTTGAGGGCTTGCTCTATAATACCTGAGGCATACAATATCTTTTCAAATGCTAGCAATCCTCCATCAGTAGCGTCACACTGAAGCCATTGATCAAGGAGCTCGCGAAGCCTGTTGAAAGCTTCACCATTCTCCCACTGGTGATTCATCTTTTCATAGGTATTCAACACTTGCCATAGAGTCTGCTTTTTTCTCCGTGATGCATAGGTTATTAGAAAACTCGCATCGAGTGGATCAATGCCGGTAATATCTTGATATATAAGATTTGCCAGGGGAACATCATCACTCGGATGTGCTACTACGCGCATCATACCAATGAGTCTCTTTGTATATATATGACTCACGATATCTTGCCCTCCCAAAATATGTGAACGAATACCACGAAGAGAGAGTGCACGGGTAATTCCATCACCATCTTTATTCACACGATATATCACGGCAATATCATGAGGCGCGATATTTTCTTTTTCTATTTTTTTTTGAATATCGCTAACCAGAGCATTAAGTTCTTCTTCACGCGTTACATACTTATGTATCATTACCTTACTAGGAGATTTGGCATTTTTTTCTTTGTCGTATGACTTTAATGGCGTCTGGCTGGGAATGAGATCCTCTGCACCATCAAGTATTGCTTGGGTCGATCGATAATTTGTCACTAAATTAATCACTTCAGCATCTGGATAGCGGTCACGGAAACTAAAAAAATTCTCGATACTCGCCCCTTGGAAACGAAAAATCGATTGCTTCTCATCGCCTACAACAAAGAGGTTTGGCTGTTGATGAAAATTCGCAAGAATATCGACCAAGGTATTCTGTGCATTGTTTGTATCTTGATGCTCATCCACAAGAATATATTGATAAAGTTCCTGCAACGGCAGGAGAACATCATCATTTTTTTGCAAAATATCTATTGCACTAGTGAGCATGTCAGCAAAATCATAGCGTTTGGTCTCGTGAAGTTTTTCTTGATATCGCGTGTATATTTCAATGAGTTCTTTATTTTTAGAAATTTGTTTTTTACGTTTTTGATATTTTCCTTTCATCTTTCCCTTATGAGCTCCTTTTTCATAATACAAATCCTCAATACTATCGAAGCCTTTCTGTAGTATATCCATGCGCTCTATACATTGATCTGGCATTACCCCCTCGCGCTTAAGAGTGCTTATCTGAGAAAGAATAGTAGAAGCATAAAAGAACACATCGCCAAAAGGCTTGAGATAGGTGAATGTTCCATTTTGTAGAATTTCCTGAATATATTCAATCTGATCAACAGGAGTCATAGCAATACCTCCTAAAATATGTTCAAAATATTCTGGGTACGTCTGAATGATGTTGTCAGCAAAAGAGTGGAAAGTGGTGATCGTAACACGATAGGCCATCACGCCTATCATCTCCATAAGACGCATACGCATATTGCGCGCTGCAGCATCAGTAAAAGTGAGGGCCAAAATACTCTCGGGATCCATATCAGTCTGACGAAGAATATTCGCGATACGCAAGGTGAGAATCTGAGTCTTGCCCGTACCAGGACCCGCCATTACCAGAACCGTACCCTCGATAGTATCTACGGCTTGCCTTTGCTCTTTGTTGAGTCGATTATATGCATCATTAAATGCATCGGCATTGAGTTGAGATATTCGTGACGGACTATCGCTCTGCAATTCTTTCATATACAGAGTATACAGGGAAAATTATGTGGAGGCGAGAGAATGCTAATATTCAATTCGTGGAACATGACCAATTGAGTGATATGCTTGGCGCTCTGATATCCCTTGAACACTTTCAAGAGGAATAGGTATACGCTGCGGAATGAATCCAGCATCAATCGCAGCGATAACTGCAGCTGTTACATTATCAAGACTCCCATCGCCATATGCCCTCCCTTGTGTATGGAGAATAATATCAGCGTAGGTCTCTTGGAAGCGTATCAATGCCTTTTCAGTATAGTGACCAAAACACATGGTTTCCTTGCCTAGCGCGCCATTACCTTTTGCCTTCACGATGTAGCCATGTTGATTGAGCCATTCTTGGAGAGACTTAACCTGCCGACCACAATCACATCGATCCCACCCTGGCTTAATAGCAACCGCAAGTTCTGGAATTTCATTTCCATTATTTGTAACGAGGTTAGGCCCAAAATCAGCCTTATACAGACCAGGAGCTGTACGGCGTACACTCCTCCTGCTACCCCTAATCACTCGACCTGAATTATTATTTCCTATTTTTTCTGAAACCTTCTCAGATACCATATCTGAAATTGGATCAATGAGTTGCCCTAGATAATCTCTCGCAGTGACCGTTGCATTGTTATATACAATACTATTTTCTATATCGTCACTATCGATCACATAGGTAAAAGTACACGTAATGCTTTCATCCGGATCAAGGCCATTGTTTGATTGCGGGAAAGGCGCACATGTGGGGGCACCCAGACTGTCAGTGAGTTCGATATTTTGAAGTGGTGTATTGCCATTATTAGCAATAACTATTTTATAATCAATAGTATCACCAGGCTGTGGATCAGGTGATGAGTAATGAGTTTTATCAACAGATTTTTTAATAGTAATGCTTGGTATTGGGTCAAAAGATTCAGTTTTATATACTTTTTCTGTTTCAATAATTGCCCCTTCATTATCTCTGAATGTAGCGAATGCCTCATTGGTAATATATCCACCATCAATATCTAAGGGCTGAATTGGATACGTGAAAAAGCAGCTAATCTCTTGCCCAGCAGAAAGAGTGCCTGGCATAGTGAATCCTACACAAGAAACAGGATTTGATGCGGTAGCAAGTGAATCATTAACAAAGAAATTAGTTAGTGAGTAGTTACTATCGTTCTTTACCAGAATCTTATAATCTATAGTACTTCCTACTGGTGGCGGTAACTGCGAGTAATTAAGGTTGTCAATATCTTTCTGAATATCTACTGCGGTTATGAAATCAAAAGAAACAGTTCGTGATGCTTGCTCTTCTAGTACATTACCGTTATCAAGGCCTGTTACCGTTGCAGTGTTGCTCACTGCCTCCATGGCAATATCTCCACTCGTGATCTTATGCACGAAAGTACATACTACCTCTTGATTAGATGCCAAAGTTCCAGGCATAGTGAATCCTGGGCATGTTAGGCCAACACCAGGAGAAACACCTTCGAGCGAGTCAGCAATAGTCACATTTGTAGCATCTGCCTCTCCATTGTTTCTGACTCGTATCGTATACACAATTTCTTCACCTATAGACGGTACAGGTGGCGTATAGGTTTGACTTGTTACCTCCTTAGTAATAATTAATTCAGCCGAGCCTTGTGGTTCTGGCAACATTTCGGTAACTAGGTTAGAAGCAGTCGAGTCGCCATTACTACTTTCAACAAGAACTGAATTATTCACAAATCCATTCTGGATATCAGTCGGAGTAAGTATGTATTCAATCTCACATGTAATTATGTCACCATATGGAATAACATATTCTATTGGATCACTCTGATTAAATGGCTCAATAAAACTACACGCAGAATTTATCAAGCCATCGATGCTTGTATTATTATACTGAGGATAGGCATTTGAATCATTAAACAATTGATCGATAACTTGCACATCTGTAATCTCTACATTAGAAGTATTCTCTATCTCTATTTGATACGTAATCGTATCGCCCACAACAGCACCACCTGCGGTATAGTCAGTTTCAAAAACCGACTTGCTTACCTTCAAAGGATTTGCCATACGATAATCACACCCCGTACCTTCTGTCAGTACCTTCGCCCATTCGCGAGCCTTTTCATCATACCCGAGCTGACTAGGATGGACTTGATCAGGCGCAGGGGCTAACAGATGCTGGTTCTGAAAAAAAAAGTCATGAAAATCTCCCCCAGGATTAATACCTTGATCGCTGATAGATTGATCAATTTCCGGAAGAAAAGGAGCGTAGTCAGTATTAAAGCCATTTGGATTAGGAATAACAGCATATGTAGGCGTTGCCATCCAAATCTGATTAGAGGCAATACTAAGAGGGCCCGCTTGAAGATTATCAACAATACTATCCATATTTGCATTAAAAATTGCTGGAGTGTTCACCTCCTCTATGGCATCATTAGCTGCGAGCTCAATGATCGCCTTATTCGGTTCGAGATCTATTACTCTATCTTTCCATTCTGTTGTAGACATATAGGAAAGGTAGTCATTACTCTCATGGCCGCCCCATCCTTCATTCATGATAAAGACTGGATAATCATAACATTCAACTAAATAGTCATTTAAGACTGGCATAAAACTCTGATCAAACGGCACAGGCACCCCTTGGTTTGCCTGAAAAGGTCTCAAGGCTCCAGCTTGTGCAAAATTACGATTATCTTGCGACACATAACTTGATCCCAAATCAGAATCAGTCCAATCTAAAATTCCACTATTAGGAAAAGATGCTTGCGCAGCATTATGTCTCCAACCAAGATTTCCTTGAGTCAACGAATCCCCAATAGCCAGGATAATATCTCCAATACCCATGTGCTCTGCATAATCAGTAAGTCCTGGTATATCATTTCCATTTGCATCAACGCCATACACATCTACACGGTATTCTCCCTTGGGAAGATTATTAAATGTGGTTTCGAATGAATTATTGTCTGCGTTGTCTATGGTGGTATCAGCAAGCGTTGATACTAGGTTCCCTGTAGACATGTCAGTAAGTTCAAATCGTACACTGTCTGCTGTCGGCCAATTTTCTACTTTGATAAAAAGATCATTACTTGTTTGGATGTAAGGGATGGTATAAAAAAAATCATATGCAGCACCCGTGAATTGATCTGCCTTACCAATATCATGAATACTGCGCGTAGCAGTATTAGGTTCTGATGCGACGTTGCGTTCTGGGAAGATAATATTCGCATCGACTGCAAATGGTAGAGTCATAGCTAGAACGGATAAAGATATTATAATTTTTTTATATAAAGAACGTGAAGAAAAAAGTGCCATATGAACTTGATACTAGTTATACGAGAAGCTGAGTCAAAGATGATTTCCACAGTTTCATGATAAAGTATGTATTAAAGCTATTTTGTACGTACTATGTCAATGAGCCAATTTACAAGATTCCAGGAGTAGTGATGCTGATGTATGTTCTGATTATTTTCCTCTCGCGTGTACTCTAATACTTGCTCGCGCTGTTGACTCCCTCGTTCTCTCGAGCGAGGAGAACCCCCATCCACATGAGAAAGGTTTTCGTTTTTTTGATTACTCATATGTTCGTCATCATCAGGTATGTCTATACTAACCAAATCGAGAAATACGGCACCCGTGTAAATAGGTTCGTAAATGTCTATTATGATATCTTCAGCGTCACTCACAGTAGCAACAATGTTTTCTGTAATGCTATGTGCAATATTCACATCATACGGGGTAAGTATATATTCAACTAGACATATCAATTCCTCGCCTGGCTCAAGTACTAAATCCGTGCGACCACCAGATGACGTACAGGAATCCTCCTTCGAACCTTCTGCGTAGACAAATAACCCAGACTGTTTAGCGTCATCTTCAGCATGCTCACTCACTGACAATGAGAGATCTTCCATTACCACATTTGATTCATTTCTAATGATCACTTCATAGTTGATAGTATTACCAACTAAATATTGACTTAATGACGGTAAGCTATCATCACCTGGGATGCTGAGGGGCTCAATCTGATATATATCAGCAGAGATACCGTCATTAATTTTAAAACTACAACCCTGATCATGGGCTATTGTCTGTGACCACTTTCTTCCTTTTTCATTGTAGCCAAGCTGGCTTGGATGTATATCATCACCTGATATTAAATGAGAATTATCGCCAAAAAAATTGTAGAAGAGAGGGCCTGCTTGTATGCCATTGCCATCAATGGCCTCTACAATTTTCGGCAAGGTCTCTGACCAGTCATATGGATCATGTGGGTGGTCAGGCTGCGCAAGCCATATATAATCCTCACTAATATTATAAGAAGAAATGAGTTCATCAATAATAATATTTAAATTATTGACATACTCGACCATCGGCAAACTCTCATACACATCATTCGCCCCTAATTGAATGATGGCCTTGTTAGGCTGGAGTTGATTAATGGGGTTTTGCCAGTCGTGGCCTGACATATACCGAAGGTAATCTTCTGTGTTATGCCCTGACCATCCCTGATTCAAAATAAAAACAGGATAGTCGTAACATGACGAGAGATTGTCATTTAATACCGACATGAAACTTTGATTAAAAGAAATCTTTCTATTCTGAGCAATTTGCCAACTCCAATAATCACCGGCCTGTGGAAAATTACGATTATCTTGAGAAGTATTATCTGGAGACACTATTGAATGAGTCCAATCAAAAATACCATCAATAGGATCAGTTGGATCGGCTTCGTATTTCCACCCAGCAACTCCCTGCGTCAACGAATCCCCTACAGCAAGAATAATGTCACCAATACCTATGCGTTCTGCATAATCAGTAAGTCCTGGTATATCATTCCCATTTACATCAACGCCATACACATCTACACGGTATTCTCCCTTAGGAACATTAGTGAAAGTTATTTCGAATGAATTATTGCCTGCAGTGTCTATGGTGGTATCAGTAAGTGTTGCTATTACGTTTCCTGTAGACATATCAGCAAGCTCGAATCGAACCCTATCTGCTGTAAGCCAGCTGTCTACTTTGATGAAGAGATCGTTGCTCGTTTGAATATAAGGGATAGTGATGTCATATTCATACCCATTTACAAATGCGCTACTATTATTTCCATATCCATTAGCATGATCTTGGAAAGTTACTGTTGCTGTATTAGGTTCTGATGTGACGCTACGTTCAGGGGTGATGATGTTTGCTGAAGCACCTAGGGGATGTATTAACAACCCTAATCCAACAACAAGGCAAGACTTGCGTATATATGAGTACATAATGTTAGTGCGACATGTAAATTATATTGTAATTTCAATAACAACTTACACGTCCATATGTTTTTACTTTTATTTTTTATGTATTTATTTAGTAAGTACGCTGTATGTATCCAATATCATGCGTAACGTACCGTTCTGAAGTTCCTCCAATCTGCCATAATGCCAAGGGATTACGTAACGGAATCTCTCCACGATCGATTGCTTGCATAATAGATAGTGTCTTCCATCCAAAATATCCAGTTCCCTCCTCGAGACTCAATGGCGCTAGTACCCAATCGCTGTATGTCTCCTGGAAACGGATCACTGCCATTTCGGTACGATGACCATAACATTCTGATTCATTACCATACGACCCTAATCCCTCTGCGGCAAGATTAAATCCATTAACATTGAGCCACGACTGGAGCTCCCTCACCTCATCGGAACAATCACAACGCTCCCAATCAGGTGAAATAGCGAGCACTTCTTTTGGTGTTACCTCATCCATAACATCATTGAGAATCGGCATTCCTGTCCCTGTTTTAATAATAGTTCGTCGTGAGCCTCTTCTTTTAGTAATCGTTTCTGAAGGGTTATTATTGCCCCCATTCTCATTGTTACTATTCCCATTAGGGAGCTTAATCTCCATCAAATCTCCACCTGAGACTCTATTATTTCCAGATTCACCCATGACCGAAACAACATTTTGAACTTCTTTATTATTAATATCTGCATCATTGAGCATATACTGATATGTACATACGATACTATCAGTTGGATTGAGCCCATCAGGCGCAATGGTGAATGGTTCGCAGCTTGCCAAAAGTGCACTAGGATCAATGAGCGTATCCTCGATGCTTATATTGGTAACAGGCGTATTTCCATCATTAGTAATTACTATCTGGTATTCAATGATATCTCCCACCTGTGCTGCTGGTGTAGAGAAATTCGTATTATCTGTACTAGTTTTCACAACAGAGAGACTCGATGTCGACTGGAGTGTCTCCTCAACAAGGGAGGTCATTTCTGGTATTCCATCAGCATTAAGCGTTGCGGTATTTACAATAGTTGCGCTATTGGAAATATCAGTAGCAGATATTGCATAGGAGAAATCACACTCGATTATCTCTCCAGGCGCCAATGAAGATACAGCCGGAGTACAATCAGGAGTTCCTAATGAATCTTGAATGTTTATTCCCGTAACAGTAGTGGTTCCTTCATTTCTCACGGTAATCTTATATAGAATAGTGTCGTTAACGATCGGGGGATCATTCGGATACTCATAGCTTCGTGAATCAACCTCCTTGGTGAGAGACAATTCAGATTCGAGATACTTTGCCTCGCCCTCTTCAAATGAGAAAGCATAGAGCGTTGCGTCATTCGTCATAGTGAATTTCAGCACTACTTCCTGACCTGCGAATTGTGCGAGGCTATCGTCTGTGGGATTCCACAGCACGGGATCATCGTCAGTATCACCGTACCCATCAGCATCCATAGGAGTATCAATGTATGCACGAGCTGGCTGAGCAGCTACATTATAATCAGACTGTGCAAACCCAGTTAGGGGATTAGCGAGAGCTGTATCATTTTTATCAAATACCTCTACGTAATACTCTCCACTGTTTCGATCTCCACTAATTTCGAGATTCGCCTCACCAGCTGGAGGCACCGTAATTGGATGTGTCACCCACTCACCTGACTGACTCTGGTCCTCTGCACGATGACCAATGAAGCCGTCTTCGCGGAGGGTATATAACATCGTTTGATTAGCATTAATGATTGGTATTGCCCCGTCTAGATCTACTCCTCCGTATACATCGTGATGATATTCACTATGAACAACATAATAATATATCTCACGAGTATCTTTATTTAAAATAATATCATGACCATACACCTGACCCTCATATCCAAAAACATCTGCTGCCGTTGAACCATCAAGCGCTCTAGTATTCACATCATCAACAGTAGAACGATCAATTTCTGGGAAAAAGAATCCATGATGTCCCGATTCTGCAAAAGCCCATGTTGGATACAGCCCCTCTTTAAACTGAAAATTACTACCGGATGATTGAGCCCACACTGGTGGCGTCCAATTGTCATGACGAAATACTGATGGCGAGCCAACAACATTGTCAAAATAATGCACCATACCAGGATTATAGATATCAGGACTTGGTACTCCTGTATTTTTTATACCTTGCAATGTATTGGCATTTGAATAGTAAGGGCTGTTCATGGGTGATCCGTACTTTGATGTATATGAATTACCGGGACCTAATACATTATCTTGCGTATAATCACCCAATGTCTCGATGACCATAACAGCATTATTGCGAACATTTCCCCACACCCCCGCGTTAGTAATATTCCCATATGACACACCTACAGTAAATCCAGCCATGTTTCTCCTTGCATTACCTGGATTGCCCCACTCACCACCCCACCCTCGTACAATTGGAGCAATATTTGTTTTGCCCGTACCTCGCGTCGTGTCACGAATCAATATATTATTCGAATCGAGGGCATGTGTATCGAGCTTCTTGGAACCATTTGCATTAATTGAATAATCAACTAAGGCAAGAGGTCGAAATATCGTCTCTGTTGCATTAGTAAAATTAACACCATCTAGAGATTCAGCAACACGCAGCTGCTGGTCTCCTGGGGCCAAACGATACACGGCATAGTATTTGCCGACCCCAGAATCATCAGCATAAAATACATTATTAATCGCCTGACCAAAAGTTATTGGATTACCATTAGGTAAGGTATTATTATTCGCAACCATAGAATCGTATACACTATCACCAGAAAGGGTCATCACATTAGAACCGTTCACATTATATGGTGTGAAATTTATTCCATTTGAACTTTCAGAAATCAAAGTCTCAGGAAGTGGACCATACACCCACGGTGTTTCATATTTAAAGAGGCCGCCATTTGGCGTTACTGCCACACTCCCCTGTTCAATATCACTAACATAGGACCCTGTCTCCCATACCTCTTCGATATTCGTCGTCTTACTATAATCAGTTACCGTCGGATCTATTACCAAATATCGGCGAGCATCAGTACCATCATTATCACCTGTATACATGAACGGCCCCGAAGGTGGCGCCTGTGCAGAGACCATCATTGGCATGAACATACTCACGCCGAGTACTACTGCCATGCATCTATTGAGTAATGTATTTTTTTTCAAAGAACGTGCTAGGGTTTTATTCATATGATCCTCATACTAGTGAGAGGATGGCCAGAGTCAAAGATGATATCCCCAGCTTTCGCCAACATCCATCACCAGACCTCATGTCGGTGATTTGAGTCAATAGAAAAGCCTCGCAATATAACGGGGCTTTTCATGTGTATTCATTTGAAATCAAATAGCATACTTTACTCACTACATGTATATTCAACAGCAAAGAAGTCAGGGCCTACGCTCCACTCGAGATCAAATTTAGCATTACCGTTCAGTATATCAATAGAATCGAAATTCGATTCAAGACCAGCTGAATTCAAGCCCAGGAGTGTATCGTCCTCCTGAGTAAACCCCCTTACAGAATCAATAGTAACTCCATTCAGTAGCTGAATAATACCGATCATGCTATCCGTCTCGCTATCAATAGTTGGTAGCACTCCTGCGTAGAGTGTTCCCTTGCCTGTTTCTGAATCAAAATCATTAGCAACATTCATGAATCCAGATTGTGGAACAAAGTCTGTGCTATTTTGAATAGAGGCAAGTGATATTTGCTCAAAATCAAAGAGGTTATACGTCTGTCCTGCAGCGAACCCGCTAAGGTCGTATGAGGGAGGATTCGATGGATTCCAATCAGTTGACACGGGTGCAGCAATCGTAATCATAGCATTCTCGCAGAATGTAACTTCTTGGATTTCTTCTGACTCACCATCATTACTCGAGGCATTTGATCGACTAGAAGAGCGAGTCCTTCTGTCATTGCTGTTCACGAAAATAGTATCATCATTCTCGACAACAATAATTTCAGAGGCGATCTCTTGATCAACCGATGTCTCTGCGCCGAGCACTGAAGGATCAACCATACCCCCCACCTTCTGCGGTGCATTGTCTGCGAAACACAAGGCATTCATTACTGCCATAGTGAGATCACCCACATAGGCATCGCCATGGTCATTCGCATAGTTACGTTCATTGATACCGAAATCTGCCTGGAACTCTTGTAACCCTTTGGTAGTAGCCCCGCGCCCAAAGCATCCCGTGTATTCAGGATGATCAAAGTACCCGAGATTACTCAGACACATCTGTACTGCCAGCGCCTCGGCACCACAATCACACACGCCGATATTCTCAGTAAGAAGAAAGTCATTCCCCTCAGGTGAATTAGTGATATACGCAGTATTCGTGTATGGCGTATATGCGGTGAATGTAGAACGATAGGTTCCAGCACCGAGTGAATTAGGCACGCCTACAGTATATCCGCTCGATTGATACACAGAATTATATGACGCTGTGTATGATGTGTTAGATGTATAAATATCATCACCTCCTCCAATACCATCATATCCACTATCCCTATCGGTATCAGACGTATCTGCGTCAGTGGTTGTACTTACTACCTCTGCAACACCCTCTTCTTCATCTGATTCCTCTCCTTCCTCATCAGTTCCTTCTGAATTCTCACCCTCTTCCATTGTGAGGGATTCCTCTGTAATATCTTGATCGAGTTGGGCGCGCTTTTCAGCACGCTTGCCACGACCAACAAAAATAATAAGCAGCACAATTGCCAACAATAGTAGTAACCATCCGGTCGTTCTTAATCCTTTGCTCATAGACGTATCTTATCTGTATGCACTTTCTCCTTGCAATACAATATTAATTGTTATTTGTGAATAATGTAGACTTATTATAAGTGCAGAGATAGTAAATGCAAAGATGGCGGTCACTACATGACATTGAAATCATGATGTAAATAGATTAAAGGACATAATATATATCCTATAAATACCATAAAGGACAAAAAACACCCTGGGGAGGGTGTTTTTATTCTATTCTAATAATTTATAATAAATTATTCACAACTTAGTTCTGACTGGTAAGTTAGCCATATCGTGCTAATCTTATATCCCGCATCATTTCCATATTTCGAACCTGTTGGATCTTCAAAGAAGAAACGCATTGACCAATCATCAATACTACTCCCATTTCCTGTAAGCATTCCAATTAGATCAGATGGTAGAGGTATCCTAGATGCAAGCCGTTCCCCGTATGGAGCCGTTGTATCATTACCGTATGAACAATTACCATTAGGGAAAGGTTGTATCAGATACTCATCGCCATTACTATTCTTTATTTCAAAATAAATGTCTTCTTCGCAAACTGATGATTTGAAATCTACATGACTAGAAGGATATTTCACTAAGTAAGCCGGACTTGCATCTTCCTCATCAGCAACCCATTCATCAAGTCCAAAGCTTATGAACGCATCCCCACCTGAAGCAGTTGCTGTAGAGAGAGGATTAAGAGAAAGATCAACAAAGTTAGTATTTGATGGTACACCACTTACTACCCCTCCAGTAGGAGTATTGCTTGTAATAATTGCAGCAGAGTTCAAAGTACCGTCGTATATATCTGTATTCTGACCAGCAACTTCTGCGGTTGAATTATACTGCGTTACGGTAGACGCCCAGGAACCTGATAAGAACAATGGCGGCACAGGATCATAGACAAGAGATCCGGTATCGAATACAAGAGTTGAGGCATCAAATGCAGGGGGAGCTGCAAATGCCTCAGCCTCCACACCTACTAGTCGCTCCAGATCCCAACCACCTAGGTAATTGTATACTTCTGGTTCACAAGCTAGAACCTCTTCAGCAACACCGCTAATGGTACCTATATCAGTGGTCGTACCATCTGCACAAGTTGCAATAACTTGAACTGTCCATGGGTTTGCTGCAGCATTTGGCGTTACCGTCAAAGCCCCTGTGCTTGCATTAATTGTTGCGGGTAGATTTGTAGGATTCTTTGTTCCAATTGAGTACATAATACCCGTACACCCATTAAGTCCTGTAGCACTTACCGTAGAGGTTACTGGTATACCAACAAAATTTGTACCGAGATCCTCATCTGGCATGCTGATTGAAGGATCTGGTTGTGTTTCAGTTGCCTCACCACTAATCGTACCATCATTAAACGTACCGTCTGAACAGGTTGCACGAACTACTACATTCCAGTCACCTGCTGCACTCGGATTCACTGTTACTACACCTGTGTTTGCATCAATAGATGCAAACAAGCTTGTTGGTGAGGTTGATAGAATTGCGTAGGTGATTCCTGTACATCCATTTGCTCCTGTTGCTGATACTGTTGACTGCACTTGTGTATTAACAAGAGCAGGAGCAAGTGGTTCATCTGGCATGCTTACTGATGGGCCCTCTGGTTCTGGGTCAGCATCACGTACTACTACTGAATTACGACTCCCGCCACTGCGGCCTGTGAACATTCCTGTCTGTGTTGTATCTACTGCCGCCTTGTTGTTGTCATTCATAATATCATAACAAAGGTGATTCATGATCGCCTGAGTAATCATACCTGCATATGGACTATCCTCTTCCCCATAGTGATTAGTCCTACTCTCGTCGAATCCAAAGTACTGCTGGAAGCTACCAAGCGCGACCTGTGTTTTGTGCCCAACGCAGTTGGTCTCGAATCCTGGCGCACCATGACCTGATTGACTGACCGTGAACCCAAGATCGTTAAGGCACATCTGAATAGCCGCTGCACCAACATTATTAAACTCACCACGGCAATCGCATCGTTCGATATCCTGCGTGAAGCTAAAGGCAAAACCTTGCGTGTCATAGTTCCCAGGTACTCCGTAGGAAGAATCACGAACCGTTGGAAACACCTGATCGAGTGGGACCGGCGATACGAGCTGTGCATTCGCCTGACCCACACCTGCAAAGCCAATGAGAGCGATCCCGAATGAAAAGGCTAATGTGTATAATAATTTTTTCATACTTTTGAAAGAAGCGAGTTCATATCATTCATTGCAATTAATTAATGCGTTGCAAGAAAAATACTACTCCCTGATTAATGTGATACATTGGTGACTAATATACTCACCATTATATTCCTTCAACCAATCACATGCAAAAGGGTTATCAACAGAAAAACCCGCCCACCTAACAAATAAGCCTTCTCCCAATAATACCCAAGCCAAAATCACACAATAAAAAACACCCTGAGTAGGGTGTTTTTTCAAAAACATTAGATTAATCTGCGCAGTAAGTATAGTCTACATTTATACCTACATACCTCATAATATAACCATCTTCATTTGTTGTGTAATTTCCATTAGGGTCAGTATACCTTGTCTCGAAGGTGAATGTATCACCTGCACTCATAGGTGTTCCTATAAATGGAGCCATAGCTGTGTTCAGAGTAGCCTTCTCACCTGCATCTAGATTAAACTGTACACCACCTTGTAAATCACATCCCACAAATGGCTTTGATACGATTTGCTGCCCATTTGGAGCAGTGATGCGTATTTCAATATCTTCCTCACAAACGCCCGTAGCCGTAGCAGCAGCTGGGAAAGCTGGATTTCCAACGTTTGGACGCGAATCTACAAACCAAGCACGCGACTCAATACCAGTAATGGTACCTGTTGTACCTGCTGGAGTACCCCCTGTTCCACCTGCTCCAGAAACATACGTATTTTCTGTTAGATCAAGATAATCTGCATCGTTAGCAAAAATATTATCATCACTCCCTACCCCTTCAAGTGTAACCTCGTTATTACATACTTGTAGTTCTGCCGCAACCGTACCCTCGACTGTAGCAGTTGTAGTAGGTGTTCCACTTGAACATGCCCCTTGGACAATAACGCTCCAACTACTATCTGGAAGTGTTGGTGTTACTGTTACTGCACCAGTATTTGGATCAATAGTTGCACCAAGCCCCCCTGGAGACTGTGATTGTATTGAATAAGTAACGGGATCGCATCCATTCAATGCCGTAGTTGCTATAGGATCAGAGATAACTTCTGCCCCTGCTGCATCCTCACCAAGATCTTGACCGATCATTTCGATAGTAGGATCTGGTTGTGTTTCAGTTGCCTCACCACTAATCGTACCGTCATTAAACGTACCGTCTGAACAGGTTGCACGAACTACTACATTCCAGTCACCTGCTACACTCGGATTCACTGTTACTACACCTGTCCCTGCATCAATTGATGCATTTAAGTGTGTTGGTGAAGTTGAGAGGATTGCGTAAGCAATTCCCGTACACCCATTTGCTCCTGTTGCAGAT
>Ga0114955_1000532_pt1 | contig 18256 bp, 14 predicted proteins | sample Porto_5metaG_FD_87302 | JGI IMG/M metagenome (GOLD analysis project Ga0114955, IMG submission 87302) | Marine algal microbial communities from Porto, Portugal - Porto_5 metaG | ecosystem: Host-associated > Algae > Red algae > Unclassified | place: Portugal: Porto | collected 2015-02-02 | reverse complement strand
CTAGACAGCCGCATCGAGATGATGCAGGCAGATAGTGAGAATATGCCGTTTGAAGACAGTAGTTTTGATGCAATCACTGTTGCCTTTGGTGTGCGTAATTTTGAAACACTAGAAAAAGGTCTAGCCGAAATTTTACGTGTATTAAAACCTGGTGGCATTTTTGTAATTCTAGAAACATCTGTCCCTACAAAAACACCATTTAAACAAGGATATAACTTCCACTCTAAAGTGATCTTACCTGTGGTGGGTAAACTCTTTTCTAAGGATAAAAATGCTTATGGTTATCTAAGCGAGAGTGCAAATGCATTTCCTTTTGGAGAGGTGTTAAACAATATTTTACGTAAAGTTGGGTTTAAAGACGTGCAACATGAGCCACAAACTTTTGGTGTTGCAACAATTTATACTGCTACAAAATAACTTTATGCGCACATACATTGCTGTCATAGCACTTGTTTTAAGTTTCTCAACGGTACATAGTCAATGGCTTTCCAGGGCTAGAGTACAGAATGACCAGAATTTTGATAAAAAACCTATCTCATGGGGGTACTATTTTGGCGTTAACTCCATGGACTATAATTTTGATTATCAGACAGAGCAAGAAGATATTCAAGTGGAGCGCTCTGTAGGTTTTAACGTAGGTATTATAGGAGATTTGCGATTATCTGAGTTTATAAGTTTGCGCACAGAGCCTGGTCTTATATACACACAACGTAATTTAATGTTTGCTCCAGATCCTCGTTTTGACACAGAGAGTGACTTGTTAAGAGAAGTCCCATCTACCTATATTTATCTACCTCTTGCGCTTAAATTTAATACGAGAAGACTCAACAATGTGCGTCCTTATGTACAGTTTGGAGTGGCTGCGGTTACAAATCTTTCTAGTAATGAGAAAAACCCAGATGACAACTTTGCAGGACAGTTCCGTACTACATCGAGCCCATTTTTTTATGAGATGGCCATAGGTGTAGAGCTTTACCTCTATTACTTTAAGTTCATACCAAGTATCAAAGGAGTATTTGCAACCACAGATGAGCTTATAAGAGATAATAGACCTGATAGCCCATGGACGGGCAATATTGATAAAATGCAAACGCGAGGTGTATTCTTAAACTTTACCTTCCAGTAATCTTTATCCTCTTTTAAATTCGCTCAAACATATTGCAGTTGCTGTGGCTACATTAAGACTTTCGGTTGCTTGTACTTCGCCAAATCTCGGTATAGCGAGACGATCAGACACTAAGGTTTCAATTTCTTGAGAAATACCATTTGCTTCATTACCCATAATGATAATTCCTTCTGTAGGCAAACTCGTGCCGTAGATATTTGTACCATCCATAAAGGTTCCAAAGACTTTTCTAGTATCATTTTTAAGATATTCTTCTAAGTTTGCATAGATAACATCTACTCTTGTTAATGAACCCATGGTTGCTTGCACCACTTTAGGATTATAACAATCTACAGTACCTATAGAACACACAAGTTGTTTTATCCCAAACCAATCACATAACCGTATAATTGTTCCAAGATTACCAGGATCTCGCACGTCATCTAGTACTAATGTAAGCCCATACCTGTCTATATGAGCAGTTTTTGGCATTTTAAAGGTTGCTACTGCTTTTTGAGCCGTTTTTAAGAATGTGATTTTCTTTAATGCGACAGCATTTACTTGAGCTACTACCGCTAGGTTGTTGTTTGGTAACGCTTTCGCGAAAGCGGAAACATCCTCTGCATATAATTCTACTAGCTCTAAGTCTGACAGGAGCAGCTCATTTATTACCTTAATTCCCTCTGCCACAAAGATACGCTCCCGCTGTCTGTACTTTTTTTGACCTAAACTCGTTATTCGTTTGATTGTATTTTTGCTTACCACGATTAAGATGTACTTTTGAAATGATGAAAACGCCCTTTTGAAAACGATTTTTACAAAAATATCACTAATTCTGCTAGTGGCGGTGTTTCTATTAAGTTGTGACGCAACAAAGCGCGTACCAGAAGATGGACATTTACTTACAGAAAATAGCATTTATGATGGTGATAAGAAGATAAATGAGACACGACTCTACAATTTTTTATATCAAAAACCAAATACCACCTTACCTGGACTTAAAGTCCCTTTGCGTCTTTATATTTACAACATAGCAAGACCTAATATTGATTCTATACTAGATGCACAAAGGGCTGCCAGTGCAAATAAATTTACGTTCTGGGAGCGTTTACTCTCTCAAAAACAGGTAGAAGCTGCCCGTAATTTTAAAAAGAGTTTTAATAACGGAATTAAAAAAACTGGAGAAGCACCTGCAATTGTTACAGAAGCAATTACTCAAAAATCTGCACAGCGTCTCAACTCCTATTATGTAAACAATGGCTACTTTAATGCTACAGTAGATTATGAAATTGAAAAAGATAGCAACCAGCGTGCAAGTGTTGCATATAAAGTAGATAAAGGAAAACCCTATTTTTTAGATAGTATCAAACCTATTATTGCCTCCCCAGTAGCAGATTCTATCTATAATGTTTACAAAAAAAGATCCTTACTAAGACCTGGCGATCGTTATGCAACTGGAAATATCAATGCCGAAACGCAACGCCTTACAGAACTATTTAGAAACAACGGTCTCTATCATTTTGAGGCAGAATATATACGTCTCGTAGCAGATACTGTAGACACTAATCACAAAGCAAATCTAGAGTACATCATAGATAATCCTAAGAAAACGGTAAACGACGCTGTTTTTGACGTGCCTTTTAAAGTTCATCACGTGTCTGAAGTAAGCATCGTCACAGATTATAGCTATGCAAATAGGGATAAACCCTATAACGACTCCTTAGTTAAGGATGGTTTTAAACTCTATGCTTATGATAAAATAAACTATAAACCTAAGGCACTTACAGATATCATCCCTCTTAAACCCGGCGATATCTACAAGGATAGAGATCGTATACAGACGTTAAGTAGGTTAAGTAGACTTGGTACTTTTAAGTATCCTAGTATACAGTACACGGAAGACCCGGCAGATAGTAGTAGGTCTGACCTTATAGCTAGCATAAGATTATCTCCTCTTGAGAAATATAAATTTAGGGCAGATTTTGATGTTTCTACCTCAAATATTCAAGATTTTGGGATTGCTGGATTTGGGTCTTTATTAATACGTAATATTTTTAAAGGAGCAGAAACCTTAGAAATTTCTGCAAGGGGAAGCTTAGGAGCATCAGATGATGCGGCAAATCCTGATGACAGCTTTTTTAATATCTCAGAAATAGGTGCAGATGTACGACTTACCTTTCCTCGTATATTTTTTCCCGTAAGCACGAGCACTCTTATTCCAGCCGAGTGGCAGCCTAACACACGATTTAACCTTGGTATAGGTGTACAACAAAATATAGGGCTTGATAAACAGACCGTCACCGCAGGCTTCACTTATAACTGGAGCCCATCACGCAAACGTACCTTTAGTGTAGATCTTATAAACGCACAGTATGTGCGCAATCTCAATCCAGATAACTATTTTAATATTTATAGAAATAGTTATGAAGACCTCAACATCATCGCAAGAAACAATGAAGGAAATATCAATCCAGCCTATTTTATAACTAATGAAAATGGCAATAATAACCTCTCCATCCCCACTGGAGCAGAGCGATTTATTAATGATGTAAATCGTAACCAGGTGGCAAACCTTAGTCAAAATGACATTAATGATATACGTGCGATAGGTGAGCGTCAAGAGAGGCTCACAGAAGATAACCTCATTGTATCCTTAAATATTTCTCATATTTACGATAATAGAGAAAACCTTTTTGACGAAACCTTTAGTAGATTAAGAACCCGTGTGGAACTTGCAGGTAATGCCCTTGCACTTGCTGGAGGAATTGCAAATGCAGAAAATAACGAAGACGGAAATAAAAGCCTTTTTGGCGTAGTATTTTCTCAATATATAAAAACAGAGATCGAGTATTCTCGTCACTGGGACCTGGGAGGTAATAATATCATTGCTGCAAGAGCCTTTGGAGGTATTGCAATTCCTTATGGAAACTCCACGAGTATCCCTTTTATACGTAGCTTTTTTGGCGGCGGTTCTAATGATAACAGAGCATGGAGAGCCTATGACCTTGGCCCTGGAAGTAGCGGTGGCCCTAACGAGTTTAACGAGGCAAACATGAAACTCGCCTTTAATCTCGAGTATCGTTTTGACCTCATAGGCCCTATAGAAGGCGCGCTATTTACAGATGCTGGAAACATCTGGAATGTATTTGATAATGTAGAAGATCCACGCTCCCGCTTCACTAATATCGCAAACTTAAAGGATCTAGCGGTAGGCTCTGGTTTTGGTTTACGATGGGATTTTGACTTTTTTGCACTGCGCTTTGACGTAGGTTTCAAAACGTATAACCCAGCACTTCAAGAAGGCAATCGCTGGTTTAAGGAATACAACTTTTCTAATGCTGTTTACAACATAGGGATTAACTATCCTTTCTAGAAATCTGTATACCTACCATTCTTTTTTTTAGGTATATACTTTTTTCGCTTTCGCGAAAATGTGAAAAGAAAAAATATAAACAAAAGCTGTATGATATTGCATGCTACAATTATTCAGTCAATGTAGTTCCTCACTCTTTTAAATATTGTAGACTTTGATTAAAGAATTTGTGCAGTGATTTATTTAAAAATGTATCATAATTTGTTTTCTCATTTCTCTCTTTAGACAGCCAGGCCATTGTATAGGCAATGATTTGTTTGGGTAAATATCCTTGACTACTTGATTTCCATCCAGTCTCATGAGTACTATATTGAAAGCGAGCATTCCCATTAAAAATTCCAAAACCATAAAATATAGCTGTAAGGTCTGTTAAGAATTCGTCATTCTCTTCTATTCTATGTTCTCCTAATAAAATCTGATGTGACAATTCATGTGCAATCGTTGCTATTAATGAAATAGTATGTTTTAATTGCCCTCTTTCAATTGAAATTATAGGTTCGTTTTCTGTTTGTTGGTACGTACCGCTTGCGCTTGCCCAACTTCCGTTTATATCTGCTGGTGAGCTTAATATAGTCCCATCTTCCATTTCAACAGCTTGGTCAGAAAAAAATTCGAGCTTTATGCTAGTGTCTGTTATATACATAAGCTCCATTGTGCGCTCCAGAATAAACTGGGCATCTTTTTCAGTACCGTCAAAATTTCGGTTATAAAAATCTTTAGTAGGCCTTACGGTTCTGATTTCCATAAAATGAGCTACGCCAAATTCTGTGCGCAACCAATTTAGTTCCTCATCCACCCAAATTTTATCTGCTACGGTAATAGGTAATTGTATCTTTTTATTCCAAAACATGGATCAATAATACATTAAATAATCTTCACAGCTATATGCCTAGCTTACATATAGTATTTAATTAAAAAGTGTAGTATACCTAACGTTATTCCTTTTCTCAATACGCACTTATTTGCGCATGTACCGATCGAGCAAATACAATCTAACGTGTCCTTAATCTCAACTACAAAACGGATATTTGAGAACTTAAATACTCGGTATACTTTACGATAATAACCCATGCTTGTATAGGAGTAGCTTTTATATGAGGTGCTCGCTTTCGCGAAAGCGTAACTTAGCTAAAACGTTATCGTAGTAACACAGCTATCTCCCTTACTTTCCGGGTAATATTTATTATTTTTACTAGACTAATTTTAAACAACAATAATGTCGCATTCTATAAAACCAGGTGTAGCCACGGGCCACGAAGTACAAGCAATTTTTAACTATGCAAAAGAGAAAGGCTTTGCCCTTCCTGCGGTTAATGTAATTGGGTCTAGCAGTATCAACACGGTTCTAGAGACTGCAGCAGCGCTTAACGCTCCTGTAATTATCCAGTTTTCAAACGGTGGTGCACAGTTTAACGCTGGAAAAGGATTAAATAATGACAACCAAAAAGCAGCTGTACTAGGTGCTGTAGCTGGAGCAAAGCACGTACACGAACTTGCAAAAGCATACGGAGCAACCGTAATTTTACACACAGATCACTGTGCAAAAAAACTACTTCCTTGGATGGACGGGATGCTTGATGCAAATGAAGCTTACTATAAAGAGCATGGTCATTCACTCTTTAGCTCCCACATGATTGATTTAAGTGAAGAACCACTTGAAGAAAATATTGAGATCTGTAAAGGATATCTTGAGCGCATGGCTAAGATGGAAATGACGCTAGAAATAGAACTAGGGATCACTGGTGGTGAAGAAGATGGTGTAGATAACAGTGATGTAGATGACTCAAAATTATACACACAACCAGAAGAAGTTGCTTATGCTTATGAAGAACTAAGCAAAGTAAGTGATCAATTTACAATCGCTGCGGCTTTTGGAAATGTACATGGTGTTTATAAGCCAGGAAACGTAAAGCTTACGCCTAAGATTCTTAAAAATTCTCAAGAGCATATTACAGAAAAATACGGTAAGGAGCATAACCACATTGATTTTGTTTTTCACGGAGGAAGTGGTTCTACGGTAGAAGAAATACGTGAGGGAATCTCTTACGGAGTTATAAAAATGAACATTGATACTGATTTACAATGGTCTACCGCAGAAGGTATACGCGATTATTTTGGTGAGAACGCTGAGTATCTTAAAGCACAGATAGGTAACCCTACTGGTGACGATTCTCCAAATAAGAAGTATTACGATCCTCGCGTTTGGCTTCGTAAATCTGAGCAAACTATGGGAGCTCGTCTTAAAAAGGCTTTTGAAGATTTAAATAATATCGATACACTATAGTATCAACATATTACACAATTTGTAAAAACGGATTGCATCAAAATTGATTTGATGTAATCCGTTTTCCGTATTTTTACGGTTTGCATTAGTAATTAATGAGTCCTAAGGATGCTAGGATTTACCTTCTAATAAAAGAAAGGTATTATTTAATAGTTATAACATTTTCGCGAAAGCGGAATAAATACCATTAACCAAATTCAAACACAATATGGCTTGGTTCAAACGTAAAGAAAAAGGAATACACACAGCAACAGAGGATAAGAAGGATACTCCTAAAGGACTTTGGTATAAATCACCTACTGGAAAAATAGTAGATACAGAAGAGCTAGAAAAGAACTTCTACATCTCACCAGAAGATGGATACCATGTGCGCATAGGAAGTAATGAATATTTTGAAATCCTCTTTGACGATAATAAATACAAGGAGCTTGATGAAAAACTTTCTTCAAAAGATCCTCTTAAATTTGAGGATAAAAAGAAGTATGTAGATCGTCTTGCTGCTGCTCAAGAAAAAACGGGTCTTAAAGACGCTATTAGAACTGCTGTAGGGAAATCTAAAGGATCAGACATTGTTATTGCTTGTATGGATTTTAGCTTTATAGGCGGATCTATGGGAAGTGTTGTGGGTGAAAAAATTGCCCGCGCTGCCGATTATTCTCTTAAAAACAAGATTCCCTTTATGATCATCTCTAAGTCTGGAGGTGCTCGTATGATGGAGGCGGCATTATCACTTATGCAACTTGCCAAGACGAGTGTAAAACTTGCTCAACTTGCAGATGCTGGTATACCTTATGTATCGCTTTGTACAGATCCTACTACTGGAGGTACAACGGCGTCATTTGCAATGCTAGGTGACATTAATATCTCTGAGCCTGGAGCGCTTATAGGATTTGCTGGACCACGTATTGTACGTGATACTACAGGTAAAGAATTACCAGATGGTTTCCAAACAGCCGAATTCTTACAAGAACATGGTTTCTTAGATTTTATCACTCCGCGTCAGGAATTAAAAAACAAAGTAAATCTTTACTTAGATTTAATTATGAATCGAGCTGTAAGAGCTTAATTCTTATATCGTACCAAAAAAGGCTAAACGTAATGTTTAGCCTTTTTTTTGTAGAATATTTAAAAAAACCTTACTTCTTCCTATCAATCACATAGTTTACCATTAGCTCAAGAGAGTCGCGGTACACAGACTTAGGATATGTCATTAGGATCTCTAAAGCTTCTTGCTGCAATGCCTTCATCCTGGTAACAGCATACTCTAGACCGCCATTATCTCTTACAAAAGCAATTACCTCATTGACACGCTTCTTATCTGTATTTTTATTCTTTATACTATTGATGAGCCAATTTTTATCTTTCTTAGATACGTTATTGAGTACATAAATGAGCGGCAAGGTCATTTTTTGCTCTTTAATATCTATACCTGTAGGTTTCCCTATTTTGGCAGTACCATAATCAAACAAATCATCTTTAATCTGAAAAGCCATCCCTATGAGCTCGCCAAATTTATGCATGCGCTTTACTTCTTTATCCTTAGCATGGACTGCACAAGCTCCCATAGCACAACAGGCTGCAATAAGCGTTGCTGTTTTCTGACGGATAATCTCGTAGTATAAATCTTCTGTAATATCTAGCTTGCGCGCTTTTTCTATTTGGAGTAATTCTCCTTCTGAGATTTCTCTCACAGCTACAGATATAATCTGCAATAAATCTGTATCTCCATTATCTATGGAAAGTAATAGTCCCTTTGAGAATAAAAAATCTCCTACGAGCACTGCAATCTTATTTTTCCACAATGCATTAAGTGAGAAGAAACCTCTACGTATGTTGCTATCATCTACCACATCATCATGCACAAGACTTGCAGTATGTATTAACTCTATGACGGAAGCACCGCGATAGGTACGGTCGTTTACCTCACCATTGTTCATCATCTTTGCGGTAAGAAAGACAAACATAGGGCGCATTTGCTTGCCCTTGCGGTTTACAATATAATGTGTGATACGATTGAGAAGTGCCACCTTAGAACGCATGGAAAGTGAAAACTTTTCTTCAAAAAGTTCCATTTCGTAAGCGATGGGTTCTTTAATCTGTGCTACTATTTTCATTACAGTAAAGATAAGTAACGGCTATGACCCATCCTATTGCTTATTAGCTAGTTGTCCGCAGGCAGCATCGATGTCTTTACCTCGCGATCTACGCACGGTCACCGTTACACCATTTGCCTCTAGAACAGACACATAACGATCTATGGCCTCAGGATTTGCTTGCTGAAACTGACCATCATCAATAGGGTTATACTCTATAATATTTACTTTGCTAGGGACCGCTTTACAAAAGTCTAATAATGCCATAATATCTATATGGCGATCATTAATACCATCCCATACTACATATTCGTATGTAATGCGTTTTCCTGTTTTTTCATACCAATAAATGAGTGCCTCTTTAAGTTCTGCTAGTGGCATTTGCTCATTAAAAGGCATGATTTCTGTGCGCACCTCATCAAGAGCTGAGTGCAAAGAAACCGCAAGATTAAACTTTACGGCATCATCTGCCATTTTCTTAATAATCTTAGGCACTCCAGAGGTAGATACTGTAATACGCTTAGGAGACATCCCAAGACCTTCTGGATCTGTGATTTTGTCTATGGCTTTAATGACGTTATTATAGTTCATTAATGGCTCTCCCATCCCCATAAAGACAATGTTAGACAGGGGCTTATCATGATATAGCCTACTTTGTCTATCTATCACTACAACTTGATCTACAATCTCATCTGGATTGAGATTGCGCATACGCTTTAAACGTGCAGTAGCACAAAACTTACAGTTAAGACTGCAGCCTACTTGTGATGAAACACAAGCGGTTGTTCTATTTTGTGTAGGAATCAAAACTGACTCAACCATAAGACCATCGTGTAGCTTAACACCATTTTTTATGGTACCATCGCTGCTGCGTTGCATTTGATCTACACGTATGTGATTAATCACAAAGTGCTCATCAAGGAGTATACGTGTTTCTTTAGATAGATTAGTCATGTCTATAAAATCGTGTGCGCCTTTTTGCCACAGCCATTCATATACTTGATTTCCTCGGAAGGGTTTATCTCCTTGAGATACAAAAAAATCTCTAAGTTCTTCTTTACTTAATTTACGTATGTCTCTCTTATCTATTTTCACGCTGCAAAGGTACGTAGTTGTTTTTGTTTTGCTAGTTTTTGCAATACGTTCTCTATAAAATAGTAACTCTTAGTACACTTACTGTGATCTATAGCCCCGATTGTAATGAAAATCCCACAGCTGCCTGGCAACGCCGGCGCGAGGAATTGCAATGAAAGCGGGTACCCAGATACCTCAAATATGCTGTGATAATGCTCTTAAAACAAAAAACCCAGACATTGCTCTGCCTGGGTTTTCAAAGATATATGATGTGTGATTAGATAATCAACATGGCATCTCCGTAAGAGTAGAATTTATATTTTTCTTTTACTGCTTCTTCATAAGCTCTCTTCATAAAGTCGTGCCCTGCAAATGCAGACACCATCATTAATAACGTGGACTTAGGTGTATGGAAGTTTGTTACCATACAGTTTGCTATACTAAAATCGTATGGAGGGAAGATAAACTTGTTAGTCCATCCTCCAAACTCGTTAAGGCTATGATTGCTAGAAACAGCACTCTCCATTACTCTCATTGAGGTAGTACCTATGGCACATATACGACGTTTTTCCTTTAATGCTTTATTGATAATCTCTGTTGCTGGTTTAAGGATATATGCTTCTTCACTATCCATCTTATGCTTAGAGAGGTCTTCTACCTCAACCGCGCTAAAAGTCCCAAGACCTACGTGAAGTGTAACCTCAGCAAAGTCTACTCCTTTAATTTCAAGACGTTTCAATAAGTGTTTTGAAAAGTGTAATCCTGCAGTAGGTGCTGCAACAGCTCCTTCTTCCTTTGCATAAATAGTCTGGTAGCGATCCTCATCTTCTGGCTCTACTTCTCTATTAATGTATTTAGGTAATGGCGTTTCTCCTAGTGATGTAAGTTTTTTTCTAAACTCCTCATAAGATCCATCATATAAGAAACGAAGTGTACGCCCTCTTGATGTCGTGTTATCAATTACCTCTGCTACTAAGCTCTCATCATCACCAAAGTAAAGCTTGTTTCCTATACGTATTTTACGTGCTGGATCTACAAGAACATCCCATAGGCGTGTTTCTGAGTTAAGCTCTCTAAGTAAGAATACCTCGATACGCGCTCCAGTTTTTTCTTTATTTCCGTATAAACGTGCTGGAAAAACCTTTGTATTATTAAGCACCATCACATCTTGAGGCTCAAAATAATCAATTATGTCTTTAAACATTTTGTGCTCTATAGTCTGCTCTTTTCTATTAAGAACCATAAGACGAGACTCGTCGCGATTTTCGGCTGGACGATCTGCTAGTAATTCATCTGGAAGATCAAAACTAAAATGTGATAACTTCATATAAGGTTTTAATTTAGGTTTTTTACGCTTACAAAAGCAGAGTCAACCGCTCTTTTGCAAGATCGCAAAGATACAATCTTGAGATAGGCGTTGTCAAGTGTTTAGCCAATTATCTCTTGACCGAACCCTAAAGTTTCTAAATCTTTCCAAAAATCTGGAAATGACTTAGACACCACGCCCGCATCATCTATTAATAATGGTACCGCTAGTGCTAGTGGCGCAAACGCCATAGCCATGCGATGATCGTGATACGTCGCAATCGTAATATTATCATTAAGAGCAGCTTCTTGTGGCAGTAAGGTAAGATCTGTGTCTGTCACCATAATCCCACCGCCTAGCTTAGTAATCTCTTCTCTTAGTGCTTCTAGCCTGTCTGTTTCTTTAATTTTGAGGGTATGCAATCCCGTGAGATGACATCCCAAGCCTAGACCTAAACAAGTAACAGCTATCGTTTGTGCAATATCTGGTGCGTTTGCAAGATCTAAGGTGATTGTTTCAGGAAGTTTAAAATCTTTTGCGAGTGACAAGGTAAGTGTATCGCCATTAAATGTAGAAATCACCCCTAACTGCTTGTAAATATCTTGCAATACTGCATCACCCTGTAAGCTATCTTCCTTGTAACTACTTATGGTGATTGAGGTATTAACATCACGCTTTCGCGAAAGCGCAACAATACTATAAAAGTACGATGCACTACTCCAGTCTGACTCAACGGTAATCTCTCTAGGCGCGCTACTCGTTCTACCGGGCTTGATGTTTATAGTTTGCCCTATAAAGGTTGCGTCTATATCCAGTTGATGTAACAAAGCAAGGGTCATATTTATGTAAGGCACCGAAGTAATTTTACCGTCAAGATGAATGGTAAGTCCTTTTTCTAGTGCTGCCCCCATCATCATAAGTGCAGAGATATACTGGCTACTTACATTTGCTTTGAGCGTCACCTCCTCTTTAATAAGCTTACTTCCTGTAATCTTGAGTGGCGGAAAGCCTACATTTTTTACATAAGAAACCTGGGCGCCCAGCGTTTGTAGCGCTTCTACCAATATTGCCATAGGACGTTGTTGCATACGCTCACTACCGGTGAGTAACGTCTCTCTACCTTCTTGTATAGAAAAGTATGCAGTGAGAAAACGCATTGCCGTACCTGCGTGGTAAATATCTACCTCGCTATCTGTAGACGCTATTGCCTTTTGCATCACTGCTGCATCATCACTATTTGATATGTTCTTTACTGTAATCCCATCAAAGAGTGCCTGCAAAATAAGCAACCTATTAGTCTCACTTTTTGATCCTGTGATTTGTATCTCGCCACTAGTTGTAGCAGCGGTATGTTGTACTTTTAAGAGCATAGGCTATTACTTCAATTTCTCATTATTATGGTGACGATCATGATCACGTTTAGTCTTTATATCTAGCTTTTTATCAAAAGCTTCTTGAAGGTTCACCCCTGTTTGATTTGCTAGACACAATACGACGAACATCACATCTGCTAGCTCCTCTCCTAGATCTTTACCTTTATCACTCTCTTTCTCACTTTGCTCCCCATAGCGACGGGCAATTATTCTAGCGACCTCTCCTACTTCTTCAGTAAGCTGAGCCATATTAGTAAGTTCATTAAAATAGCGCACTCCGTGTGCTTTTATCCAATCGTCTACTGCTTGTTGTGAGTCTGAAATGTTCATGTCTTAGTTTGTTTTTAAACTATGGTCTCTCTTTTTTAGCTATAATTTGAGCATAAAATATTTGAATAACTAGGTTCCACCAATACCTTTTTCTTAGGTCTTCTTCAATTTTACTTTTTCACTCTCTTTCTCAAGCATTAATTTATAATACTCTTTTATAAAATTGTAGGATGTTGCTCTTACGTCTGCTTTATTTATGATTCGTAAGATAGATACTTTAATCTGTCCATTGATCTCACTTATACTATATTTATAGGAACCTAGACCATCTTGTAAATTTACTTCTACTCCTTCTGGTAAGGATACTATTTCATAGCCTGCTGGTATGCTCCACGTTAAAGTAAGTCTATCTTCTTTAGGAAATTTAAAATCTATAGGATACGTACGACTTTCTGCTGTAAACGGGTTTATAGTAGTTGCATATTGACCTAAGGGAGAAAAATAAATAGCTCCTCCTATTTCTTCTACAAAAGTATCACTGTTAAATTCATAAGAAAGAGTAAGAGGTTTAAAAGGGTTTTCCATCTCTTTAAAAATTACATTATCTACCTCAATCGCACTCATATTTTTTTCCATAGTAGTTGCATACTCGTCTTTGTTTAAACCGTTAAAATCATGACGTATTTCTTGAGCAACGTGTCCAGAAACTCTGCTTCGCACCTTACCCGTTGTCACTAGATCTTCATCAATACCATAATTCACCAAAGCTGTGTGATTTGCAGTTTTTAATGGAAATAAACTTACATTTCTAGACGTGCCATCTTCTCTTATTAACCAGCCACTCCAGTTAAGCAACTCATTATCTAACACTTGAGGAGCACTTAGTCTATTTGCGGCATCTAGCAAGATAGGATTAGAACCTTCACCTACTCCTGCAATTACATAATCAAAACCAGATCTTGTAGGGAATATAGGAATTCCATTATCTTTTGAACTAATGAGTATGGGGTTTGCACCAACACCCACTTCTCTCAATAAACCTACAAGGATTAAATTAATATCTGCATCATTACCCGTTTTATTTTCTATGATTTTACTGAGATCATCGCTAGCATAAATACCTTTATTACCATTCCATGTTATTGTATTTCTCACAAATGAATATACCTTGACTATTTTCTCTTGCTCGCTATCAGAATCTTGTACTAGGCTAGCAGCAAGATTTTTAAAAAGTCTTCCTTTTTTAAGTTGACCTCCAAAACGGTCTGCTTGGTTAACATCCTTAGCCACCTCGCTCCAGGTGGTTGCATAGTTATCTCTAGGAGAATTAGGGAATTGCGTGTAATTTAATTCAAATTGAATACCACTTCTATAACTTTCTAGGCTTGCCATATAGGGCTCTTCCTTAATAGACGGAATATTAGAAAGCTCGAGAGCATATCCTTTTGAATCAAATGCTACCTTATCGTAAACTATTTTTTTAGGGCCAAGTCTAGATTCTTCTACTTTTTTAAAAGCGATGTTGTCTCTTTTTTCTAAATTTTCAATATTAAAAGGATACCAACCACGTCTATGCATTTTATAGACCATCCATTCGGGTGCCCAGAATGTAAGTTCTACACGGTCTACAGGTATGGTTTCTTGAAAATAATAAGGATCAAGGTTACCTATATAAGGAGTAGAGATTGTGTACTTATACTCGATAATAGAACCCGGCTGTACATTAGGCATCGTAAACTTTTTAATATCTAAAAAGCTAGAACGCTCTTCTTCAAAAATACCGTCTTTTCCTAATTTTGTTTTCTTAATATCTCCATCTATAAGCTCATAGGTATAGGCTTTAAGTCCAGTAAAACTGTCATCATTATCTCCATACCCTTTGTAAAGAGGGACAGATATAGTGGCTCTATCGAGCCCTTTCTTATTGTAAATCTTTATGCGCTCCACAACCTTAATTACCGCAAAAAAACCTCGATCCTTATTATATTCAAAATCTGTGTATGACATTCTATATAACACTGCCGCTGGTGCTTCTGGCTCAGATGGATGTCGTTTCTGAGATAGCGCTTCTTTTGTAATATCTCCAAATTTATAATCTTGACTGTAGCAAGTCGATACTATAAACAAGCATACAAATATTCTTAAAATTATTCTTTTCATAACCTTATAGTTTTTTAGTCAGTGCAATTTTTCTGTTGTCACTGCGTGCTACTTTCTTTAGAAAATTGCGTAAATTTTTATATTCTTCTTTTGTGTAGTTCCCTTCTTTAAACTCAAATTGCCTTGTATATTTAAGCGTTTGAGCACCTATCTTTTCGATAGTGGATGTGTATGATCCAAATTTTCCGCTAAAAGTAATAGCCTCTGGCAAACTAGATATCTCAAAACTTTCTGGAAGCTCGATGGTACTTGAAGATATTTCTGTTTTACCCCTGGAAATCACAACGTCGTGCTTACGATTTTTTTCTCGCTGAGGTACACCTTCCCATCGATTTAATACATTAACCTTAAGGAGTACATCATTACCAGCAAATGAGGCATAATTATCTACTACCAGTGCAACTTCTTCTTGTAAAGTAATTTCTCTTTTATTATTAATAATCTTGTGCTCTCTTATATCTACGTTAGATAGGTGACTCCATTGTCTCTTATAGGCAGTTACTTGATTATCACTTGAGAGTCCATCTATAAAATATCGCTCATCGTACGTAAGGCCGGAAGATAACAGCATTACATCCCCGCTTATCTTACCGTTTTCTGTAAGGATAAAATGAGCTGTGCTCTTTAATACATTAGCGGTATAATCATACTTCTTAGTATGTACTATTTTGCCACCTTCAGGAGTAACTATAAGCACATCCCTATCATCTGTAAAGTTTCCAGAAAATCCAAAAGGTATTTTCTGACTTGTACATTCAAGCCATATAAGGTCGTTGTCTGTAGGTATGGATAATATCACGTGATTTCCTTGCATCGCAGTAAAGTCTTTAGTCACGTCTCGCTTATTTTCTCCAGCATAGACAATGGTATAGTAAGATGGTACTCCTACTACTTCTAGTAAAGATTGTGTATAGTTAGTCAATGCTTTACAATCTCCGTAGCTTAAGGAATGTACCTCTGATGCTAGCATAGGCTTCCATCCCCCTATACCTACTTGTACACTTATATACCTCGTTTTACGTTGCATATATTCATAAACCGCTCTTGCCTTTTCTAAAGGTTCTAGTCCTTCAGTAAGTTTTAAGATTTCAAACTTAGTTTCTTCATCTAGGTCTTGTGTTTCTTTTATAAGGTGCGTGTTCATCCAATCTCCAAAGCTAGACCAGTCTGAAGCCTCGCCCTCTACGCCTTCTAAATAAAATGTCTTCAAAGCAAACTTAGCGTTAGAAAATATTTTATCGTGAGATGGTGTAAACTCTTCTGGAGATGTTGCCGGCACAAGGCTTGCTATCAATTTTATATAACCTGGAGATTCCTCTTTTGTGAAGTAATTTTCTGGATCGTGCAAAGTATACCGTAGCCCTAGTTCTGGCGTGGTTTTTATTTCATAGATACTCTCTTGTGTACTTACATGATAATCCCCATTAAGATACCAACTTTCTATAAAGGCGGTATTTTCTGTAAGCGTCTCTAGCTCATAAATAATAGTGTAAGGAAAAGAAGTAGGTGTATAATTGAGCATAAGTAGGCGAGAGTCTGTAAAAATGCTTATACCATCTACCGCACTTCTGTCTGTAAAATCCTTTTTTTTGTAGACTTTCTGCTCGTTACCAGCGGCATCAAGGATAGTGGCAGATATCGATTGTATTTTTGACGCTGGATCGTAGTATGCACCTATTCCAAGGTTTGCAAAGCCTTTTGCATTGAGAACTGTTGTAACTCTTTTGAGAGATGTTTTCATAGTCTGTCTATTTGTAATATCGACAGATTGTTTTTCATACCTCACCACGAGATTTGCATCTTGTAAAAGCATCTCTGGTATATCTTTAATGGAGTAGGCATTTTCTTGGCAATACGTTACAGAAGCACTGCACAACAAAATAATAAGATAAAAAAAGCGCATTGATTGATGATTGGTAATTCGTGATTGATGAATTATGCGCCAAAGTAGGACTTAAAGAATTATCCTACAAGGATTAAATGCGATTTTTTGTGTCAATCACAATCGTAACAGGTCCGTCGTTAAGTAATTGTACCTTCATATCTGCACCAAATTCTCCTGTATAGGTGGGTTTATTACGCTTTCGCGAAAGCGTATTTACAAATTCCTCATACATAGGGATTGCATTATCTGGCCGCGCTGCTTCTAAAAATGAAGGACGGTTGCCCTTCTTGGTACTCGCAAATAACGTAAACTGGCTAATTACTAAAATGTCTCCATCTACATCACCTACAGAAAGATTCATTGCACCATCATCATCACTAAAAATTCGTAAGCCTATAATTTTATTTGTGAGCCACTCAATATCCTCTACGGTATCGTCATGTGTAACTCCTAGCAACACAAGTAACCCTTGATCAATTGCAGATTTCACAACTCCATCTATTGTCACAGAAGCCTGTGTAACTCGCTGTATTACTGCTCTCATTACTCTTATTGTTCTTCTGGATAGTGATCTTTTCTATAATGCTGCTCGTCATCTCCTTCTAGCATTTGGGTATAACTTTTATAACGCGACCAGTGGAGTTCATCATTATCTAGCGCTTCTTTTACGGCACATTTAGGTTCTTCAAGGTGTAAACAGTTATTGAATTTACATTCACTTTTTAATGCAAAAAATTCAGGAAAGTAGTCTCCTATTTCTTCACGTTCCATATCTACAATCCCAAATCCTTTAATACCTGGCGTATCTATAATACGTGCGTCAAAATGTAGATCAAACATCTCTGCAAAAGTGGTGGTATGCTGTCCTTGACTGTGCTGTACGCTTATTTGCTTAGTCTTAAGATCTAGCGTAGGTTCAATAGCATTTACAAGAGTAGATTTTCCTACTCCAGAATGACCGGTAAACATAGAAGTCTTACCCATCATCATCTCTTTTACAGTATCGATATTCTTTCCTGTAATTGCCGAAATCCCCACACATTCATATCCTACCTCACGATACATTGCCGCAAGGTATTTTATCTCCATAATCTCCTCTTCGTTATAAGTGTCTATCTTATTAAAAAGCAACACCGCCTTAATATGATAAGCCTCTGCAGTTACCAGAAAACGATCTATAAATGCGGTAAACGTAGGCGGATTGTTAAGCGTCACTAGTAAGAATACCGTATCTACGTTACTAGCGATGATGTGCGTTTGTTTCGAAAGATTTACAGACTTCCTTACAATATAATTATCTCTTGTATGGATGTTAGTAATTACTCCTGTCTCT
>Ga0114955_1000530_pt1 | contig 18273 bp, 25 predicted proteins | sample Porto_5metaG_FD_87302 | JGI IMG/M metagenome (GOLD analysis project Ga0114955, IMG submission 87302) | Marine algal microbial communities from Porto, Portugal - Porto_5 metaG | ecosystem: Host-associated > Algae > Red algae > Unclassified | place: Portugal: Porto | collected 2015-02-02 | reverse complement strand
CCGGGGGGGGGGGGGCGCCCGACCGCGCCGCCGGCGGGGGGGGGGGGGGGGGGGGGGGACGGCGAGTTCGGGATGGAGAGCTAGAAGAACTGTCGCGCTATGGAGGGGGGGGAGTGGAAGACGCGCCGGTCACGCCGAAAGAGGGTAGGCCGGTCGAAAGAGGAGAAGCGGTAAGGGTGGTGGGGGGAACCATCGGGTCCACAACGCGCGACAAGCGCCGAAAACTCCGGAATGGAAATGGAAAAAAGAAAGGAGACACGATGGCGGCGCGAACGCTGCGCATCGGTACTCTGTTGACGCAAGCGCGCTGAAAGGGTGCGACGGTGGAGTTTCGAGATCGTGCAGCGCGCATCTCCACTGCTATTTACTGCAAGGGACACGTACGCCGAGTTACTGGGCGTCTGTGGTGGTCGTTTGGGCGGCAACGACTCGCCCCCGCTACTTGAGTGACGAGCGGGGGTGCGTGCGCACAGGGGCGCTCTCCGCCGAGAGGAGGACAGCTTTCTGGGCCAGTGCCAGAGAGTAGCAAGAGACACTGGAGACAAGTGCTGAGATGGGTACCCCGCCTGACCCCTCTGGTCCCGGCCGTCAGATTCAATCCAATCGCCGTCAGTGGCACCGCTTACGTTTGTGCCCGCCTATCGCACTAGCACCCAGCGCGAACGCTCCCGTCAGCCCGCTTTTAGCAGCGCAGCGTGGTCTGTTGTCGATGGTCCCCGATAAATCGAGGCCGGCGCGCTGCACCGCTGCCATGTTTACGTTGATGCAGCCCCGACCATCTCTTTGCTGGGTGGCTGACACTCCACGCCTTGCAGAGGTACTGAACAGGTGATTTTGCAAATGGGGCATCATACATAGTATACTATAGTAGGAGCAGAGGTCCTCCTGGACAGCACATGTGGCGATTCTCTAGAGTTTTGTGGAGTGCGAGCAGTGTTGTGCGTGCATGGCATGATCACGGCCACTTTCTGATGCAATCGTCCATTCATACGCAACTCATCGAGTTTCCAGTTCCTATTACAGAATTGGACACAGAAGTGTACAGCCGGCGGTGTGTGGTCAATGGTGTGTGCCAGGAGGTACTCGTTCCGCGTCACGCGTTCGTCCGCTGAGGGCGTCGACGGCCACCCCCTTGCTCTCCTCGAAGCGAAACTAACAGCAGAGAAAAATATGTGACACGCCTCGCTGGAGATAGGAAAAAGCAAGCCAGCGCACAGCCGGAGGTGCCTTGCTCCACTTCGGGAGGTTATCGGCAGCGGGACAACGCATGGCATGCACGGCTGCATACGGCAGTGGGCGTGCAGCAACATGGCGCGCACGCAGCAGCTGCTTGGTTAGAAAACAATGCGGGAAGGGCGGCAGGGAGGCTCTCGAAGCGACGCGGGTGGGTGACCAGCGGTCCATGGCAGATTTGTTCCCGTCGCAGTGGCGACACAACTCCTCGCGTGAGCTGTCAATCTGCCATCCCACGCTCGTCGCCGGCGTCAACAAAATGCGTGTATTCAGAAAAAAGAAGTTGTGACAGTCGGCCGAAACCGCGCTTTCTACAGCATAAGTTCATATTACTATTTTATACGTGGAAGGGGACTACGTTTATGGCCTACTCCCGGAACAAGTGCGGGGCCAGACTGTACCTTTGATTGGATGCGTATGTGAGCCGTTGCTTGCGAACTTCAAATAAGAGGAAGCCTGCGAATCACAAGATTTCAATGAGAGAGCACGCCACGGTTTATTACGACTACAGTCAATACCCGGTTATATATGACACCCGTGCGCACTTGGTAGCCCCTCTCCAGCGATGCACGAGAAAGGCCCACCACCGCGATCGATCGCGTGATGAATGAGATCAGGGATGACAGCAGCCTCACAATACTGGCGATCGCCAGACTCGCTGTCACCATCTGCGTGTGAGTCCCCGGTCGATCGCATCAGGAAGGAGAAAATTATGGAATTGGTCCGATGTGAAGCCACGGCTTCGTTGTGCAAGAGAACGCCAAGTCGAAGAAGACCCGTGCTTTCATCTGTCCGATTTAGCAGTATACAGGGACCTCCACCCCCCCTCCCTCCTCTACCCCACCAACGAAAGGAACAAGAACGCAACACTACGTCCGTATACGCTACAGGCAGGACTTGTTTGTTGAGGGGGACAGACGAACGCAAAAAAAAAACGTATCACTCGTCGTCGGGACCGGACGGGTCGTACGGGTCCTCACTCTCTTCACTCTCCGAGTCGGTACTGTCCGACGAGCCCTCGCTCTCCTCATCCTCGCTCCCTCCACCCTCCATGTCGATACCCCTCGCACCTCCGGCAGACACTATCTCGTCCGCCGTTCCAGCCAGCACCCTTTCAGTGTCCTCCATGGACAGCCTGTCTTGCACCGCCATCTCCCGCGCAGGAGTTGGCGTGCTGACAAAAGCCTGCGAGCCAAATCGGAAATCCTCCATCAGGGATACGACTGCACTGACGCCATCACAAAGCTCAAGAAATGATGCAAGGTACGGGCCGTGCAAAGTATTCACCGTTGTAGCAAGCGCGTGAGGTAGAATTGTCGACTTCACCCAACAGTGAGCGATTGTGAATGGTTCCACAGCCTCCCATTCCTCCTGCAAAATCTCTGACGCGTCTTGGAGATGGGTGCCTGCGCCGTTCCGGATACCGCGGATCTCAACCCGTGCACGGCGAGTGGATGCGCGGCGACATTTCGGCGGCGTCGAATCTGGGGCGGCAAGCCAGTCCGACGGCCAGCCCCAGATACCTGGACCTTGCACCACCGCAGATGGGCTGCTTCCGCTTCCGAATCCGGCGGCTGCCAATGAAGTGCTGCCATTCTCTGGGAGTAAATCCGCATTCCGGGCCGCCCGCCGCACAGAAATTCGAGCAGTGCGCCTCTCGGCACTTCGTGCCGCCCGCCGCACGGAAATTCGAGCCGCGCGCCTCTCCGCACAGCGTGCCGCCCGCCGCATAGCAAGCCGCGCCGCGCGCCGCTCCGCCCCGTGGGCAGAAATGGATGCCGCACCCACTGCCTCGGGCGGTTGGTCATTGATAGTTGACCAAGAACTATCCTGAGAAAGCCACCGAGGCACTCGAAAAGCGCCACCGGACGCAGCCTCAATCGCCGCCCCGCCCGTGCGCAACGACCCCGTTGGCCCCCCGTTGGATTCACCACCGTCGAGCACGGAGCCCGCCGTGCGATTCGTGGTTGAAGAGGCGTCCTGTGCTCCCGCCACATCCGCCGCTCGTCCAGGCCCGTCCGTTGCATCGGGGGCACCGGCCGACGCGCGAACACCTATCGTTACGTCGAAGGAACTCACCACCAGGTCCAGAGGCCGCCGCTTGTATCTTCCTTTCAGACAATGGATAATCCCCAGGTCCAGTGGTTGTTAGACGGATGTACAGTTGGGTGGAAGCGCAACGGAACGTGACTTTCTCGCACTGGAGATCGCCATGCGCACCGCAGTTGTCCGACACCAGGACTACCGGTTGCGTCGTGCGGGCTCGCACTTCCGGTAGGAAGACCGTCTCAAACCAGGACTTTAAAATGTCTACGTCCATCCACGCGCTTTTCTGAGAGAAGTACGGGAGCGGGCCTGGCCGACGAGGAGGCTTGAAACGAAGCGGCTGCTGTGGCTTTTCGACGATGGCGATTGGAATCTTGTAGGTGCCGGTTGCGTTGCACGCCAAAACGAGGGTAGTGCGGTCTTTAGCCTTCAGGTCTTTCGCGCCCCTCGCCTGCCGCCGTTGACCCGCCCGGATGTACGCTCGGGTGTGGATGCACCGGTAGAATATCCCCGTCTCGTCCATAGTGTGTATTCGGTCCGCCGGGTAGGAATCTACTGCCGCCTGAATCGCGGCGATGCGCGGTGCCACTCCCACGACGTTCGCCGACCCCCCCTCCCCCCAGAGGGCCACGCTGCGCAGGTCGTGCCGAGCCGCCTAGTCTTGGACGAAGTGAGGGGAACCCTTAAAACCGGTGACCCCCAGCTCCGTCGCAATCCTCCGTGCACGGGCCTCCAGAAGGCCGCCTGACTCGGGAAGGTAGAGTTCGCCCACGCGCTGCAAGGTTTTGTACCAGGCCCACAAGGCCTGGGAGATGCTCTCAAAGTAGGACCGACGAAGGCGCGTCTCCGATAGGTCCTCTGACACTGCAGCCCGACCCTTGTAGTTGTCCCGGCTCCGGTAGACATCTCGCGCCGCTGACAAGCTCATACCAAGCCGGTACATGTCCAGGCAATCCGGTTAAGTGTGTCCAGCGTCCATGATATCGATAAGGGCGATTTTGTCACAAAAGGGAATGGATGCTCGGGGCTTGCGCCCCTCCCTCCATCCTGGGCGCTCAATTTCTCCCCGGACCGCGCCAGCTCCGGGCCCACCACCGCCCCGCCAACTCCGCCCGCTGCCTTGCCCGCGCGCCACGACGCCCGACCGACCGCGCTCGTCGGGACCACAAACGCTTTGCGTGAGTGCTGCCTCCGCCACGGCGTTCACCGATGGAGGTGGACAAAGCGGCGCGGCAGATGTCTCCAAAGCCTCAGCTTCGATCGCCGTAGCAGATGCCGCCGTCGCCGCGCGAGCAGCTATACGGATCACCAGAACGTTTTCTGGTGCTGGGCTTGGACACACCTCCTCTGTGGCCTCTGCTTCTTGCGCAGAGGCCACATCGCTCGTGCAACGCCAAGTGGCTGGGAGGTACAGGGAGGGGGAAAAAACTGTGGGGATACGAACCGCACTGGCACCCAGGATGCCGCACGCACATAACGCAATGAGCTGAAGAGCGGACGCAAGCTGACAAGGATCCGTCATCGCAAGAGCTAAAAATATAGGACCAACAAACCTAAAGAAGAAATCTTTAGCGCCCGCTCGCTAGACTCAAAACAACGTCAATCCACGAAGAAAACCGTACCGTCGGTACGGCTCTCAAGGCTCCAATATTTTCATCCAACCCAGGCGGACGCGGTCGGTGTGACAGAGATCAGATGACAAAGGGCGAACGGGCGGTGAGGAAGAGAACGGGAGGGCAGCGTCGGTGGGACCGACACAGGCGGGGATGACGACGGTGGGGCCGGCGACGGTGGTTGCTGGCTGGTGGGGCTGACGACGGCGGGTCCTGGACCGTGGAGCTGACGAGGGGGGGTCCTGAGCGTGGAAATCCGATGGAATTTCAATTCCTGTCGACCGGACTGTGTGCCGTTTGACGATCGGATGATCCGCTGACGCTCGCGGTGAGATGGTCGATCGAAAATCTCCCACTGATATGACATGTCGCATATCTGGAGCGCTTACACCCGAATGTGGACTTTAAGAACTCAGATAAACGTACTAGGCAGCGGACTGCGGGCTGGTTGACCGGCCAACATCGGCCGGCGCACGCCCACGATGCCACGGCTTCCAACCGATAGAGCCGGCGCCGACTGCATCGTCGGCGGCAGCCACGGCGGCGGGAGAGCAACTGAGGACGGCAGATGCGCGACCGGCTCCGACACCTGCGACTGCGCGGCCGCGGCGCGCTTGGCCATCACCTTGGTGTGGTGTTCCGCCCGCTTGTTGGACAGCTTAGAGAGCAGCGAGCAAGCGCCCCACGACCGCTCACATACAGCGAAGCGCGGCTCATGCAGCTCGAGGAAGACGAGGCCTTTCGCACTCGTGTCCCACCCTTGCGTACTGGAGGACGTGGCACGGAAAAAGTGAGGCGCGGCCAGGTGCTTCAGCTGGCGCGGGCGCTGCTTGGCCCCACAGTCGTCAGGGATGCCGAGAGCGGGCGCGCCGAGCACAATCATGTGGTGGACGACGGTGGCGTCCTCGGGCATGGCGAGAACGCGGCGCGTGGCGTTCTGGTGGTTGACGAGTACAAGACCCATCCGCCCGTTGGCACGGCCGAAGTTTCGCGCCTCGGAGGCGGGAGTCAGGCGTTGCGCGCCCGAAGGAGAGGCGGACACGGCCGTTCCGCTCGCCGAACATTGGTGTGCTGGCGAAAAATAACCCCCGAGGAAGCCGGAAAAGACCGCATGGGTGGATCGGGCGGTGCAGGCAGGCGCTGCCTCGAACGCGGGGGCGGCGCCTGCGGACGGCTGGTCGAAGGCAAACGGCCGCTGGCCAAAGTTTCCGCTACCGGCGGATTGGCCGCCTGTCTGGTCCGCATATATCTTGCTGAGGAACTTCGAGGAGGGGTGGGCGGCGGAGGGGGCGTCGCGGGGGTCGAAACCGTCGCGAACCTCGCGGCTGCGGTGACGGCCGCGGTAAGGTCCTCTGGTAGAGCCGAGTCACATTATTCGAAATCGATGGGGTACAGAGAAATGCCCAAGAAAAAAATCACCAGTGGAAGCAGAACGGTAAACCAGATCTTTTAGTATGCATGAGCAATCGCCCCATGCTCATCAAAACTATACAGCATGAAGCTGGAAGTCGTAAGCAGAGAAACGCACGACCAAAATCGAACATGTGGCCTCATGCTCGCGCTCAGGAAACGAAGGAGCACGTCGCATCACGCAAGGCGGCTGCGGGGTGGAAAGGGAGAGCGGGCAGGCGGGATCAATACAAGCCCGAGAAGATGAAAACGTACCCTCTGCGAAATCAGCGCGTGTACGTTTGCGACGGAGCACCATCACCACGACGCAGCAACAACGTCACAGCAGCGCGAGGGGGGGGTCCTTGCAATGAGAGCCGCGACGAAGTGGGAAAAAAAACGCTGTGGCAGGCAAAACACGGTGGGATGGCGAGGGTACAGGGGTGCTGCGCGGGTGTGGCGCGCGGGGGGTGTCACAACGACGGTGGGTTCACACCAGCGGCCGGAGCGGGTGACTGTGCGAGGAAGTGTGCCCAACCGGCGTCGGAGCATGCGCCACAGCACGCTTCTGGCACAAGCTGTGGACGCCCTCTCAAAGCACAGGCTTTAGACAAACCTCTGAGGCGCCGTCTGTGAACGCCCACCACAGACAAACGCTGTGAAAGCCGCCCCTCTCTGCACACCCCTTCCACGGTGGTGGCGGACGGGTTCCGTCGCCGACACCGGCGACGCTCAGACGGCGAGCCCTTCTAGATGCATCCTCGGCCGCGGGTCCTAGTATGCCTGGCAGAAAGGGTTCCTCTGTCCAGCGTCGAAACCCAGTTGCGTGCTGACATGAAATTACGCAGTTGTGTACACAAATCCAGTTGTGCTCTTGGGCCAAAACAAGTGTGTCAGCTCCAATGGCTTAGTCTTGCTGATCCCCCAATTTTGTTCTCATCGACCGAGACCGGGACTGCTTGTGCACTCAATTAATTTTCTAGTGAAGCCCTCGAAAGCTCCGCCAAGGTCTCATCTTTCATGTCGTGAAGTTATTTCCGTGCATACGTTGATTCCAAGCTGGCATCATTACTTGGGCCGTCTCTATCAAGCTCTGTCAGACGACGAGATTGGCCCGACATGGATGCCGGGGCAGCCACTCGCCTTGTGTCGACCCGTCTCTCCCGATAATTATCTTTTTCTTCACTGTTTTCTCCGTTCTTTCCGCATCTACTCTCCGGCCTGCCTGCAATCCTCCGAGACTGCTCGTTTCCTGTTTTTTTTCTAGTTTCTTTTCCTTCCTTCTGCCTCATTTCATCGAACAATTTTCAGCGATGCATGCCTCGAGCGCGCGGAGGTCTTGAGCCTTTGCCAGCGACTTGCGCGTTGAGAGTATCCGCGCCTGACCACCTACCAGCGCACCCCCTGCCCGGTCGTGGACTCGCTCGCGATGAAGAAGCGCGAAGTCCGGCGGCTGACTGTGGCCCTGCAAGATGGCAATGGGCAGAGTGTGCGTCGTGCTGCGGCCAATGCGCACACGTCGCGTCGCACACTAACGCGCTTTCTATCATACGTGGAGGAGACAGGAGATGTGGACTTTGACCAGGAGAAGTGGAACAAGCACGAAGATGCCCGCACCCGGTTCCCTGACTTGCGTGCCGCCGTTTTTTTTGCCGTGGAGCAGTACCCCGAAGAATATCTTAATGAAATATCGGATTTTATCGCACGTGTGCAGGCGTTGCCTGGGACTGATTTCTCCATCTCTCCCTCCTCGGTGTCACGCGTTTTGGCTGCGAATGGCATCACAACCAAGGTGATTGAGACTGGCTTTATTTCACGCAGTGAGCTCAGCCGGGCGCAGTGGGTTCACTCTCAGTGGGACATCCCCCTGTGCGCGCATGTTTACATGGAAGAGACCCACCGCTGTGGTCGGTCCGCCGAACGCAAGTGGGCCTGGAAGCTACGGGGACAGGGTTCCGAGTGCGACGTTACGAACAGGAAGGGAGTGAGCACTAGTTTCTTCGTAGCTACGAGCCACGACAAGATTATGGACTGGTTGATCACCCAACCACCCCCCGGGCAGTTGTCTGTAGAATTTTCTTCTCTTTGCCATGGCCCATCTTTTGCCCCACACGAATGCTTATGACCCAGCCTTGCGGTGGTCTGAGCAGCCGGAGCGCTGTGTCTTGATTTTGGACAACGCTCGTGTCCATGAAGAGCTCTCTTTGGCCGTGTTTCAGGCTGCCGGCGTTTTGGTTCGTCGTCTGCTTCCGCACAGTCCTGCCTTCAACCCAATTCAGGACGTCTTCTCTGTAGGAAGCAGTGACTGCGCCGAAACGTCTCTCCGGAGCAGTTCAACGATTGGCGATTTTGAAGCTAGCTCCGCATCAGATATGTTCACAAACATCACACTCGCGGTTTGCAACTGGGCGCTCGTGCGTACCGAGAAGGGGTTTCGGAAGCCGTAAATCTTCGCGTTGGAGCCCATACGCGCCGCGCTGATCTTGACCTCACCCAGGACGTCCTTCATGGACTTGTGCTTGGTGGGAGTGTACTTGGAATGCTGCAGCGCCCGAAAAGAACCATCAAAAGTCACCAGCGCGGCCTAGCGCTCCTCCTCCACTGTCGACCACGCGCTCGACGGGTGAGAGTGCGCCACCGGTTGCGCCCTCACCACCAGGTCGCCGCGCATGCCCTTGTCCGGCGCCATAGCGCCGGCCTGGCGGGCGCCTCCAGCTGTTGCTCCAGCGTCCTTCGTGGCCGCCACTACGGCGTCCACACGTCGCGCTCGCGGCCCAGCTGCCGCGCCTCCGAGGCACCACTCATCGACAATAGTAGCCTGCGTGACGTGAGCTGCCAGCAGGCTGCAACCGTTATCACTAGATGCCGCGGCCAGGGCCGCCTTGCCGTTCTTGCGCTTCTCTTTCTGTTCAGGTTCGCTTGCGCATAATCTCTGTTAAGCGTGCGTGCATGTCATTCATGCTGTGCTTACCGCAAACATATGCGGTATGCTGGCGTGATCCTCTTGGAATTTCGGCGACTTCTGTGTCCTCGCTGTGGCCGGGCACATTGCCGATCTTGCACGCGACGGGGCACACAGTGCATGTTTCCCGGCCGCATCCACAGAAGTACGTGGCCCTCATGTGGAGCGGGCACGTGGTGGTGGTGTGCCCTAGCAGGCGGCACACACAGCACTTCCGCTTGCCCTGGGATGATTGACCTGCAGAGTCCGAAACGCCCGGACATGCACGAGATCATAGTCGAGAGTCCGATGCATATCCGAAAGCACAGAAAAGCACCCCTGATTCACGTCACATACGATCGCTTCAGCCAAAAATATATAGGAGGAGAAGTCGATGTCCCGAAAGTACGACAGACAATTCTAGGACGACGCACGTCGCAAGATCGAAGAATGATCACAAAAACTCACCTGCGCGGCTGGCAGCGCTCGGGGCAGCATCACCAGATGTTAAAGACGCGTCGGAAAACGCAGCGGGAGCAGGGGTATCCGGATTCATCCTTCCGGGTGAGGCGCGTTGCTTCTCTCAGGCGGGACGAGGCGACCGGAATCACAATGGTTTTGGATCGACAGAGACAGTGTGCGGGACGGCGACGGTGCTGCTGGGGACGACGGTGGTGTCGACGACGGCGACACCACCATGAAGACCGCAGTACCCCCTTTTGTGGCCTGAGTGGGTGTAAGGCGCCACGCTCGTCGGTTGTCTGGCATTTTTCCTGTTTGGAGGCACGTGGCACGCCAGCGGGATCGCCAGGGGGTACAATGGCTGCAGTTGGAACGTCGGTATGAGGACGCGCGTCGTATTTAGGATAGAAGCGATTGTCATTCCTGCAGCAAAGTCGCTAAAGGTTTAAGAGATTTTCACATAAGATCTATAACGTGCGAAAGACAAGGAGTCCCGTTCCCGTTCGATGAGGACAAAATTGGGGGATTCAGAAATAGTTCGGTGACTAGGTGAAATAGCTGACCGATGAAATTCTGTGAGGCTGCCTATGAAGACCAACGTCATACAAGCACAGAAGTCCTACTGGTCTTCAGAAAACGGCTCCCGATTGAGCAGAATGAAGTGCACCCGCTTTCTCTCTATTTTTCCGACGACTTCGGCTAAAGCAGCAACCGGTACATAGCAGCGGGCTCCTCCCAGCCGGAGGATGCAATCGATGCCGTAATTGGTTGCCACATACCCAAAGTGCCCCGGGTAGTCTTTTGCAGATATGACTCGCTCCACCTAGGCAATTGCAATTGGACGGTCGTCAATGAAGACTTAGGCGTAATGCAGCACCGCACTAAAAGTAGAGACGCGGTCGTCACCGACGGTCCCGTTGGGGAGGTAAACGTTTTCCAAAGAGTTGATGCGCAACGAGTCGTTTCGCCGCCAGCAAGAGTCGCATCCGACCCGACAGACATCGATCCGGCGACTAGAGCGGAACCAAACTTGGTCAGGAAATCATTCTTTGCCAGAATATTCCGCGGAACCGCCGAGGCTTGTTCTTGTGTCAATACCGATCGCATGCCGGCGAGCTCCGCCCCGATGATGGCGGCAAAGGCGCTCCATTGGGGGAGCAACACGAAATCAGGGCCGATGCTCTGGGGGACAGTAAGCTGCCAGCAGGAAGCCCAGCCGGCGCTGGAGGCTTCCCTGTCTTGCCGGCCCATTCACTGGGTAAGTTCTTTTTGCCAAAAGATGTGAATAGGTCAGCCTTGCACGGCATCGTGACATTCTTCGTGAGGTTGGCGTGAGAACTTGATTGCGATCCAATCAGCTTGCCGAGCGCTCTAATTTTCCGTTCCATCGGAAACTGCCATACGATCCAGGCCGGACCGCGCGCGCAGAGAGGAGGAAATACGTCCAGACGAGACGCAATTGTGGATAGGCAGAGCGGCAGGCGCTCGGCCGTTCGGCGGTAGATCTTAGCGTAGTAGTTGGATACAAAGTACTTGATGTAGCCGTCAATCACCTCCATTTCTGCCTTAGACACGCCCCGATGCCGGAGCAGAAGGCGGCACGATCTGCTTTGCGCCATGAAGATACCGTAAGGCGCCGTTGGAACCTGCCCGGCACGGAGGACTTCTCCGCTGCAAAGGATGAAATGCATCCAGTCGACGGCCTTAAACGAGGTGGATGTCAATATTTATTAGAGTCTTGGCCTGGGCCAGGGGAATCGTATGCCGCCCTCCCCGCAGATCCCGGCAGATGAGCGACACGGTAGCCTTTGGAATAGTGTAGGTCTCCTCTTTGTTCTGGCGTATGAGCTTCAGTCCGGAAAAAAAGCTTCCCTAAAGGAGTAAAGACGTTTAGAAGCACCAAGTGCATGTTATCGTAGGGCGCAGCCGTCGGTACCATTGACCACAGGTGCTCTAGGTGTCGGTAGGCGGCGCGCATCGCTAGGCTGAGGGCGAAAAACAGGGAGTAGCCTTTCACCCCGGATTTCTGCTGCAGCTTTTCTTTTTGGTGACGGATTTTCCCGCAGCGCGTGCGTTCTCCCCCTCAGTGGCACTTGCTGCGATGCTTGCTGCTTTGCGGAGTGGCGCGGTGCAGTCTTGTACTTGAAACAGCGTTTCACGGCTTGCGGGGTCCTTAGGTGGGAAGTACACGTGGCTACTGGCAGGCACGTAGACCCCTTTGACACTTCTAAGCCGACTGTAAACGTAGCTGCTTACGCCTGTAAATCGGACAAGCTTGCCCCCACCTGGCTGGTCCGTCGTACAGTTCAGCACCCCCGCGCGCAAAAGGACGGGCGTTGCCGAGTTTGGGACCTTTCGTCCGGGGACATTTTTCGTCAGTACGTCCAACTCTTCCGAGATCGGGTGCAGGACTGACTCGACGTTCACAGGTAGCCTTGGCCCTGGAGTTACAACGAGCAGCAGCTGGTACTTAATCCGCGTCCGGTCTTGTGGGCGCATACTCAGCGGGGTGTCGGTAGCTAGCCAGCCCTAAAACACTCTTTGCCGGACGAATTGGAAGCCGTCGGTTCCCCAGTTCAGCGACAGGAAAGGACTCTGATCCAGCAGCCCTTTGTCGCGGTCATGACGAAATATCGTTCCTGGGGGTAGCCATGGACGCCGTCTGCTCCTTCGTCTGCGGCCTTGTGGGCAGCCGCCATGTTCGTGGCATGGATTCTCCGATCACAGGGTCGCCGACAAGGTGGGCGAGCCCGGACGAGAGGGTCCAATTGGTGACCTGTTTGACTGGCTGTCATTGGATTTGTAGCGCGCCCCCCCGCAGGTGTCGCATGCGGTCTGCAGGATGCACGTGTGGGTGTAGGCCACGCACCCATTGGCGCAGCAGTTGACGAAACGATTTTCGAAGTGGACGCCTGCCTCGAAAAGCGCTCCCTGAGGTAAGGAGTGCGGTATTTGGCAGCTGTTGAGCTCAACTAAAGTAGATCCGCAACCGATTCTTGCGTCACACCGTGTCGAACGATGAAAGCCTACAGCTCTAAATCAGCATTGCAATCCTTGAACTGGGTTTCAGCGAGCCGGACTTCGTTCGGGACTACATCTGGCTGGATGACAGGGGTAGGAGGCGGCCCAATATCTTGTTCCAACCCCGAGTCGACAATGTGATCGGGTGGCGGCTCATCGCCCGATTCGTTCGAGTCTTCGTCCGTACTGCTTGTCTCGTTCTGCTCTGGGATGTCTTCGGCGTCGCATTGTCGGGTGCCAATGGCAGCAGCTGTCGGCGCCACAGCGCCGGACACGGACACCAACCCGTCTTCCGACCCCGCCCCGCCGCTCGCCCCCATCCCAGAGGCAGATCCTCCGGCTGACGGCTGTCCCCCGTCGTCAGCCGGCCCGCCACCCCCGCCGCCACGACCACCTGAGTCCACGCGGGGGCGCTTCTCGCGGTGACGGTGCTCATACAACGTCGTTCGGGTGACTTTCTTGGGGGCCTTGCGGCTTCCATCAGTGCATTGAAAGCACGTGCAGAAAAACTGCTCTTTGGGTGCCATGAAAGGCAGCTGGTGGGGGGGGGGGCGCGCCGTGAAGGGGCGCCGGCGGTGCTAGCGCAGATATCAGGCGCCGGTGGTGCCGGGGAGAGTTGTGCACTGTGTCGATGACTGAGATGAGATGGCAACCAGAAGCCGATCGCAGTCTCTTTTATGCGCAGTCAGACGGCTCTGCAGGCTAATGATACTTCAGAGTTACACCCCATACAGTGGCAGGTACTCTAACTCTCCATCGGCTCGTGATGCTGTCCCGGGGATGGCATTTCTGTAGCGATTAGCTACCCACAAGCTGCCGAATGCATTGCTGTGTTGAGAAGCTTTTACTGCTCACAGGTGTCGACTCTCCACCACCCGTTTCCACCCTCCCAGTCGAGCCCAGCGAAGTTACGCGCGCGGGTGCTTCTCCGCACTGTCACAGCCAGGATGTGCCCCGCAGTCCCCCCGGAAAGACCGTCCGGCTGTTAAGTGTAGATCTGCTGGAGGGTGCCTGAGACTTCGAGTCGCTGTTCCTGGTTGACTAGAAATCCCGGGTCCGTCCGAACGGCCCATCACGGGCGGCCTCGAAAATCCCTGGTACCTAGCTCCTAGAACACCGTTTCTCACGGGGAATCCGGGATGCCCGGGATTTCGGGGGGAAATACCCGGGATATACCGTATCCTTTTCTAGCAGGGGGGGTGCCCACAAGCACTTCGCTGCCGCCGCCGACGCCGCCGCAGCCGCAGCGCCACCTCCCACCCGCCCGTAGTGCGCCGCCGTCGGCCGCCTCCGCCGGGGTGCGCTCGCACCACCCATGCCGCGCCATCCGCGCTGCACCACCCCCCGACGCGACGGACGCGGGCTTGGAGAAAAGCGCCGCCACGCTGTGACGGTGGAGCCCGGTGGCACCACGCCGACCAGCGGGGGGGCGGCCTTGCGCGGGCGCGGCAGCGTCGCCGTCGCCGCCCTCAAATACCCGTCCCCCCTTCACACCGCCGCCGCCACACGACGATCGCGCACGCGCAAGAAAAAGGACGTGCGGCGGGCTCCCAGAGCCGCCGAAACCTTTTCGCGGGCCGATTCCAAGCAAAGGAAAAAAAAAAGTACGATCTCGAGGGCAAACCATAAGATACATCATGAATTGTCTTTGCGCAGAAAGGTGGACATGTTCAGAACAGGACACCCCACTGAACGCATGCCTGTTTTGGACGATCCAGAGTGCAGCTTCATCAAATGCCCTGAATTTACTGGTCGTCACAATTGTTAGATGTAATTGTTATGCGATCACGGTGAATCTTGCTCTCTAAATTTGTTTGTTGTCTACCATGTTTGGTGCCTGCGAATTGAAAAAGGCGGCCGAAGACATTGAGTTGATCGTTTTCGAAACACCGCGCCTCGTGTTCGACGTCAACGCTCGCCGTCCGTACCCCGCGCTGGGATGGCATTCAACTGTCCCCATTTGCGGCGCCCCGCACTGGGACGGCCGGTATCGCTGGCTACAGCCAGCTGCTGCTCGTTCCCACCGTCATGACGCCCGTCCTCTTCGCGCCGTGAAACACCCACCTCTGAACACGGGCTCGCATACTTCACAGGCCTCGTTCGATGGCCGGCGGCCCAGCGGCAGTGGCGGCCCCCACCGTCGCTGCGGCCTCCAGGACATCTAGCAATGAAAGCGCAAGTATGCTGGGTCTAATCGATTCGATTTGCACCTGGGTTGCGTTTTCAACGATTCTGTTTGCGCTATTGGCGTTGTGCTCAGAGAAGTTCCCCTTGCGGCACGACTTCTGACGGAGAGCGCTGATCTGATGTGTTCTTAGAAATGTGGTTGGGGACATGGACGACTGTGCAACTTACAGGCTCCCCAGAGGAGAGAGATCTCACCCGCGCCCCGCTTAATCCCTTCCCCCAGGAGGCAGTTGCTGAGCGCCACGGACGGTCCAATGCGGCGTGTGGGGCATGTGGCTAAAAAAAGACGACAGAGCATGGCAAGACCCACTAATTTCCGAACTGCAGAATGGTGGTTGGTAACTTGCGATGTGTTCCCGCTCTGCCGAAAGGGCACGAGTTCTACACGGGAGCGACCTGCAGCGCTCTGAAGTGTTCATGCAAAGATCCGTAAGTATTGCGCTTCTCTTGCTGTGAGCAGCCGGTGGCAAGTTCCCGCTCCTTTTTTTCGGTTATGGCACATCATCCCCGATGCTCGAATGAAGACACGAGCTGACACGCACGCTCCGCACGTGTTGCTTCACTTTGCTCGTTTGCCACATGCTGCGTTTTCTGTTTGCGCTTCCTAGGTGCACATAGTGTCTGAATCCCGCTCACACGCCCCTCAAGATTGCGCTCAGCTCCCTCCTCTTCCAACGCGAGATCGCGCAGAACGGCGTTGTCTTCAAGAAAAAACAAGACAAGAAGAAGCTGTCCACCCAGTTCTATGTTAGCAGCCGGTCGGGCGAGGCGCTGTTTGAGACTCAGCGACGAAAAGCTCTGGAAATCTGCCAGAGGGCGGACGATGCCCGCCAGGCTCACACGGCACGACGGTGGTCGCTTGTGGCCAACTTCGTTGGGGCGGCCAATCCTGTTTCAGCGGCTGTGGACACCCTCATTGCTGTCGGCTCCGACGCGGCAGCGGTTTCGCGAATCAACGTGGACGCCACGCGTGCGCAGGCGAGGTGTGCCGACGCTGGTCTGAGCGCGACCGCCAGCGCTTTAGCTGGGGCCCTCACGGCGACGCTTGGCGGTCCCAGCGGGGTGACCACCGACAATGCAGCAGTGAACGCTCTGGCAATCCTGAGCGGACGTCGGGCCGCGGCTGAAAAGCACGTTGCGGATCGTCTGCGCGACTCGGCGCGGGCGCTGAAGACACCCTCAGGATCCATTCGCCTGTACGTTTCGCTTTTCCGACTGCTTGCTTGTCTTCTTCAGTTGCTTTGTTGTCACTTCTTTGGTCCACTGGGAAGCCATGTGTGGGTTTTGTTGGACTTCGGTGCCTCGTGATCACGCTTGCGACAACGACACTGAATCGACATGTTCTTTCAGTGACTTTGCTCTTCACTAAGACTCGTGGTCTAGTGTGTTTACAATTTGCATCCCCTCTGGGTCTCAGCAATGATTGGAACGCGCCCGGCTCCCGTGCAACGGACCAGTATGAGGTTGTTGAGGTCTCCGCAAGTCCCGTCGACCAGCCTGCGTGGAGGGTAGAGTCCCTAACGATGATCCCCGCGCAGGTAGCGACCGCGCGGACTCACCATGTGTATGGACACGCGACTGGGGATGAGAGAGAGGACTTTCTTAATAAGGTGGCTGAGGTCGCAACCGCGTATGGCGTGCGCGGCTCTACTGTTTCCAGAACGGCTGGAGTTGACACACTTGTGGAGCACCTCCTCTCCGCTATTGCTGAGGAGGAAAAGACCTTTGCCTCCCACCAGGCCAGCTGCCGCGACCGGCTGCAGTCAGTGCGCTATTCTGTGGGACTTGGCGGCTTGTTTGTCCTCCTGTGGCTCTGTCGTGTAATTGTGGCTCTTTCTGTTCGTCTGCAAAATCAACTGCTTTGCTCTCTTTGGTTCCCTGGTTTCCGCAGTGGAGGACCTCGGGTGGGGGTCTCAGACGAGGCCTACAGTCCGAGCGACCGCGCAACGGCGCGAAAGAGACGCTAGACGAAGAGCTTGTTGTGTGTGATTCACTCTGTCAGCGTTTTGTGGGCTTTCAACAAAGGACGGTAGTCTAAGAAAGGAGCTCCAGTCACTGTGCCTCGCCAGGTTGCGTTGACTCTTGGCAGCCGCGTCGTCAGTTTGTTTGAGCCACCGCCCTACCGCAATTCCTGGTTTCTCCCATCGCCCCAGCGTCGGCACCCATCACACTTGCTTTACTGACGTGCTACGAGCTCCTGGGAGCGTCGGCTTGGCAAACGCAAATGAAAGAGGCGGAAACAGAAGCAAAGTTTGACGGGGAAAAGAAACACACCACACAGAACTCCCTTCATACCCTCTCCCCCCAAACTCCACTCAACTTGACCGTCACTTCTGCGGCGGCGCCAACTCAATCGGGAGCGGCGGCAAAACGCCCTGCAAGGGACGCCCAAGTCCCGTCAACTCCGGCAAGTGCCGCCACAGCTGACGCAGAGACTCCCGATAATGCCCCCGGGTGGTGGCGACGGGAATCGATGAACATTCAAGCACATATGTCAACCGGTCTGGTTACTCGGGGTGGTGATAGGTCAGGTCCCGGACGTTGCGCTTGTAATCCGCAAAGGTAGGCTCAATCGAAGGCAAGTTGGGAGAGTAGGGTGGCAGTTCGAGCAGAAGCGCATCGTTCAGCTTCAGGATCTCGTCGGCGACAGAGTTGTGCACCGAGGCATTGTCCTCAAGAAGCACATAACCCGGCGGTTGGTCTTCCCTCAAAGCCCCCGGCGAGTACCCGCTCATGCGCCCCGCCAAGCTTGCGCAAGCGGCGACCCAATCGTTGCCACACAGCGCCGGCGGCACCTCGTTGACAGTCAGCTACAAAGTCCCGGTGTTGTGCGAGGTAGCGACAATTAAAGAGAAGCGTTGGCGGGCGCGGGGATCGGGCGCCAAGGCCTCGAGTGGCTGGCCGACCAAGGATCGGCCCCGAGGTCGGATCATGGCTTCTCCGTGAATGTGCGTTTGGCCGGCGACGGCGATTCATCTTTCTGGAATGTGTCGTTCCAGCCGACAGTGGGAAAAAACGAGCGCCAGGCTGCTCTCGCTGGACAGTCGTGCCACTCTCTTGAAAGAGCATCCAATTGAACGGAGCATTTCTTCTAGGGATGACGAACTTGTCGGCCAGTGTTCGTCCCAATCGGGATGCGAGGCCAACCGTTTGAAAATGGACGACAGATCCCGTAAAAAGATCTCAAGATGCGCTCGAACGAGGCCATCCAAGGCACGCAGAAATGGGGCGTTACAGCGAGGAGCGTCCGCGTGCCTGTTGTGGACCGCATCGTCCCACCAAGGCGACCCGTGGTGTTGAAAGTATGCCCACCATTCTTGGGCCGCAGCCAAACTGCAGCCCGCATGCAGCACGATGGAGTCCCACGGCAGGCCCCGCTGG
>Ga0114955_1000522_pt1 | contig 18623 bp, 16 predicted proteins | sample Porto_5metaG_FD_87302 | JGI IMG/M metagenome (GOLD analysis project Ga0114955, IMG submission 87302) | Marine algal microbial communities from Porto, Portugal - Porto_5 metaG | ecosystem: Host-associated > Algae > Red algae > Unclassified | place: Portugal: Porto | collected 2015-02-02 | reverse complement strand
TGGCGATTTATACAGTTAAACCGAGGAATCTCGCATGTCAGAACCAGCCGATATCAATAGCGACCAAAAATCTTTCGCTCATGCCGACGAGCAGCCTACTACTGCACGTCCTGTGGTTGAGATGCCCAATCCCTATGCCAGTAATCGTGGCAGCATTACCAGTAAGCAGCTGCCGGCATTCGATGAAGAGATTATCAATAAATACAATCGATCTGGGCCGCGTTATACCTCCTACCCGACCGCGTTAGAATTTTCACCGATGCCTGAGGGGCTGGAGACTAAGATTCTGCAAGAGCGCGAAGCCGATGCGCCCTTATCGCTGTATTTCCATATTCCGTTTTGTCGTCACCTTTGCTATTACTGTGCTTGTAATAAAATTATCACCAAAAAGAACAGCGATGCTGGAGATTATTTAGAATATTTAATGGCAGAAATCAAGCACAAACGTAGCCTATTAAAAACGCCAGCCGATCGTAAAAACCCCCTGGTTAAGCAGCTGCATTTTGGTGGTGGTACGCCAACCTTTTTACAAGATAATGAGTTGATAAAACTTTGGGAGTTTTTGCAGACCCAGTTTGAATTTTTGCCAGAAGACCAAGGCGATTACTCTATTGAAATCGATCCGCGTGAGCTTGGCGACGAGACACTAACGGTACTGCGTAACCTTGGTTTTAACCGCGTCAGTCTAGGCGTACAAGACTTAGACGAAAAAGTACAAATCGCCGTCAACCGTATCAACTCTGCTGAACTGATTGAAAATGTGCTTGCTGAAGCGCGTAGATTGGGCTTCCATTCTACCAACGTCGATTTGATTTACGGCTTACCGCATCAAACGCCGACGACTCTAGACAAGACCGTACGCCGTGTTATCGAGATGTCACCCGATCGTTTATCGGTGTTTAATTACGCTCATTTACCTGAGCGCTTTAAATCGCAACGCCAAATTAAAGAGGAAGATTTACCGACGCCAGCTGCCAAGCTTACCATGCTCGGTAATACCATCAATACCTTGAGCGAAGCCGGTTATCAATATATCGGTATCGACCATTTTGCCAAACCTGACGATGAGCTTGCTATCGCCCAGCGCGAAGGCAAATTACATCGTAATTTTCAGGGTTATACCATCATGGGCGATTGCGATTTGTTGGGCTTTGGCGTGTCGTCAATCAGCCAAATCTCTAACGCCAATAGCAGCTATATTTTGCAAAACCATACGGATTTGCAGGTATATAAAGAAAATATCGATGCCGCGCGTGATAATCCAGCGATCATGCCAGCGGTCAATGTGATTAAAACCTCGATTAAAGATCGTCTGCGTGAATACGTGATTATGAATTTACTTTGTCACGACTATATCGATTTTAGAGACGTCAATCAGAAATTCGGTATCGATGCCATTACTTACTTTATCGATGAAATTCAGCAATTGGGCGCGATGCAAGAGGACCGCTTGATTGACATGGATGCCGCTGGTATTCGCGTCCTGCCAAAAGGTCGTCTATTAGGGCGTAATGTCGCCATGGTGTTCGATGAGTATTTAGATAAAAAACATAAAAATCGCTTCTCTAAAGTAATTTAAAACTTTTTTATACGTTATTAATAAAAAAGACTTCGCTAATGCGAGGTCTTTTTATTGGCTGTAATACGATAAGTATTGATAAAAAAACCAATCTACTCTATTCAGTCGGCATAACAATATATAGGCGATTGGCATCTTCAATGGTTTTTTGTTTATCGAGATACTTTTGCTCTACGCTGCTTTCTGGATTGATTATATCGGTATCTGTCATCGCAAAATCATCATCATTTAACAATCCCAGCGACCCATCTTGACGTAGCCATAAGCCTTCAAGCTTATCATGCGGGTACTCTAAACTCGCCAGCACATCGACGACCAAGGTCTTTTTAACAGGCGTGATATTTGTGTTTTCAAGGGTCTGCCAGTTTTCTTCGTCAGCGGCAATCAACTGCTCAAGTGTTTGTCCATTGATGATCAAACCAACAGTCTCATCTTGCCTAACGCTTCCATCATTTAAAATAGTTTCAATATCTGTTGCATGCGCGATATCAATTTTATAAATGAGTTTTTGTGCCGACTTATCTTGGAGCGGGAATTTGCGATCATGCTCAATGAGATAAAATTCATGGTCATTAAGCGCCACAATACCAGAGGTCACATGCGCTGCATTATCCAATCGATATAAATACTGCGCTATTTGTCCTGAAACTAAGTTAATCGTTACCATACGTACCAAACTAGATAGTCGCCCTGACTCATCGGGATTGTCCATAGAGGACTCTATGATACCGACAAGCGTCGTTTGGTCAGGCGTAATGGTTAATGCTTCCATGCCACGATTGGCACGGCGTTTGGTAAATTCTGTCGGTAACAAAATCGGCTTACCTTCAACCATCACATTATTACGCTCATCATTGGCAAACGCATTGATACGCTCAATCTCTACGCCATTGGCATCGTAATGTACAAGGTGCGGACCGTACTCATCACTGACCCAAAAGCTGTCATCTTGCAGCGCTGCGAGCCCTTCAGGGTCTAAACCATTGATATCAGTTTTGATCGGATTGCTCACTGCATCAAAAGGCAATTGCGGGTTGACTGTCATCGGCTGACCATGGACATCATAAGGTACTTCGTTGGTACCGCCAAAAGCCTTTGGGTTTGGTAGTCCCGAGATAGGATTGCCATTTTTATCCTTTAGAATTATTTCTTTTACTTTAATAATTTTGCCGCCAGCTTGTAGCTCAAACAGTCCAATAGACGGCGTATAATTTGGCACAAGAAACTGCTTACCTTTACCAGCAATTCCGTCAAAATCGGCATTAGGCCCACGGTCGGTCAGGGCATAAAATTGATTGGCACTGGTTGGATGCGCCGCTGCATCTGAGCCGTAGCCGCCGCCTCGAATTTCTAATTTCTGCTCAGGATAAGCGGCATTGATATGCGACGCATCAAGCACGCTATAAGGCAACGGGCTACCTTGCACAAATTCATTTATAGCCGTCATTTTATTATTGATATCTTCGTTAGCCATTATTATTTTCCTTGAATTATTATTGTTATTAAAAATAGAGTAATGCATGTTAAAAAGTTGATTAGCTATCAATTAAAAGTTAAAAAAATAGCCAGCACGTAAAACGCTCACTGACTATTTGTCTAACAAATTTAAATACGCCTAAAGCATACTTAGTTAAACCTTAAGCTTATCACCTACCATACCTTTTATGGTACTTAGAATGTCAGCCGGTAATACCACCATTTTTGCGTTATCAGATTCGGCTAACTGACGAATCGATTTGATATATTGCTCGCCAAGTAAATAGACAATCGGCATTTCTTCGTCGCCCATTGCAGCAGTAATCAGACGAATAGATTCTTCTGAGCCTTTCGCCAATACCACTTGCGCTTCAGCATCTCGGCGTGACGCTTCTAGGCGACCATCTGCCTCTAAGATAGCCGCTTGCTTTTGCCCGTCAGCACGGGTGACGGTAGCACGGCGTAAGCGCTCTGCCGCCGCCTGCTCTTCCATCGATGCTTGCATGGTTTGCGACGGGTTAATATCTTGGATTTCTACTGTTTTTAGGGTAATACCCCAATCGGCAATATCCTCTGAGATGGCATATTTGAGCTTGGTTTTGATTTCATCACGGCTTGACAAGGCGCTGTCTAAATCCATCTCACCAATGATTGAACGCAAAGACGTCTGCACTAGATTTCGAATACCGTATTCATAATCTTCGATACCATAAACCGCTTTATCGGGGCGGACGATATTAATATAAGCAACGGCGTTAGCGATAATGACTACGTTGTCTCGGGTAATGACTTCTTGCGAAGGAATATCAAGGACGATATCTTTGGTCGTGACTTTATAAGCCACGTCGTCGACATAAGGAATGATTAAATTTAATCCCGGCTCTAGGGTTTGGCTATATTTACCAAGTCTCTGCACCACCCATTTATACCCTTGAGGAACAATGCGCACGCCTTTAAACACCGTAAACACGACCAATGCAATCAAAACGATCATGACAATACTAAAACTTTCCATGTTGCACCTCTATTATTATGCCTAACTATTTTTATTAATAACTGCTTGCGCTTGCATACTACTGACAATCAGCTCATTACCTACGATATCCGTCACTATCACGCGATCCCCGACGGCGACTTGCTCACCGCTCGTACGGCACATCCATTCAGCAGCCCCGACAATAGGTACACTAAAGCGTACAACGCCTGCGCGCTCTAACTGCGGCGCGACGATAATCATACCAGTTTCACCGATGATGACACTACCGCCCAACCCTGCTTTGGTGCGATCGACAGATAATGGTTTGATAAATTTAAACCAAGCCAATAAAAAGATAGCCGAGAGCACCAACCAAATAATGATTTGCATCGATACAGAAATGGGTAGCAACCACGAAAGAGCAGCCACGATGATAGCCGCTCCGCCAAACCACAGGCTGGCAAACGTCGGTACAAACATCTCAATGATTAGCAATACAAAGCCTAATACCAGCCAGTGCCACGGTTCAAGCATCCAAAGCATCTCCATAATTGCTCATTCCCTAACTTTGTCATTCTAGCTTTCAATGTAGCACATTTTGTTATCAAACAGCGCCTTAAAAGTTATAGGCATAAAAAAACGACCACCGAAGTGATCGTTTTTATTTTGCTTATCATCTTATTCTTTTATTAATATAGAACTTAATGTTCAATTAATTAGAATTTAAGATGAGCACCGATAGTCATAAGGTCTGCATCGCTACCTAGTTTGTCATACTCTGCTTCAACACTGAAGTTAGGGTTTACTGAGTAACCAAGACCAACACCTCCAGCTAGACTAGTATCACTATCTGAGTAAGTTTCAGTTCTTATCTCAGTACCACCGATGTTACGAGTGAAGTCACCTTCTACTTTAGTTTTTGCAACACCTAGTTTACCTTTAGCATATAGTCCAGTATTTGGGAATGCATAACGGTAAGTACCATAAGCGCCGTAAGTTTTGGCATCGATATCGCCGCCACGATAATCAGCATCATCTGAACCTACATATTCAGCTTCGATACCGAAGTTAGGATCAAAGTTGTAACCACCGTATACGCCATAAGCAGTTGGATCATCAGCACCGTCTACGTCTAGGTCAAACTGACCGACTTTTACCCCAACGTATGGCTGGCCTGTGTAACCATTACCATATGCTACGGCAGCTTGTGCACCTACACTTAGTAAAGAACCTGCAGCTAGGGCCAGTAAAGTTTTTTGTAGAGTTTTCATGTGTAGCTCCTTAAAATCAATTTGGACAAACAAGTTATTTATTTATGTGGGCTTTTTAGCCATATCGCCTTGTTTGCTAACGATGTATACATAGTAACAAACCATGTCAGAAACTCTGTCAGTGTTTAATGGTAAGAAAGTTAACTTTTGCAAGTGTTTGTCGGCCCTTGGGTTACAAAGGGCTAGATATGAAATCTTTTGTTACAATCACCTATTTTGGGTAATATTCCCTACTCATTAACAACGACTGAGATTCAACATTAAAAAGGCGCATCCCGAAAGATACGCCTTTTATTATAAAATCAACGTCGATTTAAGCTTTAATTAAGCTTATTTTTTATCTTCGTCAACTTCAGTAAACTCAGCATCGACGACATCGTCATCCGCTTGGTTATTGTTACCAGCATTTTCAGCGCCTTGTTGGAATTGGCTTGGATCCATACCTTCTGCGCCTGCACCACTATCTGCATAAATCTTTTGGCTAACTGGCAAGAAAGCATTGTCTAGCGCTTCAAGTTTGGCTTTGATGTCATCATGATCATCTTCTTTAGCAGCCGCTTCAAGCTCAGAGATAGCAGTTTCTACTGTTGATTTTTCATCTTCAGTGACTTTATCGCCAGCTTCTTTTAGCGCTTTTTGTACCGCATGAATACGACCATCTGCTTCGTTACGTACCTGCGCAAGGTTAGCAAATTTCTCATCTTCAGCAGCGTTCGCTTCCGCATCACGCACCATTTGTTCGACTTCTTCATCCGACAACCCAGAGTCCGCTTTAATCTGAATGCTTTGCGCTTTACCAGTACCTTTGTCTTTCGCTGAGATGTTCATGATACCGTCAGCGTTAATGTCAAAGGTAACTTCGATTTGCGGCAAACCACGTGGCGCTGGTGGAATATCCGTCAAGTCAAAACGACCAAGTTGTTTGTTTTGGTTGGCGATTTTACGCTCACCTTGATACACCTGAATCGTTACGGCTGGCTGGTTGTCTTCAGCCGTTGAGAACACCTGTGATTTCTTAGTCGGAATCATAGTGTTTTTCTCAATGATTGGCGTCATGACACCACCCATGGTTTCAATACCGAGCGTCAATGGTGTTACGTCAAGCAATAGGACGTCAGTTTTGTCACCAGACAATACCGCACCTTGAATCGCAGCACCAGCGGCAACCGCTTCGTCAGGGTTCACATCTTTACGTGGCTCTTGGCCGAAGAATTCTTGTACTTTTTGCTGTACTAATGGCATACGAGTCTGACCACCAACTAAGATGACATCATCAACATCGCCAACTTTTAGGCCAGCATCTTCAAGCGCAGTTTTACAAGGACCCATCGTACGTTGTACTAAATCTTCCGTTAAGCTCTCAAGTTTTGAGCGGCTGATAGTGACAACCAAATGCTTAGGACCACTGCTATCGGCAGTGATATATGGTAGGTTGACTTCAGTGCTTTGGGCACTTGATAGCTCAATTTTTGCTTTTTCAGCGGCTTCTTTTAGACGCTGCATCGCCAGCGAGTCACCTTTTAGGTTGACGTCTTGGTCTTTTTTGAACTCATCAACCAAATAATCGATCAACGCTGAGTCAAAGTCTTCACCGCCAAGGAAGGTATCACCATTGGTCGCCAGTACTTCAAATTGCTGCTCACCATCAACGTCAGCGATTTCGATAATTGATACGTCAAAAGTACCACCACCCAAGTCATAAACGGCAACGGTGCTATCGCCCTGTTTTTTATCCATACCGTAAGCAAGTGCGGCAGCGGTTGGCTCGTTAATAATACGTTTTACATCAAGACCAGCGATTTTACCAGCATCTTTGGTTGCTTGACGCTGTGAGTCATTAAAGTACGCAGGTACGGTTACAACAGCTTCGGTAACGCTTTCACCAAGATAGTCTTCTGCTGTTTTTTTCATTTTTTTCAAGATTTCAGCAGAAACCTGTGGTGGCGCTAATTTTTTACCGTTAATTTCAACCCACGCATCACCGTTATCGGCTTTAGCGATTTTATAAGGGACCATACCGATGTCTTTTTGTACCACTTTGTCATCAAAACGACGTCCAATCAGACGTTTAATGGCAAATAAAGTGTTGTTTGGGTTGGTCACCGCTTGACGCTTTGCTGACTGACCAACCAAGATTTCGTCATCTTTGTAAGCGACAATCGATGGCGTGGTACGTGTACCTTCAGCATTTTCGATAATTTTAACTTTATCACCTTCCATCACTGCGACACATGAGTTCGTTGTACCCAAGTCAATACCAATTACTTTACCCATAATTAATTGCTCCTAATTTATTTTTAAATAAGCTATTTATCTCATCAGACCGAACCTAGCAGATACCAGACGGTCACTTGTTGTTCTATATAGGTTTGAGGCTGTATTATTTCAAGTCATTTAATCGGCAAAAAATGTCTTTTATGTGATTTTTTGTGTAAACCCTTATTAATAGTAAGGTTTAACTTGGTTAAAGACTTATTATGTAAAATATTAACCTTTAGATTATTAGTTTTTCAAAATCTACTGTCCGACGCGAACCATTGCTGGGCGCAGCAAACGACCGTTCAGACTATAGCCCTTTTGCAGTACCGTACCCACAGTATCAGCTTCGGCTTCTGGGTCAATGCCAACCGCTTCATGCAAATCAGCGTTGAATTTCTCGCCTTGTGGCTCAACCACTTCTACGCCGTTTTTGTTTAAGACATCTAATAATGCTTTATGCGTCAATCTGACACCTTCGGTGACAGGGTCATCTGCTTGAGCATTTTCGATAGCGCGCTCTAAATTATCGACCACTTCTAATAGCTCTTTGGCAAATTTTTGCAAGGCGAACTTCTTGCTCTTATCGGCTTCTTGCTCCATACGTTTTTGTGCATTGTAAGCTTCAGCATTGGCACGCGCTGTACCTTCTTTCGCTTGCTTGACCTCGCCTTCTAACTCGGCGATACGCGCTTTAAACGTATCTAAATCGATATCGTTTTCGATAGTGCTTTCTTCCCCTGAATTTTGCTGGGGATTAAACTCTTCTAGCGTTTCTTTTAAGATACTATCATCGTGCTCGACATTGTCATGCGAAACGTTGTCGTGTGGCACGTTTTGATCAATATTTTCGTGATTATTATTCTGCTCGTTCATGATGGCTCCTTTATATAATTATGAATAAGGTTATTAACTGAATAATGATGGATTAGAAAACAACACCATAAATTGGCCGGATAATGAAATAATCGACCATTAGCCAAACCGTGATTTTATAAATCACCTATGGTTAGCAATAACTTTTAACTACCTTCTGATAGCTGATTAATAAAGGTGAGGCGAGTAAATTTCAAGCCTACTCTGCAGAATTTTTATCGCTGGTTATAAATACCGTCTTGATCCATGATAACGGTATGGTTATATTTAAGAGGTTTGCCCCTTTAAAACCACCTTACTCTCTTTACTATTGTCGTCAATAAGTAATTCATTTCACTAACAAAACCTACAAAAAAGCGTCATTTACGCCAGATAAATTACTATTAGCCTGCACACTATTACTAAAGAATACTCAACTTTGTTTTTGCCTATCTTATGATAACTACAAATATAATTTATCATTTATGGGAGGTGTTATGCCTTATTCAGCGACATTATCAGTTAACACCTTACTTAATAAAGCAGTAAGGACACTAAACCTTACGTCTTTAGCTCAAGAAAAACGTCAGCATTCATCTGTTAACTCATCAAATAACTCCTTAGAGAATGTTGAAAAAGAGCCATTACAGATAAATACTTTGCAAATAAGCACTGACGATAGGCAATCCTGCATTGATAGCGAGCCCCTATCCATTAGAGATAAAGTACTGCATCACAATTTGCTGACGACCTATCAGCCCCATTTGCTGCACTATGCAATGAAAAGTATCGGTCTCTTGCCAGAGACGGTATTAGACAGTCTGGTCGGTTACCTAGATGGACCTACGGCTAAGCAGTATGAACATGTTGATGCGCACCTGCGCTTGATTCTGGCGGTGAATAGTAAGCTTAAAACTCCTTTACAGCTCTCAGAGATGGGCGAGCTGCGGAAACGCTTTGCTACTGATGCTGTTGCTATGCAAACGCCAAGAGTGTGGCAACAGGCAAGCTCTTCGTTATTTGACACGATAAAACCTTTTGCCAAGAAAAATGAGCCTAGCGTCAATTGGGAAGATAAGACGATTGCCAATGCGGATGATGGCGATATGCTGGTTCGTTGTTATCAAAAGCAAGTAAACGCAGCAGGCTTTAGTTTTAAAAAGAAAGCCAAACGCAATCCTGATGAAACCGTCATGCTATTTTTCCATGGCGGTGGCTTTTGTATCGGCGATATCAACACCCATCACGAATTTTGTCATGCCGTCTGTGAGCGAACAGGCTGGCCAGTGGTCAGTGTTGATTATCGCCTAGCACCTGAATATCCTGCGCCTACGGGGTTAAGAGATTGTATTGCCGCTTATGCTTGGTTAGCTGATAATTGCCATAAATTTGGGGCATTAGCGTCGCGTATTGTTTTGGCAGGAGATAGTGCGGGCGGCGGCTTATCAACCATGATTGCCCAACAAGTCATCACGCCGTCTGCAAAGTCATGGCAAGATTTAGGCGTTGATGGGCAAAAAACGTTTGAGATATTACAGCGCCTGCCGCAGCCACTGGCACAAATGCCTTTATATCCCGTAACGGATATCGAAAATGATTATCCAAGCTGGGAGCTATACGGCGAAGGGTTATTGCTCGATCATGCCGATGTGGCGGTTTTTGATGCGGCTTGTTTAGAAAATAGTCCGCTGCCACGTCAACATATCTTGACGTCGCCTATGCTCGGTGACAATCGCCACATTTGCCCGACCTATGTCGTTGCAGCAGAATTGGACGTTTTACGTGATGAGGCGTTTGCATATGCCAAGCAGTTAGAGGATTATGGTAGAGCTGTCCAAACTTATACGGTCTATGGTGCGCCGCATGGCTTTATTCATTTTATGAGCGTGCACCAAGGACTTGAGCAGCAAACCAATCATATTATTCATGGCTTTGCTGGCTTTGTACGTGACGTCATCAGTACACAAAATTTATTAGCAGCCTAATAAATAAAACGGCTGTTATCACTAAAAAGTGAGGTTAGCGTTTAATAGGCAGTTCAAGGTTTATTCCAACTAAATCGTCAAGGGCATTAATATGATAAAGATAGTTTTTATGGATTCTGCTGACCGCTTAAAGTAATAAGCCAAACTTCAGAACGTGAGCCTAAACGAAAAGGTATGCCCCAAAATCCATAACCTGACGATACCACAAAGTGACCTTTACCGACTTTTTCGTAGCCGTAGCCCAAGCGATTAATCGCCTTTACAATAAAATTAGCTGGAAATATTTGCCCATTATGGGTGTGTCCTGAAACCTGTAAATCAATCGGCAACTGGCTATGCGCCATAATATCGCTCGGTCGGTGGTCTAACAAAATCACTGGCTCAGTAGTATTCACTTGTTCGAGCAATTCGGTCGTCGCTACCCTCTGCCGTTTATGATTATCAAAACGTCCAATGAGCCAAACCGGCTGACCTTGATGCGACAGACAAATCGCTTCATCGTTGAGCAACTGCACGCCAGCAGCTTGTAAAGCTTCACTAATTGGCTGCTCGTGACCGTACAAATCGTGATTACCTAACGTCGCATAGACACCGTAGCGCAGACTACTTACCAGCTTTGCCAAATCTTCTGCCATATTATAGGCCGCAAACGCCTTGGTATTGTCATCCATAATATCGCCTGGCATCAACAATATGTCTGCTTGATAGCTCTGCACAATGTCATTGAGCCGTTCGATAGATTTATTGCCAAATAAACGGCCCAAATGCAAATCACTGGCTACTGCAATACGCAGCGAGTAATTTAGCGGCTTATTAATCTTAACAGACAACTCGCGCACCGCCGGCACGTAAGCGTTATACAGCGTATAGCTAAATAGGCCTATAAAGAAAACTAGGGCAAAAATGCGTAAACCAATACTAATTACGTCTGTATCATAAAAAATAGGAATACCCAAAGCATGTAAAAGCCAAAAACCACCATATACTAGACTGCTCAATAGCGCCGTTAGTAGCATAAAGTGCATTACCATCATCCAAGCACTTATCCAGCGATAGCTATTGGCAAATGATTTTGTGACGCTAAGTAGCAAAAGAGCATTGGTAGCCGCAAAGACAGCAATCCAAGTGTTTTGTATTAATAAAGGCGTGCTCCAAGGCTGTAGCCACCATTCTAGACTGCACGCTGCGCCAAAACTAAACAGCTGCAGGAGGACAATAATAGTGATAATGAACGCGTAACGCATGAAAATTCCTAGCGAGATAATATTTTGATAAAGCGTTTGCTGGGTTGTGGCGGTATTTATAAATTAGCGGATTATAGCGACTGCTTTTTCAATACTTGTGAGCGCCGGGATAACTACTACTGCACCGACTGTAAGGTAATCATCCATATCTCAGAGCGCGTGCCAATCCTAAAGGGTACTGCGCCAATGCCATAGCCAGAAGTCACCAAAAACTGCGTGCCCTCACTGTACTTTGCCCCATAAACCAGCGGCGTAAACCACTTTAGTAATATCGTTAAAGGAAATATCTGCCCGCCATGTGTATGCCCAGACAGGTGCAAATCGATCGGCAAACCCTTTATTTGTTCCAAGTCAGCAGGGCTGTGCTCTAAAAATATTACTGGTTTATCCGCCCTCACTTCACTAAGCAACTCTGTCGCAGCCGGACGTGCGGGATCTGTCTCATCTGAACGCCCTATCAGCAACACTGAATCGTCTAACCAAACGCTTTTATTGTCAATTACCTGTATCCCTGCGCGTTCAACGGCCTTGGCAATTACCACTTCGTTACCAGAATAATCGTGATTTCCCAAAGTGGCATAAACACCGAGCGGCGCTGTTAGTTTTGATAAATGCGCATGCATATTGGTTTTATCATAAGCGTCAGTAGAATCATTCATGACGTCGCCTGCGATGACCACGACATCAGGATTCTGGGCATCAATCAGCTTGACCAGCTTATCAATCTGCCGATTGCCAAACCATCTACCCAAATGCGTATCAGACACCAAAGCAATTTGCAGCGGCCGCTTAAGTGGCTTATCTGTCGTGACGTTTAGACGATGGACGACTGGTGAATAGGCATTAAATACCGCCAAGCCCACAATGCCAATATAAGTTATCGCTGCAACGGCACGTATAAGTTTTGGCCGGAGTTTTTGTTTAAGAATATAAACATAGACCAAGGCAATAACCGCAGTTATTAATGCGGCATAAAACATAAAGCCTTGTAAAATGCCGACAACCAGATAGACATGAAAGCGCTCGCGCCAAAATTCACTCAAGCCGTAGAGCAGAAAAACATTGTTGATAATAAAAATACTTAAAAACAAACCGGCTTTAGCTAAGCGCTGTTTTGGTTGAAAGAACCAGTAAAATATCACGCTACTCATCAGGGCGAGCAGCTGGGTAAGAATGATAAAAGGCCACATGATAAAATTGAATCAGACAAAGACGGGCTTATAGTACGCCAATATTCTTACCTGTTGTAGACAGCATGATGGTTTATTGAAACTTTATAGAACTAGAAATATAAAGCACTTAGTAATTTAACGTTATTTTTAAATCAATGCTTCAAAAACGTTGTTTTAAATCCATTGTTTCACATGAAACATGCCTCTAAAAACTCACCCTTGCTGCTCCAGTGCATGCTCTAAAGCTGTGTGTTCAAATTCAAAACCTGCGTCCAGTAGCGCTTGTGGCAGCACCTTTTGCCCATCAATCAACAAGGTCGACATCTCACCAAACATCAGCTTTAATAAAAATGCTGGTAAAGTAAAAAATGTCGGACGATGTAGCCATGCGCCAAGCGTTTTAGTAAAAGTATGATTGGTCACAGGATTGGGCTCGGTCAAGTTATAAACCAGCGCTGGCGTAGCGTTTGCTGTTGTTAGAGTATTATCAATACTATTCACTTGCTGTCTCTGACTACTAAGATGCTCCTCAATGATAAATATCACCGCTCTTACCCAATCGGTACGACTGATCCAGCTCATAATTTGCTTACCGTCACCCAATTGACCACCGACACCCATTTTAAACGGCGTTAATAATTTACTGACCATACCGCCCTTAGGATGGATAACCACGCCAGTGCGTACGATAGCCACAGGGACACCGTGATCGGTAGCCTTTAGCGCCAACTGTTCCCAGTCGTCACAGAGTTTATGCGAAAAATCAGCGTTAAAACCACTGCTTTCTGTCAAAGACTTATCACCTTGAGGACCATACCAGCCAATCGCTGAACCGCTAACCAATAGCTTAGGTTTGCTACTACTACGCGCAATAAAATCCAGTATCGCCTCAGTAGGTTTGATACGGCTGGCAAGCAACTGCTCTTTACGCGCGTCACTCCAACGTTTATCAGCAATCCCTGCGCCTGCTAGATTCAAAATAACATCAAAGCTTTTATCTGACTTCACCAGCTCATCATAGGTCATCATTTTAATATCATTAGGATGCGCCTGCTTACTATCGCGCGTCAGCCACGTAACCTGCACTTTTTTATCATCCTTTTGATAGCGCTTAATGATTGCTTCACTAAACGCGCTACCTAAGAATCCCGAGCCGCCACTGATTAGAATATCCATGTCCTACTCCCTGTATGTATTATTTTCGTTGCTATTATTTAGTAAAACTTAATGTATTACTACCACCATCTACTTTTTTAGCGCTGATATCAAAATAACTCTTACATGCTTTTGGTAAAGCTATGCAGCCAAAAACACCAACGTTACTCATAAAAGCCAATAACACACCAACTTCTATCCATGAATTGATGCCTAAATATAAGCCGATTGTACCCATATAAATAGCTGAGGTTATAAATCCCACTAAAAACGTTGTGCGTATACTTTTATCATCCTCGCCCCATAGCTTTTGGCTAGCGATGATAATTCCCGTTAATAACGCAGGGATAAAACCTAATAAGCCGACGTATAACAGTGGCTGAGAACCGATTTGGGCAAAATTGGCCTCTCGAAAGATAAACAATAAAGCCAGCTCTGCAATCAATCCGCCAACCACGCTACCAATACCTGCAAACAAAGTAATCACGGTTAAATGAGGGTAAGTTCTCAAATTATTATTCATTATATTTCTCCTATTTATATCAGTCATTGAGTATAAATAGGAGGCTCGCTAAGCCAGTGAAGTTACTATGGAGATTAGTGGGTATTTATTTAAAAATGTAGTTTTAATTTATGGCCTTGGTAAGGTAAATAATCCTGTTAGATATCCGCTCGCGCTTCCAATCAAGACACTAAAGATACAAACAGCAATTGAAAAATTGATATCGCTAAAAACTATAAATAGCAAAGCACAAATAGCCGTCGATATTGCACTGATGATAGCGGAATGTGATAAACCTTTATGGTTACGGTATAGCTTAAAATGCGCAACTAAACAACCAGTCAATGTTGCAGGAATTAGACCTACAATAAAACCAAAAAATGCAAAGCCAGGTATTGCTAATACAGCTATCACTATTGAACGCACTATATTCTGCAAAACAGCATTTTGTAAGACAGCCTCTAAAACTCCGAGCATAGCTACTATCAATCCTATTAAGCCGCCACCGATAGCTCCACCGAAAAATAGATATGCCGCTATAACACTTGATTTTGAATAGTTTTCACTACTTTCATTAGTGTTTAAACTCATAATAATACCCTTAGAAAAGCCAACTTATTCAATAATCACCCTAAGCAAAACGCTTACGAATAGGACAGTCACTATCATTATTACTTTGGTATTTTGCTTTTATTTTATGCCAGTGATGATTAATAAAATCTACGACGTTAGCCATCGTTGGCAATACGCGCGCTTCGGTTAGATGAGGTACTTCTGCATCTAAACGCTTGGAGAGCTGTGGTAAATGATTAGACGGCACAGCAGGAAATAAATGATGCTCGACGTGATAAAGTAGATTAAAGGTCAGAAAATTGACCAATAGATTACGCTCGGTGCGAGCAACCGTCTCATCACAATCATGGTGCACGCCCCACACCGCAATAATACCGACGCTGGCATTGGCCAACATCATGGTCAGTATGTGATACATCAATACTTGCGCTGACATTGCAATGGCAGGAACGGCGATAGGAAATACACTCAGCACGAGCGCAGTTGCAATAACCAAAGCAATCAAACCAAACTCTAAATACGCGATACGCTGATTACGACGACTGCTCAGACGTAAGCCTTGACGATAAATACTTAACCGATACGTGACACCGCCGAGCATCGCTTGCCACCATGACACTTTTGCCAGACTGCCCTCAATGTCACTATCGCCCAACGGGTTACAATGATGCTCCATGTGAGTGGCGCGAATGCTATGCAAACTGGTGATCAAGAGCACGCTAAGCAATAATAATATGCCGGTGGTCGTGCGTTTGCCTGTACCCAAACTATGATGATAACCATCGTGAGCTTGACGGAACGCCGCCGCAAAAAACAAATAAGACGCGCCGCACGCTAAGACATACCATGATTGGCTGGCAAACCACCATGACAGTAATAAAAATGGATAAGGCAAAATAACGTTGTAAGCAATTTGACCTCGAGTTAACGAACGCAAATCCTGCCACTTCACTACATTGATAGCATTTTTGATGGCTGTATTTTTATTAGCCTGTGCGTTATTCGCTTTCATATGACACATCCATTTATTGTTAATATGAAATGAGCTAGTGATAATAGTTAATGAGAATAGCTAGTTAGAGACATTACATTAATTTCTGTCTAAACAGAAATAATGAGGTAAATTTTTTATTTTAAATAATACTTCTTACTCCTAGCGTAAGACATTTTTAATACTAGCGCCGAATTTCAATATTTTTTTAAGCGCACTCGTCGGCAATCTAAGCATCTCTGAAGACCAAGTGGTTACGGTATCAACAAATTCTTGGGTTTCACGGATACGAGCTTTTACCTCACTATTCTCATGTTCAAATTCAGGGCTGTCCATCAGCTGTTGTAAAAACTGTACCGTTGGTTCCAATTCGCGTTTTTGACGTTCAACGACGATGATACGTGCCAGCTCCCAAACGTCGGTATTGGTAGTGAAATGATCACGACGATCCCCTAATATCGAGACCTTTTGTACTAGACCCCAGTGCTGTAGCTCTTTGATACTGTTTGAGACGTTAGAGCGTGCGACGCCAAGTGTGTCTGTAATTTCTTCAGCATTAAGCGGTTTACCGATGATAAATAACAACGCGTGTATCTGTGACATGGTGCGATTAACGCCCCACTGCGAGCCCATTTCGCCCCAATGTAAGATAAATTTTTCGGTCACAGGATTTAGTTTCATAATGACTATCTACTCACTATCTTGAATAATTTGGTTATCTTAATAACTCATACTGCGCTATTCTTTAATTTCTGTCAATAGTGAAATTAAAGAATATACCTTACTATTTAATTAGTTATTTTACTTAACGAACGATTAAACCAGTGGTTGCATCGCGAATTTGGCTGGGTAAGGTATAACCTAATGTCTCAGCCTGCAAATATTTAATACGCTCACCAAAATAATCATAGGCTTCAGAAAAATTCATGGCAGGCGGCTCACCTGATGGGTTACAGCTGGTGGAAACCAGCAGCCCAAATGGGTTATGAGCACTAACCAATTGTTCGCATAGCTGAGCGATAACAGGATGAGCAATGACTCTCACTGCTACTGTCTGGTGTTGCCCTGTTATCCAAGAAGGAAGGGTATTAGCAAGCGGCTGCGGAATAGGCAGTAGCCAGGTATGCGCTTGCTTACCTTGCAAATTATCATCAGCATTATCTGTCTGCCAGCTCTCGATGATTTGTTGGCGCTGACTTCCATCTAAAGCGTCTAGTAAGGGCGTTAAACGTTCCGCACTATCCGTAATGACAATCATACCTTTGGCTTGTGGTCGCTGCTTGATGGTCAAAATATGCTGTACGGCAGCTTTATCATAAGCATCACAGCCGATACCCCAAACGCTTTCGGTCGGATATGCAAGCAGCTGACCTTGTTGTAGCCAATGCGCAGCTTCGATGACAGAATCGGTGATAAGAGCTTTAGATGTAGACATAGCGGAATGAGAAAGGAAAGTATGAGGAGATATAATACAACTTAAACGATGGGTAAAACAGCAGGTTTAAAGATTTCTTAAAATCGCGTTTTGATTAATAATAAAACTACACGCGCAAATAACGCCCACCTTGTACACTAATGACCCCTAATAACTCCAGCTCCATAAGTTGCCCAATCAATTGCGCGGCCGACATATCAGTAGTATTTAACAACGCATCTAAATCCTGCCCATGCCAATCAAGTTGCTCATAAATGAGCGCTAAATGCTCAGGAATAACACTAGTATGGGAAGAAGGTTTGAGGTTAGATTGTGGCGATTGATTAATACTTTTGGTAGAGAGCTTCTCTGTATTTAGAGAATTGGTACTTTGGCTAAGAGTTGCTTGCTCAATACTAGACTCTGCATTAGATGACGGCTGATAGGTATGCGCTCTATAGTCCAACTGATTATTAATATCTTCAAGGACGTGCTGCGGATGATAAATCAACGTTGCACCTTCACGTATTAAATGATGGCAGCCTTCGGCATTACTATTATCAATATGGCTTGGAATGGCAAAAACTTGTTTACCTTGCTCGGAGGTTAGGCGCGCAGTAATCAGTGAGCCGCTTTGAATGGTCGCTTCAGTGACAATGGTCGCGAGGCTAAGTCCTGCAACTAGACGATTACGGCGCGGGAAAGTGTGTTTGTGCGGCTGCGTGTGCGGTAGTAACTCACTGACGATACAGCCGCCTTGATCAATAATCTGACCAAATAATTTATCATGATGATTGGGGTAATTGACATCAATCCCCGTCCCCATCACGCCAACCGTACGGCCTTGATATTCGGCATCAGACTGAGCTAAAGCACCTAAATGGGCGCGCTTATCGACACCCAGCGCAAGACCGCTAGTGATAATATAACCAGCTTGCGCTAAGTATTGCGCCATATCAAAGGTGATTTTTTGCGCGTGGGCGGTGGGTTTGCGACTACCAACGATGGCGATTTGCGCTTGCTGCAAACGCGCTTTATCACCGCGGTAAAATAACAATGGTGGTGGGTCGTATATTTCTAGCAGCTGCGCTGGATAGTCAGGCTGGTCAGCAAATAAAAGACCGTATTTTCCGTCTAACAATGCTTGCTGGATTTTATCGATAGTAGTGAGCGT
>Ga0114955_1000511_pt1 | contig 18884 bp, 27 predicted proteins | sample Porto_5metaG_FD_87302 | JGI IMG/M metagenome (GOLD analysis project Ga0114955, IMG submission 87302) | Marine algal microbial communities from Porto, Portugal - Porto_5 metaG | ecosystem: Host-associated > Algae > Red algae > Unclassified | place: Portugal: Porto | collected 2015-02-02 | reverse complement strand
TCGTGCTCCTGCTCGTCGTCGTCCCCGTGACTGGTGGACTGTGTACCTGCTGTGCGCGGCTCGTGCTCGCGCCCGTGCTCGTGCTCAAGCGCGTGCCTTCCAACCGGCTGGTGCTCGTCCTCGTTCTACCGTGCACCATTGTGTCGCAGTGGTGGGGATACTCCTGCTCTCCGAACTGTAGGCCACACTTGAGGACTGTGGCCGTGACCCATGGGCGACGGTGCCCCTGCCGGTCTTGCCCCAGTCCGCGGCGCTGGGTGCCTGGTCTGGACGTTTTCCTGGGTTCTTGGGGTGTGGTTCACCGTCTGTTGCCCAGGCTCGTGCTGCTGCGATCGACGGCGCCCGGCCGGCACTTGTCTTGCGGGCGACGGCGCCCGGCGGCACTTGTCTTGCGGGCGACGGCGCCCGGCCGGCAGTAGTTCTCGCGTTCCTGTCGACGTAGGGCTGCAGCTGGTGGTCGTGCGTGTGCTCGCCGCGGTTGGCGGCCCTCGTATTCGTTCTTCGGGCTTCCCTAAAGGCCAAGGGCGCGGTTCTTCGGCGAATCGCGCGGTGGCGTGACACGGGGCGGCGGTGCGGTGTGGTGGTCGTTCGTGGCCGCGGTCGCTGGGCGTTGTGTGGTGTTCCTTCGCGGCCGCGGTCGCTGGGCGTGGTGCGGTGGTCTGTGCGGACTTGCAGGGACGCCATGTTTCCAGCTAACGTGCGTCTCTGCGCAATCAGCATGGTCGCCCACGGTGTGCCGCGCAAGGTCGTTCAGAGGACCGTTGCTGTAAAACAATCTGCTCTCGAGAGGTCGTGTCGCTACCATCGCCAAAACGGGACTGTCTGGCGCAACCCTGAGCGCCGTAACCTGCATGGAGACTCGTGCTGGTTGGACCAGCGCCTCATGACTGCGCTGCTCATGGTTGTGCGGGAGCGGCCCGAGGCTTTGCTTCGTGAGCACTCTCAGCTGCTGCAGCGCATCCGGGACCACCCTAGCGGCTTCTGGGTGAACATGTGCTGCTCGGAGGCGACCGTGGACCGTCACCTCCGTCGCATGGGGTTCACCAGAAAGCGCGTGCTACGGCTCTTCCAGGAGGCGAACGCCGTGGCTCGTCGAGCGCACGCCCGCCTGCGGCGGCGCATGGGACCTATGCCGATCGTCTCTGTGGACGAAACGCACGCGGACGGTGAGGACGTCTACCAAAAATGTGGACGAGGTCTGCGCGTAACTGTGTGAGGCGGTGGGACCGGGACCCGCGGTCGATCCCGAGGACCAGCAAGACGATGGCGGTGGGCAGGGACGGTAGCATCCTCGGCCACATATCCGCTGTGTCCAGCGATGGCGGAAGCGGTTTGACTGGAGCGGACTGGCGACTGTTCCTGCAGAACCTGATACCGCGACCCGGAGTCTACCGGCCTGGACACCCATGGCACCAGCAGCCCCCAAAACGTGTGCTGCTCTTTGACAACGCGTCCATCCGCGATGCTGCTGGCGACGCGTTCCTGACCGCCAACGGCATGCCCTTCCTGCACATCCCGCCCTATAGCCCCGACCTGCAGCCGGTGGAAGGTGTACTTAACGACCTCAAGGTCATCATCCGCAACTTGATCTACGGTCAGCCGTGGTTACTGGAAGAGCCGCATTTGCTGCAGGCGATGGCCGAAAGGTTCATCACCCGTCGCCAAGTAATTGGCCAATTCGATGGGGTCGAGCGGACTGTGACCGCTCTGATTGCGGAATAAACAGGACGATCGAGGTTGCTACTCCTCTCGGCTTGTCGACCAAGGGCAGGTGCCATGAAAAGGAGTCGCAGAGCACGGGCGCAAAAGGCGTTCGGAGAGAGTTGCGCGCCTCGTGCGCGGGTTCGTGATGGTGTATCTATCGTTGTCGCGGGCCACAAGACACACACACTGTGGACGTCGGCGAACATTTTGGTCCATGTTCTTTGACGTGCGTCTCCCGTGAAGTCAGGGGTGCTGCTCATCGAATCGTGCGCGCCCAAGGAAGGTGTCGTGGCGTCGGCCGCGCGCTGTTGTCTCCGGAGCCTTCGATCGTTCCGAGGCATCGCGCCAGAGTCAAGCCAATACTCTCCCCACTTCTGCAAGGCAAGGTAGACAATTGCAATTAAAAGGCTGATATGCGCTACATGGACTTACGGATCGGTTCTCAGTGCAAACGGCGGACATGAGTGGACACTGTGGCTGTGATTTCGTGCTGCCTCTGGCAAAGAACGTGGACAAGGATCGGTCCGACCTGGAAAAGCCGCTTCAGCGGCGCTCGGGTGGCCATCTTGGGAGATCTTCGGTCCCAGAGAGAACCATGCGCCGCATCGTGACCGACGAGCACCACCACCAGCTGTCGTAGCTGTCGGCCTCGGCACCTACGTCGTCGTCGTCGTCGTCATCCGCCACCGGCACGCCATCTGGTGGCCACGGTTGGCCGTCATGTCGCGCGACTTCGATTGACCGTGCGCCAGGAGTCACTCTGTCGTCTCGGTGGTTGTGTCGGTGGCGATACGTGGATTGCTATGTAGTCGTGGCGTGTGCACGGTGCTGACCCGCGCTGATCGTCACGGTGAATTGGGGGCACGTCGTGAACGGTGGATCCCGATGCGGCACGAGTCATGCGGCTGGCATGCTGCTCAGCGGACAACATCTATTGGAGTAGACGTCGCCCCTGTAGCATATCTTCGCCAGTAATTGGCAATTACCACTGGTAGCCCCCTTGACTGGCTGAATCCACAGATTTGTGTGACTCGGCTTGTGGCAAGCCCTTTGGGGGGTTACTTCCGCATTGTTTATTTTATTGTTTTGCTTGCCTGTCCTACCTGCATGCCGGCGCTCACTGCGATCGCTCGATCGGACGGTCGATCGACCAGTGCTCTTGTTTGTATTAAACCACCGTGGGTCCGGGGTCGCCGTCGTAGGCACCACCCGGCTCCCCATCGGATGCCCTTCGACAAAAGGTCCTTCTTCCTCGGCCCTACGGCGATAGAACTCTCTTTATTGCTGGGCTACGGTCGGTCTCAGTACACAGGTAATTGAACCAACGTTATTAATCCCACATTTGGTGGAGCAGCAGGGGATCCCCTCGCCTGTTTTGTGCCTCGCGGCACGGTGTTCCCGAGAACTGTCTTGTTGACTCGTGGCATTGTGACGGTGTCGATACGGTCGCTTGGCGCGCTGGGCGTTTGCCGTAGGTTTTTGGGCGTGGTGCCAGGGGCATCACGATTATGATCTTCGACTGGCGCGCGGGGCGTTAGCCACGTCGGAACACTTTGTTCTGGTCCCAATATGTCGACTGGTGGAACCGGCGGCAATCGGCGCGGTAGAGATCGAAACTTTCCAGCTGGCTACCGGCCGCCGGGCGGAGGGCATGGCAATCCTGCCGCCTCCGATGCCCCAGCGGACGATCCTCCTGCTCCTCCCGCCCCTGCGGATCAAGCTGCCTCCGAGCAGCTGCAGGTGGTGGAGAACCTGAAGGCGGCTGTTGAAGCACTTCAAAGTCGTCTGACTGTCCAAGAACAGACTAACGTGTCTCTGGCGCTAGCCAATGACAAGTTGGTCGGCGAAGTCGAGGCCCTGCGCAAGGTTGACTCCCACGAGGAGGAACGCCGGGTGGCTAAGTCTCGCCGTCAGTCGGGCGACAAGGTGACGAAAGGCAAGTCCGCCCGCAAGGACGAACAGGCTAACGCCGTGTCTTCATCATCCTCCGATGACTCTGCCTCTGGGTCGAACCCGACGTCGTCTGATGACGACAAATCGAACGCGACGGACACATCGTCCTCGGACGATGGCCACCAGGGGTTGTCAGGAAATGCATTTTGGAGCGTAATAGGATACGGATACACGCCGGTGCTTCGTATCTGATTACGGAGAACTCCCTTGCTCAGATCTGCATACGGATATCTGCCTCCAAAATCGGATTATTAAGTAGATTATATCCGTATCCGGATACGATTATCGTATCCGATTATATTCCCACAAGTCCAACAGACAGCACAATTAGAGCCAGAGAAGGACACCATCCAGACACTTTTCGAGTGCTAAATGGATGTCAAGTACGACTTGAAATTCACATTTGATTTGTGCGCCCCAACGGGCGCGGTCCAGGCGGTTCCCCGCCTTTCTTGTAAACGGACGTCAGAAGGACGATTCTGAATCTCGTGTCACACTCTGATGACAACGCAAGCGGGCCGAGTCGCGTGATTGAACGGTTCCTTCCGGGTCGGGCAGGATCGCCGCTTGGCGCTGCAACATGTTTGCACATGAATCCCCCGATTGTCCCACCGGGCCCACCGTCGCCCCCGAGTGGGTCCTCGCCGAGCGACAGCTCAAGCGAGTCTGACGCGACGACGCGCAAGCGTTCAACGGTCCCTACCAAACGCAAGGAGCTTCTTGAGAAAGCCGACAGGATCAAGGTGATCCGCCCGGCTAACAGCCGTTTCAAGACCCTTCTTGATTGTACGACTCATTTCCTGATCCGACGTCAACTGATGTACACGCCCAAAGAGGGACAACGATCGCACCGTCTAAACAAGCGTTTAGACTGAGCGTTCCAGGGGCCACAGCCGTTCACGGGAGCCTCACCCCTGGGCATTTTCACGTTTTTATCGACCTTCCGTCGCCCTTGCGATGCGGCAGGGTTGACACACGGTCAAGCCCTTCCCCTCATAGTCTTCCGACTCTCGGGGAATGCCAAGATGGCGTTCTCTGGTGCGCTCAATGGCACGCTCGGGCGTAAACGTTACGCCATCCGTACATACGGGGACGCCGTCAATTGGCTTCTGTCGAAGTATGCGACGCATGCCACCATGGCTAACGCCTACCAAGACATCATCACGGTGAAACAACAAGATAGCGAGGCGCCTACGGCCTTTGGTCACCACGTGGAAACGCAGTGCGACCTGCTGAACGGTTTGTTCAACATCCAAGACGTCAGAGACGTCCTCATCACGGGTCTCTCCGACCTGGTGCAAGCGCGTGTCCGGGTCCTGAACGACCAGTTTCCGGATCAAACTCTATCGGAGACGATCGCTACTGCTCAGCTGTACTGGGATGGCACCAACAAGCTGCGCTTGCAACTCAAGATGACCCGACCAACGGCGATCAAAGTCGCTTACGCGACACAAGATCAGCGGACGACGATGGACCGACGGTTCACACCGGTTCGCACGCCGCCGCCTCCTCGGGCCTCTGCCCATCAAGCCAACCGAGCTGACATCTGTTTCAATTGTAACAAGCCGGGACACTTTGCTGCGCAATGCGCGGAACCTTATCGCCCTCGGGAGCGGCGACAACCGCCGGTCGGTTTTCACGCCATCGCGGACGACGACGTCGACGATGACGGGACCGAAGATCCGGCCGTTGACATCAACGGCTCGAAAAACGCCTAGGCCGGGTGCCCGACTTTGAGTTGCCCGGCGGAACGCAAAAGCGTACGGTGACGAGGCTGTTGCGACGTGCCCTACGGCACTAAGAGATCGCCGCTACGCTAGGCCCATGCCTGCGCGTAATGCGAAGTTGCCGTCCGGTCTTAGACGCGGGCGCTGGGGTGAGCATAGTACGCATTAGTGTACTCCCCAAGAATTGGATGGCTTACGCCGAGAAACCGGCTACGCTCCCGCGTATCCGAGAAGCAAACAACAACCGCCTCGTCCCCGAGTATGCCATACACTTGTATGTCGACACCGGAGGAGTGCGCATCTTTGATCGCTTCCTCGTCTCTGACAACTTGTCATTCCCGTGCATCCTTGGCACGGAGTTCATTGAACAAAACATCGAGGCAATCTTGCCACGCCTGCGCAAGATCGTCTGGCAGGAACACGTGCGTTGCACGGCGGAGCTGCCTCGGCCAACGCCGATCTTGACCTGCCCGAACGAAAGTGCCTGGGACCGCCACTGGCAGGATAAACCCGCACGGGTGCGCGCCTGCAAACAAGTACGTGTCAATGGACACGAGGAGGAGTGGATCATGGCGACATGTGACACCCCAGGTATGGCGACGATCACACCGAACGCTCGGTTGTGTCGACACAAGTCAATGGCGGTTGCCCGCGGCATCGCCATCGTCAAACCCGACGAACCCTTCTTGGTCAAGTTATGCAACTTCGGCAAAGATCAAGTCATTGTTCGTAAGAACTCTACGATAGGGTTCGCGGAACCCTACCAAGGGCCGATGTTATCGGCATTCTCGGAGGACAACGGTCCTAAAGATGGAACCGAGCCCCCATCCCCCGACATCAGTCGTGACCCCCTCGAAAACCTCGAACTCAGTGAGGCCCCCGAATACCTGCACAAGCAGATTCGAGACATGCTGACGACCCATTCGTCTATGTGGGACGGAACCCTGGGAGTAATCCGTGCAACAGAACATGCCATCGTTACTCCCCCGGACGCTTTACCCGTACGGGCACAGCCCTACCGAACCGGGCCGTTCAAGCGGCAAATCAACTCTGATCAGATCAACAAAATGCTGAAGCTCAATGTCATTGCACCTAGCCATAGTGCTTGGGCAGGCCCCGTGGTCATTGTACCGAAGAAGAATGGCAAAGCTCGATTCTGTGTCGACTATCGTCGGCTGAACAACCTTACTAAGAAGAATGCCTATCCTTTGCCTCGAACGGAGGACTGCCTTGACTCCTTGGGAGACGCGCACGTCTTCATGTCGCTCGATTGTACAGCGGGATACTGACAGGTGCCGCTGCGCAAAGAGGATCAATAGAAGACGGCGTTCACTACGCATTGTGGTATATACCACTGGTTATCCATGCCATTCGGCTTGACAAATGCACCCGCTACCTTCCAGCGAGCGTTGGATATTATCCTATCGGGCTTGAAGTGGCAGATATGCCTCGTCTACTTAGACGATGTCATTATATTCTCCGCAAACGCGGAGCAACACGTCAAGGACGTCGACAGGGTCCTGCACCGCTTGCGCGAAGCTGGGGTTACCCTGAACTTGGAAAAGTGCACATGGTTCTCCGACGAGGTCGAGTACCTTGGACATATAGTCCGCCCAGGGCAGCTCCACGTGCACAACAAGAACGTCGATGCTCTGAAGCATGCAAAGTTTCCCACCTCCAAGACTCAGCCGAAAAGCTTCCTTAGTATGTGCAACGTCTATCGACGATTTGTCAAGGACTTCGCCAAACGGGCGAAGCCCCTGAACGTCCTGACAAGGGCCGAAGTCCCACCGGATCTGCCACCGCCCACTGACGCCGCAGTCGCCTCGTTCGGGGATCTTCGAAACGCGCTGTTACGCCCCCCCTGTATTGGCGTTGCGCAAAGCAAACAGGCAGCTCGTCGTTGATGTGGACGCGTGCGCCGACCAAGTCGGATGTACTCTCCTGCAGGAGGAACCGGGGGAATTGCTTCACCCGGTCGAATATTGAAGCCGAGGGCTCACGCCCGCCGAGCAGAACTACTCCTCTACTGAGCGCGAATGCCCCGGGGTTGTCTGGGCGGTCCTCAAACTGAGGCACTTCCTCGGTGGACAACGGTTCCTCATCCGAACAGATCACCAGGCTCTAAGATGGATCTACTGCACAACCGACTCCAGCGGACGCTTGATGAGGTGGCGACTTCGCCTCTCCGAATACACTTTCGACATGGTTTACAAACCGGGTGCATCGCACCACTTGCCCGACTTCCTGTCACGTGCCTCCACTGTGGCACCGACAGAAGATATTCACGACGATATTCCTTGTCTTGCATTGGCCGAGACGGCCAACGGCTTGATGACGGGGAGGTACACGGGTACCGACACACCCGAACCGGTGGAATTCGACGACGTTGTCGAAGCGCAACAAACGGACGACTACTGTGTCGAAATGACCAAACGTGTCGAACGCGGAACGGCAAAGGCCTCCTTCCGCAACGAGCATCACGCCCTGTACCGCCGAACGCCTTACGGCAACCAATTGGTTATTCCAAAGTCTTTACGCGAACGCGTCAAGACCCTTGAGCATCACGCAACCGTGGCAGCCCATCCTTGTATGAACCGGATGTATTAAACTATGCGTAAGGCATATTATTGGCCGTCTATGGTCACGGATATTCATACTACCATCACCCAATGCACAACATGCGCCCAAAACCGTCTTGCCTTACGGCGACACACCACGACCCTGACTCTGTTCCCTGCTACGAAGCCACTCACGGAATTATCCGTGGACATCTTTGGGCCCATACCGGCCTCCAAGAGAGGCAATCGTTTCATCTTGGTTATCACTGATCACTTCGCCAAGCTCACCAAGTGCGTCGCCTTGCGGCGGATCACGGCCATGTCCGTGGCGTCAGCCATCATCGACGCTTGGGTATCCGCCTACGGGCCCCCGGACCAGATCCTGTCGGACCAAGGGTCCCAGTTCATGTCGAACTTCTTCATCGCCGTAATGAAGATGCTTGGCATCGAGACGGTCCGCACCACGGCGTACCACCCCCAAACGAACGGGCAAGTCGAACGGTAAAACCGTACCGTGGCAACTCAGTTGCGGCATTACGTCGCTGGCGACCCATCACGACGGGATGAACTACTCCCGGAAATCACCATGGCATATAATTGCCAACCACACCGGTCGACGGGCATCGCCCCATTCGAGCTTGTTATCCCGCGACGAATCCCCAACCTTACGGTTCGCAACCTGCCCCCGGGCACACCAATGGCCAATGAGGGCACTCTCAATGATGGGTCACCCCTGGCTCGCAAACGCGAATTCATGGCCCGCCTTCGCCGGCAAATCCCTGTGGTAGTCGAGGCCTTGCGTAAGACCCAACAGCGTTACAAGCGTAACTTCGACCACAGGGTGGCGACCCGCAATGCGGACGTCAAGATTGGCGACTATGTGTATACGACCAACCACGATCGGCAGAATAAGCTGCAAAGCAAAGCCATTGGCCCCTTCGTTGTCGTGGACGCGGACACCTCCACGTTTGTCATCGACATCGAAGGGGAGGAAGAACGTGTCAGCAGTGACCATGTCACACGCGCTTCTCGACCAACGACGACGGACAAGGTGCCGCAACAGCTACTCGACGGGTTCGACAAACCGAAGGAACCTACGGCGACCACCGATGAGTATGTGATCGACAAACTCTTGGGCTTACGCCGGACCGGTGATACCTACAGCGCCAAAGTGCGCTGGTTCGACTATGGGTCCAAGGACGATACCTGGGAACCCTTGGAGAACCTCCCCCGCAACATGGTTGTGCGTTTCCTTCGACAGAAGAAGAAGCGTGTACCGGGGTACGACTGGCAAACGCCAACGCGACGAAGTCAACGACAAGCCGGGCTCACCTCGGTAACCAATGTCGTCGTGGATCCCACATGGACTCCCACCATCCAACACGTGCACGTCACCGCGGATGGAATTATCCATGCCAATGTCTCATGGGCGGCCTTACACACCACGACCGCAATTATGGAAGTAATTCATGTCACGTGGCTTAAGTCCACCCTGCCCTCGATGACCCGCAAATTTGCGTTTGACCCCCAACTTGCCTTACGGCAGTTCTCTCGCCTGAGTTGTGAATACGGCCCTTACATGTATGTGTGGGCAAAGGCCTGCCAATCAACACTGATCAACCATGATCCCACTGCGCCTACCCGCCCCAATGGATTCTTCGTACCTCCTGTACAACACCTGGACTCAGTCCTCCGGCGCCTGGTATCGACCACGGAGGAAGCAGCTGTGGTCATCCCACAGTGGACAAACACCAGTTGGTACGCTACCGCCATCCGCGCGTGTTTCGAGTACCAAGTACTTTCATCACCAAACGCAAGGGATACGACTCCCACGCCCTGGGCCATGCTGGCCTGCCACTTACTTCATCGTTATGATGACTAATAGGAAACTGGAAAGTGGACGATGACATGTCAAACGACAGAAACAAACAAAAGAAGAAACACCAACACAACGAGGGCACGCGCCCTACTTCCGCACCGCGGTCACCAGAACCGCCCACTTTGCAGTGGCGTTCAATCCTCCTCGTCGTCGCCCAGGCGCAACTGACGACGGGAATCACGGCGCGAGCCAACACAGGCCCCCGACTCCTGCGAGACACTACGCGCACGCGTGTTCCGCGCTGAGGGCGGAACCTCTCCCGAAAAACCCCCGCCCTCATAGGTCCTACGACCGAGGATGCTCTGCGCATTGAAGCGCGACGGCGCGGCCTCCTCCTCCGTCTGAACAGCCTCCAGGTGATGCGCAAAGCGCTCATAGTTGGCGTCGCCGTCACCGGCGCGAGCCACAGCCTGTCCTATGATGGACAAGGCAGACTCAACGCCTCGTCCGTCCGCGCGCTCAACAGCACGCCGCAGACTGGCGACCTGGTCTACCCAGGCGTTAGCCACCGCCGACAGGGCAGCCCCACGGGGCGCGCGAGGACGCACATCGCGCACGAGCGCCGACCCAAACAAGGCAACTGCCGCGGAGGAAGAGGCGCGCGTCGGCCAGGTAGTATCGAAAGCGCGAGGCGGCGAAAATGACCGCGAGCGATCACGCCGCGGGGAACGCAGGCGGTAGTGGCCCCCTCGGTCGTCACCAGCTGCGTAAGCCCCGTCATGATGGGTCCGACGACCACGTCGCCACACCCTGGGGTGGTTCGAAGTGATTCGCGCCATCGGCAGCGGCGCGTCCGAGTCCGGCGTCCAGTCGAAGTCGACACACGGGTGACGAAGGCAGAAGCCGTACTCCTTGGTAGCATCGACCTTGACACGTACGTGCCGAGCCTCACCCGAGGTGGAATCGCGCCGGACAACGTCCTGAAGGACCACCCCCCAGGGGAACGCCGCCACGGCCCGTCGCATCTTGCCATACAAGGCATACGGGGCCTCGCCGTCGGGCGCGTCCTTCAACTTGGACGTGTCCAATACGTCAAAGTGATGAAGGATCTTCTCATCCAAGCGGACAAAGATTTTGTCCACCTGCAGGGTGTGAACCCACGCGGCAACTAAGTTGCAGAAGTACTCTGAGTACACCAGCTGCCAGACTGAGCTGTAGTCTTTACGCAACTCATCCGCTAGGTACGACACCACCCACGGGGTCGCCACCCAAAGCTCCGAGATGGGCTCCCACTCCGGGATGGGCGGAAGCCAGCGGGACAAGTCAAACGTTAGAGGCGCACGGAAAACTCCAGCGGCCCACGCGGTGGGCAGCAGCTCGCGATGGCGAGAGAAGCGGGTGTCGGCAGCACGACGGTGGTCGGACGGGAACATCGGCAACCGAAAGGGGTTCGGCAACTCGCTCATGCGAGGGCTGCGATCGACATCGACTCCGTCGTTCTCGTCGTTCGACACCAGCGCGAGCTGGGTCAGTTCGTGCTCCAACCCGGAGTCGTGCCCAAACGGTACCGCAAGGTCCGGGGCTACGGAGCGTTTGAAAAAGACGGCCTTCGGCCAATTGCGCATCCGGCGGCAAAACGAGTTGGCCGCCGCCTCGAACGTCTCTGTCACCCTCAAAGGGAACAGAAGCGCGTTGGTATTAACCAAACGGTGGAACCGGTGCGAGGGCACCTGGTAACGCACGATCTCGTTGCAAAGCGACATCAACTCGTAAGCACGACGCTGGGGCCCCTGATTACCGAGGTAACGGTCCCCATAAACCTCGGCCACGCGGTCGCCAACATGGTCCGGCGACCCGGCCTCCGCCATCACATCGACAAACCCAGGCAATGCCTCATACCGCGTGTGCACACGACGCGTGTGCGCGCGTGCGCGGTTTCGAACGCAAATGTCGTGCAGGCTTTGGTCGGTGACCACCGGGATCCCGTCGACCACCTCCACGGGTTCCGCGTGCGCGTAATACGAGCCGCAGGGCCGAAACTCGCGCAGGATATCTGGATCCGTGGAGCGATCCACGTCCGGCTGGCCAAGCGCGGCGGCTTGCGCCATGTGGCCGCCCGCCCCGCCATCGGCGTCACCTCCGTCCACCGCCATCGCGGCCGGGTCCGCCATAGCCTTGGGCGCCTCTGGGTGTTAACCCTTGCCGCCGCCGCCGAGCTTGCCGCCGTCGCCGCGCTTGCCGCCGTCGCCGCGCTTTCCGCCGTCGCCGCGCTTGCCGCGCTTGCCGCCCTGTCCGCGCGTTCCGCCCTTGCCGCGCTTGCCGCCCTTGCCGCGCTTGCCGCGTTTGCCGCCGACGCTGCCCTTGCCGCCGACGCCGCGCTCGTCGACACCGCCGGGCACGCCGCCCTTGGCCCGTTCGCGGCACGACACAACCAACCCTGAGGTTATCCACCTCGCGGTGACGCGCACCGACTCAAGCAAGGCCATTAGGTAGCAACCCATGCAAGTGCACAATGGCACGGGAAGGTCCCGTGCCGCCGACAAACGCTTGCTCGTCCTCGGCACGGTGTGAACCGGCCGCCGGGTGTGCACCCCCTTCGCCACCCAACGCACCGCGTCACGGCTTTCGCCTTGTCGCCGGGGTAGCAAAACCGCGACGAAGGTGGCGCCGCGTGGCGCCGACGACGATGGCTCAGCACGCGCTGGCCGGCCCGCCGCCGCGAACGCGGGTTTTATCATCGCTCGGCCGGCTGCACACGTGCATGTGCATCCGCCGAACCCCCTGCGCGGGCACGCCCGAGCACGAGCCCCGACCCAGCCCACAGCGCGAGCTGCCGACCACACACGCACGCATGCGGGCCGTCGGATGGTCGCGGTCGACACCGACCAACCGGCACCCCAAACGGGGTCGGATCGGCACCCCTTCCCGGCTCCCGCCGCCGGAGCGGTTACACCCGCTCGGGCCTGTGCGAGTCCGCGATCGCCCAATCGGGTGTCGTCGTCCGTGGATCTCTCCGGGACGGCTCGAATCTCGCGTTGGAGGTATGTAGCAAATCTTCGCCAGAAATTGGCAATTACCACGGGTAGCCCCCTTGACTGGCTGAATCCACAGATTTGTGTGACTCGGCTTGTGGCAAGCCCTTTGCGGGGTTACTTCCGCATTGTTTATTTTATTGTTCTGCTTGCCTGTCCTACCTGCATGCCGGCACCCACTACGATCGCTTGATCGGACGGTCGATCGACCAGTGCCCTTGTTTGTATTAAACCACCGTGGGTCCGGGGTCGCCGTCGCAGGTACCACCCGGCTCCCCATCGGATGCCCTTCGACAAAAGATCCTTCTTCCTCGGCCCTACGGCGATAGAACTCTCTTTATTGCTGGGCTACGGTCGGTCTCAGTACACAGGTAATTGAACAAACGTTATTAATCCCACAGCCACCGCTAATGTGTTTCTGACGATTCTTGGTGCTGCTCTATGCTCGGTGATTTGGCGATGTTGTAGCAGTCGTGTCGTGCAATGGCGCCGCGATGCGGCTACTGTGGCTCCGGCGATGGTCCCCAAGGCGTCCACTCGTTCCGAGTGTGCCGCAAGCGCGACTTTGTTTGCCGCCACGCTCTTCCAGATGACAATGTGTTTTCCTTGCGAGGTGTGTGTCGCAACCCGGAGCACAGCGACATCAAGTGTTCTTCTTGTCATGACGACGGCAACAGCTTCAACTAACAAATGCCTCGCATCGTTAGGTGGCGGTTTGGGGCAAGCGGCGAGCTGGGACCGAAGATCCGCCAGAGGAAGTTGGCTGATGATGACTTCGCATGTCGTTACCGCATTTTGTTGCCGGGGGACGGTCCTGCTGGCGCCACTGCCTAGCTTGGCGACACAACGCATAAACGGCCGCTTCTTGCACTTTGTTCCCTGTGCTCGAACAGCGCTTTTGGTGCTGGAGCCGCCCAGCAAGCAAGGAAGAAAAACTCCTACGACAGCCGAGTGAGGAGGCGTAGCACGGGGCTGGCGAAGGCGTCGCGTCACCCGTAGCACCCCCGCGGCTACTTGTAGTCGAGGACCAGAAGCCGAGTTGTCCAGTCCGGGTACTCAATCGGGAGCGGCAGCCGACTGGCAGGCAGCGCGTCCCCGTCGTGGGTGAGCGGCAGCTCCAGCGGCCGGCAAGCACTCCCCTGAAAGTCGAATAATAGACCAGCAGAAGAACCTCCGCAGTGCCTGAAGCAGAGCAGCAGTAGCCCATCAACAGCACTCCCGCCGGCGCAGCCTGTCCGGCCTCCGCAGCCGACAGGCAGCACGCCCGCGCTGTGGAATTAGAAGACCACCAGCTGACGAGCGCCCCATCCCCGCAACTCGACGACGACCACCTGCAGCAGATGGGAAGCACGCCGGTGCCACGCGTTGAGAAGGAGCAGCCGACTGGCTGCACCCTGGTGCCTCACGTCGAGTCAACCCTGCCGCAGCGCGTGGAGGCGCAGCCGCCGGTGAGCAGCACACTCCGGCTCGTCGACGTCGCAGGAGCGAGCAAAAGCAGCCGACTGGCTGCATCCTGGTGCCTCACGTCGAGTCAACCCTGCCGCAGCATGTGGAGGAGCAGCCGCCGACGAGCAGCACATTCCCGCGCGTGGACGTCGAGCACGGCCGGCACGTATTTTCATTACCAGCGCACGTGCAGCGATGCCCCGCCGCCGCAAGTCAAGCAGAAGCTGTCGACGAGCAGCGACGCCCCGTTTCCATCCGTCGAGCACCGTCAGCCGGACAGCACCTCGACCGCGTCTGTTTCACAACGGAATCTACTGTCGCTGGGCGGCTGACCTGACACGCAGCAGTACAGGCCGACTAGCGTCACTGCCCCGCTGTTGCCCGTCGCCCACCGCTCGACGAGCATAGGTCGTGCGGTGGACGTGTCGCCGTTCATGCTCGACGCAAGGAAGTGCTTCAGATACGGTCTTTTTCTGGGGAAGCCGCGGCATTTCTTTTTTTAAGAAGGTAACGAGAGAACCAGAAGACGGTGCGCAAGTCCACACAACAGTCTCCCCACTGTGTGCAGCCCTACGGTTCCTAAAGCGCTCCACACCCATACGACTACCTCGTCGGTCACTAAGATGGCCTACGCGGTGCCGCTGCCGTCCAAGAGCTGTCCGACCAAACGGGCGCGCCATTGCGCGCAGCGTTGGGTCCACCCCAAATCCCTCTTCCATTCGGTGAATGACATTTTGAGGTACTTGCTCAACATGAACACGACGTCATCGCTCGGTTCTACGACGTGAGCAGGTTCAGTTAGGCGTCAGCGACGGACGGATGTACGGCTGACCCCGAGCACGATGGTCACAGCAGCTTCGCGCTTACCGACGTCCGTCAACATACGTGCGGCATGCCGCACGTACTCAGCGTGCATCACCTGCCGCGGCCGCCCAGGACCTCCGACGTCATGCATCACGGAAATTCGAAGATCAAAGCAAAGAGAGGAGCAGAAAACACCCATTGACAGGCACACAGGAGCAGCAGCGATGCATCCATCGGGTCACAGCTGTGTCGTCAGCAACTGACTCAGGCAGGTGCACGACTTCTCTTGATGCCCACTGTTCAGGCCATGGCGGCCTCAGGTCCATCGCGGAAAGGAGATCATGAGTGGATGCTCCAATGTACTCAAGTGAGCAACGACGGCCCGGGCGATGACAATGGGGGCGGTCGGCGCGACGGAAGCAGAAGGTCGTCGTCGCGGGTGGCAGTCACTCAGCAGGCGAGGAGACCAACGCGGGTGCGGCCCGACGGCTGGGGAAGGAACAACGGAGGTGGTGACGATGGTGGGGACGGCGGGGTCGTTCTGCGCGGGGACGACGACGGCGGCGGTGAGGGTGACGGTGACGTCGACGGTGACAGCGTCAGTCGGCCGGTCAGTAGTCGAACAATGGGGATCTCGATATGCACCAATGAGAACCCGCACTGGCGCCAAGGGCCGTGTGTGTGGACGTGGTTAGTCCCCGGGCGTGCCTCATTCGGAGCCGAGATCAGCGTAGCCCCCCTGCAAACTGTCCTCGTACGACCTCAGCGCTCATGTGCCCGACCGAAGCGATGGGAAAAGCACGATGACCAGCGGTATGCCCGTGGATTCGGCTGCGTTCATTGACGCAGTCGTACCACTCTCGAACAAGTCCGTCGCCGTCGGAATGAAGCGGGAACAGAACATTACATGATCAGGAATGATTCGACTTGGGCGTGAGATCACAGTGAACAAGGTGTGCTGGGCTGCAGTTGCGCTGTTGGCGATCATTGGTGATTGAAGCCTGCACTCGTCATGCAGCGATTGCCCGCACCACAAAGAAATAAAAAGAGGACGTGGCGACAACTTGAGGCATTGTTACACTTCGATGTGTACGTGACGGCTTTGAGTGAATGGCTGAGGCCGGCCAGATGCATCCGTCGGTTCAAGAGAGGCAGGGATCGCCAATTTCCATGCTCGTGCCCTGCTTGTGCGGAAGACGGGGTGACCAGCATGGTCATTGCCACGTTGTGCTTCACGCCGTGACATGCAGGCAGCGGTCGTCGTGCACCGATCGAACGGATGGTGGGCGACAAACCAGTGCATTCATCTGTCGATCGAGAACAATTTGAGAACATGGGAAGAAATACATGTCTAATTCAAAACTAAATAGTAAGGACGTGCACGTGTACTTCGTTCAAGTGATTGGACCCTCATCTGCGTGTTGTGAGCCGCATGCTTCCGCATCGTGTTCTGCACCGGTCACGGTGGGGGTGCAACACGGGGAACAGCACAAGGGGTATGGTGCTGCGCGGGTGGATGTTTCGATAGGCCGGGAGGATCTGGTGGTCACCCTGTCGGCAGTGTCTATGCGGTTGCAGAAAGCACGCCCGTCTTCAGTGCTGCTCTGTGTGGATGCCCTCTACCGCTCCCGGATGGAGTCGTTGCCGGCGCAACGGAGCAAAGTCCAAAGGGCTTGGGGGGCATCCGAACAGATGCCGAGTCGTGAGTGCATAGCAGGCCCTGTCATAAGTATCGTGTTCAGCTTCGGGTACGGTATCTGCAATTCGTAGAATTCGAGTACGAGTGTTGGCCACCTATCTCTTTACGTGTATCAATACGAAATATACCTTGAAAACACGGGTACGAATCAATTCCGAAATTGATTGACTTGGATCAGCTGCCGACCTTTAGCTGCGCCAAGCACCGATTTTTCTCAAGCATGACGGATCGGTTCCGTCACGTGAGTCATCCTGTTTGCGGCGTTGTCAACGGCTCGCGTGAGAATTCTAACGGGCGCCCCCTCGCGAGCACACCAGGGTTCGGAGAATCCACGCCGACTAGAACCGCTGTAGGATAAAAATCAAGTCCAAAGATCAAGTGGTACTTAGCGGGGGTGAAACGTCATAATTGCATGAGAATGGCGCGCCCTTCTGGCTTTAGCCCCGCTGTCGGTCGGAATTGATAGATACCCACGGCTACCTACTCATCTGTTGATATGGGTGTGGGTGTCAACCGCCTTGTTGCCTACGGGTGCGGGAGTTCAGACACTTACACCTGTAAAAACACCTACTCACAATATACGTATGGTAGGGCCGGGTGCATAGGGTGCGCTGGTGATGTTTAGCACTGAATCCATACAGCAGTGTCCGGATGCAGAGGCGCTGTGGACACTGCGGCCACGTGCGGCAGGTGTGAAAAAGTGCCGTGCGTCTTCTGCACAGCAATGGAAGAATCGCAGTCTGATTCGCAGATCAGAGGCTGGCATCAGCGCATCAGGATAAAGTCCTCGTCTGCCGGTGATATTGCATGAAGATTATTCATGTCATTGTACTTGTCGAGTTCGAAGGTCGATCGATACCGACAAGACATGGACGTTCCGGCTCTTGCTCCGTTGATTCGTGTCTATTCTGGCGCCACGACAAGGAGCTGCTGTTGTCGCCCGCGCCAGCACTCCCCGTTCTCGTCGCCCGACGTGCTCGTCGCCCCGCAACTTGCAGGTGCCAGCTGGGACGGTGTGCGCAGAGCCTCGTTCTGTTGCGGTCGCGCTTTCGCTACTGTGCTGCCGTCAGTGACAGTCGCAGCTGCTCGAGCCCTTGTGGCTGTTGTCCCCCATCCCCCCTTTCCCTCATCCCCACTTCCCCTCTCCCCTGCACGACGCGGGTGAATCCTCTCCGTGCTGTCGTCGCGTGCTGTCGCCTGCGTTGGGGACAGGTGTCGCCACGCAAAGCAATCGCCTACCAGTCGTCGTGGTTGCTCCTTGCGCCATCTCGCCTCCGTCTTGGCTGTTGGCTTCCCCGTTCTCCGGCGCCATAGCCGCACCTGCCCCGCCACCGCCGCCGCCACCGCCACCCTCGGGGCCCGGCCGCTCTCCCTATCACCCTTCGGAGCCCGTGGAGCTGTGGTGGTCGGGTCCCGACCAGAAGGGCGTGTACACGTGCCATAGGTGCTCCATTGACGTTTCTGGCAACAAGAGCTGGGAGCAACACCTGGCCGGCCGGCCGCACCTCAAGCGCTGCGCTGTGCTTGCTGGGGGACCGCCGCCTGCCGCTAGCGGCGCCGACGGCCGCTGGGTGTGCCCGCTGTGCAACACAAAGTGCGGCACGCCGCTCATGCTTCTGTAGCACGTCGAGGGCTCCACCCATATAACGCATCTCGGGCACCACTTCCAGCGGCGGCAGTTCGACGCCATTGACCAAGTGGCACCGCGGCTGCGTGCCGCATGTGTAGTGGCGCACGAGTAGCGCCAGGACGTCAGTAATTTTGCAGCGGCCATTGAAGGAGCGGTGCAGGCGGGTCGGCGTCCCTTTGAGCCCGACGAGGAGCTCCAAGCCCGAGTGGCGCGGCGTACGACTGGTGGCGGCTCGCCCAACGGGGGCCGTGCCGCGGTCGGCAGCGGCCGCGGGCCGTCCGGTGAAGCTGGGCATGGTCGAGGCAGCCGGGGGTTAGGTGGCCACCTGCAGACCGGGCGCCGCCCTTCAACAGGCGCCTGCGGGGGGCCGGGCGGTGCAGCCCACCCCCGTCGCGGCAGCAGGGGGCGCGACGACGACGTCAAATCCCGCAGCGGCTACGGAGGGGACGGTGGCGGGCTGTAGTACCACAGGCTGGGGCGTGACGGCAGGAGGAGGGGAGTAACGGCCG
>Ga0114955_1000507_pt1 | contig 18915 bp, 24 predicted proteins | sample Porto_5metaG_FD_87302 | JGI IMG/M metagenome (GOLD analysis project Ga0114955, IMG submission 87302) | Marine algal microbial communities from Porto, Portugal - Porto_5 metaG | ecosystem: Host-associated > Algae > Red algae > Unclassified | place: Portugal: Porto | collected 2015-02-02 | reverse complement strand
GCAGGAAATTATGATGATTTCATGAGATATGAAAAGTCGTTGCAACATTTAAAGACTGCTTATTCAATTGCTGTGGGCGCAAACGATCAACGTTTAGTAGCAAAAACATTATTAAATATTGGTAATACATATGATAGGCAATCAAAGTATACAGAGGCAATAAAGCATTATAAAGAAGTGTTAGATGTCATTTCTTCGGAAAAAAGTGACATAAAGCCAATCACTCTATTTAGTTTGTGTTGGTCGCTGTACAAGTCTAATCAAACTGATGAAGCGGATCTGCTCGTTGAAGATGGACTTATATATTCCTCAAAGGTAAATGATTCGCTAAGTGTCTTGTTATTTAAAGCATTAAAAGCTATTTATATGGATACTGATGAACAAGCTTTGAAAGAAGTGTTTGATATTTTTGAAGAAAAGAAACTACATGTCTATGTGGAAGCATTTGCTCAAAATGTCGTGTTATTTTATGAAAAAAAAGGGGACTTTGAAAAAGCTGCCGAATATTACAGAAAGGCTCTTAAGGCTCAAAATGATATTCAAAAAGGAGAGTGTCTGTATGATTATTAAAAAATTACTAATCATTTTATCCATTGTATTGTTAAGTGTTTCAACAGCAGAAACTTTAAAAATCATTGAAACAAAATCAATTCGGAATACAACAATGGAGGAACAAAAATCAAATCGAAACACGACTATGATTGATCGAAATACAACCACTTAAAACGTATAGACAAGATTAAAACAGACTTTAAGAGTCTGTTTTTTTATGAAGTAGAATGAGCAAATGAACAGTTGGTCAATGTTATACTTATCTCAATAGATACGAGGAGGCACCCACTTTGAAATCATTCTGGGAGAAAGAAGAAGAGAGTCCTTTTACGTTAAAAAAGATAGATGAGGAACAAATTCATGAAGCAGAGGGCACACTTGGAGTCATTTTACCTGATACGTACAAAAAGCTCATTTTAGAATGGAATGGTGGTTTTACAGTTCGTAATGCTTTTCCAACGGAACAGCCGAACTCATGGGCAGAGGATCATGTTCATTTTGAACATCTAAGAGGAATCGCCAAAGATGATGGCATCATGAATAGTCCCCAGTTAAGTGATGAATTGGATCTGCCTGAGGGACTTGTGATCATCAGCGGAGAAGAAGATACATGGATCGCCATGGATTATCGAGAAACGAAGGAACATCCTCCTATTCACTATTTTGATTTAGAGCTGGAAGTAGATTTTAAGCTTGCAGATACTTTCGATGATTTTATTGAGAAGTTATATACAGCTGAAGATGCGATGATCGAAGTAGTAGAGATTGAGGAGGAAGCTTCGGATTTATATGTCAGTAAAGAAGAGCTTGAACACAAGTTTGAGAGGCAAGACCTTCGTCAACAGAATCTCTTCAAAATGGCAAATTATCCGATGGAAGAAACGGAAGAGATCGAATGGTTTTTCAATCGTATGAAACAATGCATCCAACAGATAAAAGATCAACATGTTTTGTATGAAACAGCGACAACGATTCACTCCATCCTTCTATTAAACCCGGATATGCCAAGGAATGACCGTATCAATCAAGAGCTGCAAGAAATTGCTGAGTTTCTAGAAAAGAGTGGAGAGCCTAATACCACCTTTTTGGGAGAAGACATTCATCCAGTGAAAAAACGATAGTGAAAGAAGAAAAGCCCCTGAAAAGGGCTTTTTAAATGTAGTAGTTTATGACCTCTTTTTATTTAAAATTTTCATGATGAATAATGCTATATATGAAGCAATGAATGAGCCAAAAGTGTAAACAACTGCCCATCCTAAGAAGGAGACATTAAAAAGTGTAAATGTCAGGATGAGTAAAATGATAAAGCTCACAACTGGCATGAAATAAACCTTTTGTACAATCAATGTGACGATAAAAGAGGCGATAATCATACTGACTGGAAGCAAGCCGAATGCGAATTCTAAATGAGTCATATCAATTCTCCTTTTAGAATCACTTATTAAATATTTTGAGAATATCATTTCTATTTTGTTCTAACATCAAAAAATCATATTCAGATACATGATTCTTATCCAGAATTTTGTCGAGACCTTTTATCTTTAAAGAATTCAATCTTTTTCCCTTTTGGTATGAATAAGAAGAAATTTCATATTCTCCAGTCTTTTTTTGGTTTAATAAGTAGATATGATCAGAATTTAAATAGACGAACTTAACATTGAGTCCTTCCTCATGCTCTAAGGAATAGGATTCTTCTGGTTTCATCGTTTTTGTGTTAAATGTATAAACCTTAGAATTTGCAGTTAAGTGATATAAAATATCGCCTTTTATATAGAAGTGCTTTTCATTTGGTGGAATTAGTTGATCTTCACTTTTATAGCTGCCAAGTAAATATGCTCCTCTTAATTTTTTCTTTTCTATATCAAATACTGCTACTTTAAAAGACACATCCTTAGAATCTTCAGGAGTGTGATAGAGGATAAAATAAGCTAATTTGTCCTTAATGATAATATTTGAATAAACTTCCCAGTCTTCATTAATGAGTTTAATATGACCACCATTTTGAAGAGTCGGTTTGTCCTCTAAATTCAATTCATGAAAAGTAGATCGATCAGTATCCATATTTTGATTGATCACGTAAATTTTATCTTCGTCGTTTCCTGTACTAACAAAGTATCCATTTAAAATCTGCTCGTGAAAGTTTTGACTGTTGCCCCATCTAATTAAACTTTTATAGTCCTTCTCTCCAAAACCTTGGTTGTTTAATGTATAAAATATTTCTTTGTTCTTTAAATATCCATTAGCTTGTCCATAACCAGTATGTACTTTATTTTTGAACTTAAAATGAGCAGTTTTTTTTCCAAGAATATTTATTTCTGAAGGGTTTTCTTTCAGTAACATCTTTTTACCTTGAGCAATAGAACCTAATTCAATTGCATCACCTTCTGAAGTAGTTAATTCACCTTTTTTATTAATATATATTGTGTAGCTCCCTTCACGCTGATAATCAATTGATGCTGAAAGGTAGATGGTAGCTAATTTGTCATTTAGAAATGAAGGTTTGAACTCATTTTCTGAAACGTGTGCAGCATTTTCTTTTAAGAATAAATTTTTTAGTAGATAATATGAAGAAAACAAAACAAAACCAATGATGATGCTAATAACTAATTTTTTCTTGAGTCTCATTTTTAAGACAACCTTTCTCATTAGGGCTTGTGTAATGAAAAGAACATTCTTAAAAAATTGACTCCCTTTAGAGAGACTAATTATTCTCTAAAGGGAGCTTATTTTATTTAACTTTTCTCACCAACTTTGTATACCCTGAATCCCGAACATCTCGAGGGTAGACTCCTAGTCCTCCATTTTTGTCTATATCAATTTTTGCTTTCAATTTAAAGGCTGACCAAATTAATTTTGAACAATTCTTACTTCCATAATGTCCGGTTGTTCGATTTGTAGCAAAATTATATGAATAACCATCTTTCTTAATACGTCCTTTTCCCCAGTCGACTGCAGCATTCTTTTTCTTCGTAGCTACTTTTATGGATTTAACCACTGCACCTTTTTCTACTTTTCGTTTTTTAGCTGAAATCGAACGAACACCAAGTTTCGGAACTGACTCCACAATATGCGTTTTTTTAAAGTACATTCCAACATGGCCATGATTAAGACCCCATGTATCTGCATTTGTATAATAGATATTTCCCTTTTTACTATTTCCGATTATTTTGGTACCTTTATTATTCCCTAAAGTTGTGAATTCTCCTTTATTTGTATTTTCCTCCTGTGATTTTAGTTCACTTTGTATTTGCTCTAATATTTCCTTTTTTGATTTCTTCTCATTAATAACAATATTATTTATATCTTTTAATAATTCTTCTTTTTCAAGACCAGGATTCTTTTCTAAAATGAAATTAAGAATATGATCTTCGGTAGAGATTTTTTCTTCTGCGGAGACAATGTTCCCAAATCCAAGAGTAGTAAATAGTAAAGCTGACGTAGCTGTAGTAGATAAAACAAATTCTTTGAACTTCATGAAAAATCCTCCAGTTAAATTTTTTGGAATTCTTCTCTACCTATATTGTCAAATAAACATGTCACTTTTAATTTCAGTCCGATACTTAAAATTAAATTTCAGATTGATAATTGTTAGAGTTTGGAGATATGAACTTTTATTTTATCAATTTTCTCTGGCAACGAAATTACAATTTGTCACATGTATAATTTGTATTAGGTTTGAGAAAAGTCAATTTAAATAAGATTGATTTAGTAGGAAAAAAATAAATTTTTAATTCTAATAGACCCCTCCCTATTTCATAGTTATAATGGAGTTGTTAAAGTATTTCTCATACTCTATAACTACTCTCAATTGATTATTTTGGCATAAGTTAAAATAATCAATGACCATATAATAACATTTAAAACAAAAATTTGTTAATTTGTAATAAAATGTAATTATATTGTAACATATAAATAATATGACAAATTATCTAATTATATTGAAATCAACTATTTTTATATGTTATATATTCCCTATTTTATGGTGTCGCTAGAAATCACAATTAAGTATAGTAACTTTATATTACAAAGAGGAGGATGGTTAAAGATGATGCATGCAGGAAGATTACGCCAGCAAACTTTGAACAATCAGTAATTTCATATGTTCAAAGGCTCTGTTTTCATCAAACGGAGTAAACGGGGGAATCTGCACATTTTTAATGATCTTCAGCGGGAAAGTATGCAATTTCACTAGAAGACAGGCAGATCTGTCTTTTTTGTATGTTTTTATCATACAAAGAAAGGCATAAGTCTAGCTTTGTTTACTCTGACCACATAAAATAGCCTGTTTGTGGTTTTTTGTGATGATATTCTTGATGCCTATTGATCATGACTAAATGAGCAATTGGAGGAATGGATATGAATAGAATAGAATTAAAGCAGTTAGCCAATCATCACGGGTTAGAGATTTTAGAGAATACCATCAAAATCAATGAATCAGGTGTTGATTTCCGTGTTGCACATGTCGAAGGTTTACATGGTGATCAATGGATATTAAGAATGCCTCGCAGACCTGAATCAATGAAACATACCTTACAAGAAAAAAAGACATTAGATCACATTAGTAGGCAGGTTCACTTTCAGGTTCCTAAGTGGTCTATCTTTACAGAAAGTCTGATTGCTTATAAACAATTAGAGGGTGTACCGGCGGCTAGTATTGATGTGGAACAGCAATCTTATGTGTGGAGTTTTGATCAAACGAATGTACCGCAAGCTTATTATGAATCATTAGGAAGCGTTTTAGCGAATGTACATTCCTTAGATCAACAGCCTTTTAAAACACTCGGTGTGGAGATGCTCAGTGCTCATGAATTAAGAGAATCAATGAAACAGCGAATGGAACGTGTCAAATCGCAATATACCATTAACAGCGGTTTATGGGAGCGCTGGCAAACATGGCTAGCAAAAGATTCTTTATGGCCGCCTTTCGTGGGGGTGAAGCATGGAGATTTACATCCTGGCCACATTCTGATTGATGAAAATCAATGTGTTACGGGTGTGATTGATTGGTCTGAAGTGGGGGTTGGTGATGTATCTGCAGACTTTTTGTCGCATCAACTTCTCTTTGGGAAAGAAGGATTAACAAAACTTATCCATGCGTATGAAAAAGCAGGCGGGAGAACTTGGCCAGGAATGGATGAACATATAATAGAACTTCTGACGACAAGTGCGATCACTGTAGCCGAGTACGCACAGAGATCAGGATTAAAAGATATGCATGAAACTGCAGCATACATGTTGGCAAACGAAAGCTAATCAATCAGAACGAATCCAAAAAAAAGCCCCTAAAAAGGGCTTTTTCAGCGTGTAGACAAACCCTCGCATTCGGTGTCAGTCCTGCGTGCTGGTGCTCACGAATGTCAAATTCGCTCCGCAAAAGTAACCGTCCTTCCTAGGGCTGCAAAGGTTTTCTATCACGCTGAAAAGAAGACAAAGGGCTAAAATAAAGAACATTTTAGCCCTTTGTCAACAATCTGAAAAAGCCCCTAAAAAGGGCTTTTTTTAATCTAATTCATGAAAAAACTGTTTGAGTTGATCAATGAAAACGGATTTTGATTTTCCTTTTTTATAAATGAACTCGATATTGATATTGAAATTGATGGATGGATCGATTGAAATTTGTTTTAATGTTCCTTGTTCTACCTCATTTCTAACGCAATGATGAGGTAGAAACGATAGTCCCATTCCTTGAAGCACTAAATTTTTTGCGGTTTCCATATGATCAACCTCAATGGAAATGTTCGGTGTGATGTTGTTCTTTTGAAATAATCGGTGGAGCATCAACCAATCAAATGACCCATAGTCAAAGAAAATAAAAGGCTGTTCTTCTAGTTCTTTCATATTGATGTTGTCATGGCTGGCGAGCGGGTGATGAGTTGGGACGAACAGCCCAATTGGATCGCTGAAAATAGGAATCGATTCAATTTGAGGATGTGTTTCAGTCCTGACAATCCCAAAGTCTACTTGGTTGTTAATCACTTTTTTGACAACATCCTTTGAATGTCCTGTTACAATTTTCACTTTCAGGTTTTCGTATTTTTCTTTTAGTGCGGGTAATATGTTAGGCAATAGATTATTGGAAATAGAGGATGCGCATCCAATCGTCAATTCATAAGGAATCATCGTTTGTTTGAGACTATGCTTTGCTTCTTGATAAGAATGGAGGATCTTTTTGGCATGCGGGTAAAACTGTTCACCTTTTTCCGTCAGAGATAGTTTATTTCTCTGTCTATCAAATAATTTCAGGTCTAATTCTTTTTCTAACGATTGAATACGTGCCGAAACAGAAGGCTGGGTTAAATACAGTGCTTCCGCAGCTTTATTGATACTGCCTAGCTGGCATACATAAATAAACGCTTCTATATTCTCAATATTCATTTTATCCCCTTATGTTACGTTCTTTAAATGTTTAGCTTTTCAAGCTCATACACTAATTTTACAGCTTCTTTCGCCAAAATGACAGTAGGGTCAATCACTTTCACATCTTTAGTTGGCCTTAGGACTAAGGGGATTTCTGTACAGCCGGCAATGATGGCTTCTGCCCCTTGATTGATTAATATTTCTGCAGCTAACGCCAATTCACTTTCGCCTTCACTTAATTTTCCTGCTTTCACCGCATATATCCCATTCATCACGTTTTTCTGAAGCTCTTCACTAGGAGTGATGATGTCAATATTGTGATGAGCACAAGCCTTTTGATAGAGCTTAGTTTTTAATGTTCCATCAGTACATAGTAAGCCCACAGATGTATAGTGATGTTTGTTTAGATAATTTGCGGTTTCTAATGGCATATTCATGATAGGGATATGAGTGGAATGTCGTACGTTTTCTAAAAAGAAGTGAGCGGTATTGCATGCAATGAGAATAAAGTCCGCTCCTGCACGTTCTAATCTCTTAGCTGATGCAATCATATCATCTGTAGGATCTTCGCCTTTCCCAAATATGGCATTGGTTCTATCAGGGATTTGCGGATAATTATCAGCAATCACATGGATATGATCCTGATCTTTTATCGCTGGAGTATGAGAAATGATTTTTTTCATCAGATCAATCGTTGCTAAAGGACCCATCCCGCCCATAATTCCGATCGTTGTAGACATATACGCCACCACATTTCTTTTTTTTCTATTATAAAAAAAGAAAGCATGGTGAGCGTTATAGAAAAGTTCTATATGTATATAGAAGGTTTATCAAAAGCGTCTTTTAATGAGGTACGGACCCACTCCGATTGAAGAATCGTATATTGATATTCATCAACCCGATGTCCTTTTGACATATCATTTTGAAGCAAATGTCCTTCGCGACTCATGTCTAAACGTTCCAGCACTCGAATAGATTTTTCATTGCGCACATCAGTAAAGGCAATGATTTTATGCTTGTTCAGTGTAGTGAAAATATATTCGAGCCTTGAACTCAATGCTTCGTGAATATAGCCCTTTCCTTGAAATTCAGGTGCGAGTGTAAATCCGATTTCAACGATTCTAAGCTCGCTGTCAAGTGTATGAATGGCGCAATCTCCTATCAGTTGATTGGATTCAGGTAAGGCAATGGCGTATTGAAACCATGTCCTTGGTTGATTAGGTTTTTGCGTCATTAGATGTTGAACAAATGATTCAGCTTCTTCGTACGTATAGTTTTCCTAGGATTGAAATGTTGCAATAGAGGGATCTGCTCGATACTGATAAAATGCTTCAATATCTTGCAGATCAAATTGGCGAATAACAACCCGGTGTGTCCTTGTAAATATGCTGTTTGCACTCATGTTTTAACCTCACTTTTTAGTTTGTTTTCGATTTGAAAAAGTCTATCAGCCATTCAGATAGCTGCTGCTGTGCTTTGCTGACAAATCGATCTGCATAATAAGTTAATTCCAAGTGACGAACAGGTGCCGGATCAGCAATAGGAATCGAAACAATATTTGGCCACGTCGAATGTTGTTGTAGCAATCCTCGCGGCTGAATGGTTGCACCGATGCCAGCTTCAACCAGCTGCAATAATGAAGCTGCGGACCCAACGTCCATGACAGTGTCTAGTTCAACACCCTGTTCTTTACATACGTCATCTACTAAATCCCTTCCTAGATACCCCTTCGGATACATGACCAAAGCATGCTGCGTTAGCTCTTCCAATGTCACTTCATTCTTTTGGGCTAGTTCACTTTCTGAATGAACAAATAATTCGTAGGGCTCACTTCCAAGTGGAATTTGAATGAGACGCTTATCCGCAGGCCCTCTCAGTCCGATGCCGAGATCCACTTTATGCGACAGAACTTCTTCACGAACGAAGATCGTTGAATATGCTTTCAAATTGGTTTCAGGATAAAGTGTTTTAAATTCTACAAATAGCGGAACAAGCTGAAAGTCAAGATCGGAAGGGAGAACTGCAAGTCGAACGTTTCCCCGTTTTTCAGATAATAGTTCTTTCATCGCATTTTTTGCATCTCTTTCAGCTTGAAGCATTTTCATCCCATATTGATAAAGCAGAGTACCCGCTTCGGTTGCGACGACTTTTTTGCCGATTCGATCAAAGAGCGGCATCCCAACTTCTGCTTCAAGCAGCCGAATTTGCTGGCTTAATGTAGGCTGTGATATCCCTAATTGCTCAGCAGCTTTTGTGAAATGTAAATGATCGAATACAGCCATGAAATATGTAATATGCCGAGTATCCATTTGTCATCCTCTCATTGATGATAGTTTTTTACTATCATTATAATACGAATTATTGTATTGATCAATGAATGCGGCAGATTTATACTCAAAGTAACTTCAACAAGTTGAGAGAGGAAGAAGTGCATTGATGAAAAAAATATTTTATTTAGCCGCTTTATTTTTAGCTGCATTAAACTTGCGCCCAATCATTACGTCCGTGGCTTCTATGATGAGTATGATCCAATCAGAGCTTGGTGTTAGTGCGCTGACAGCAAGTCTTCTAACCACTTTACCGGTCTTGTGCATGGGGGTGTTTGCACCTGTAGCAACTAAACTAAGCCGCCGTTTTGGTTTAGAGAGAACGCTTTTTTTCTCGATTCTTCTCATCACGATCGCTACTGGACTACGTGGGACGAGTCAAACGGTTGCCGTCCTTCTTATCACTGCATTTGCAGGAGGAGTTGGGATTAGCTTTGCAGGTCCTTTGTTGTCTAGTTTTATCAAAAAGTATTTCCCGAAAAATCCGGGGATTGTGAGTGTTTATTCTATTTCGATGACGATTGGGGCAGCACTTGCTTCCGGCTTCACCATTCCGATTTATCTTCGCAATGAGCATAATCTTCCGCTCGCCTTGTCTTGCTGGGCGGTTTTAGGGATCATCGCATTGATCTTATGGCTAGGGCTGGCTCGGAAAAAACAACAAGCTGATCATACAGTTTTACCGCTAAGGCTGCCACTGCGAAACAAAAAAGCCATTCAATTCACCTTGTTCTTTGGCTTTATGTCCAGTATGTTTTACTCGTTAACAGCATGGATTTCACCCATCGCCCTTAGTTTTGGCAATAGTCCACAGTATGCCGCTATGCTGCTAACGATATTTACACTGATTCAGATTCCAGTGGCATTACTTGTTCCAGGGGTTGTCACTCGCTTAGGAAAACCGAAATTATTTCTGATCTTATGCAGTGTGTCAGAGTTGATCGGCCTTATTTTCCTTCTACTTCCAATGCCTATTTTGCCAGCCGTCATTTTCCTAGGTATTGGGGCAGGTGGATTATTTCCTTTAGCACTTATGCTGCCCATTATTGAGACGCGTACTCCAGAGGAAGCCGGAACCTGGTCCGCCATGTCGCAGATGGGCGGGTATATCATGGGCGGGTTTGGTCCATTTTTTATTGGCCTAGTTTTCGATCTAAGCGGACACTTTCAAGCTTCCATTGTTGCCATGCTTGTCATTGTCTCGTTAATGATTGGTGTTCAGTTATCAATGAAACTAGGTAGAAAAGAGGAAGAAGTGTCGAGTTAAATCAGAGCTTCACATTTCAATCAAAACGAGGGGATTCTATTGCTCATTCGAGGAGCAAAAACGGTAGACTATCCACAATTAAGAGAGGTTTATTTAGCGTCTCGTCGTCAAAGCTTTCATTGGTTGAACTCAGATGACATGAATTTATATGACTTTGATGAGAATACATTGGAGGAAAAAATTTTCTTAGCTGAGGAAAACAATAAAATCCTCGGATTCATCTTGCTCTATGTACCAGATCGTTTTATTCACCTCTTGTTTGTACATCCAGAAGCGACTGGTCAAGGAGCTGGCGATCTGCTGCTCAAACATGCTATCAAAGTGCTGGGAACTCCAGTCACCCTTATATGTGTCTCTGACAATCACAACGCTTTGACTTTTTATCAAAAAAGAGGCTGGAAGGCTGTTGTAGAAGAAGGGGGGCCTGGGGAGAGATACTGAGTGTTTGTTTATGATGGAACGTAAAGAGTGTCTTCTTTTTTCGCAGCCGCTTTTATAGCTTTTCTTTATTGAGCTATTGCTTTTTCGCTCGATTAAGAGTTTGATTATCATAGAGACTGTAAAACAGAAGGCATGAGCTACAGTTACTTTTTTGTACTTTTGCAAGATATGTTCCGAGAAAAATTTGCACAAAAAGAACTAGAGGTGAATCATATGACAAGCTATGAGTCAAAAGATGTTTTAAAGCAAGCAATCATGAAGACGTACAATCAATACGATGAAGAATTTGATATGATTTCAGAAGAAATGAAAGATGATCGAATAGAGGATGTGAGCCGAACTCCTGCAGAAAATTTAGCTTATCAAGTTGGTTGGACAACCCTGCTGCTTCAATGGGAGCAAGACGAAACTGAAGGAAAGGTTGTCCATACGCCAGCAGAAGGATATAAATGGAATCAGCTTGGCGCATTATATTCTCTTTTTAATGAGAAGTATGCTTGTCAATCACTAGTCGCATTAAGAGCTCAGCTCAAACAGAATGTTTTAACTATTTGTGATATGTTGGATCGTATGAGTGAAGAAGAATTGTTTGAACCTCATCAACGAAAATGGGCGGATGAAGCTACAGCAAAGGCTGTTTGGCCAGTTTATAAATTTATTCATGTGAATACCGTCGCCCCTTTTAAAAATTTCCGTACTCAAATTCGTAAATGGAAACGATTAAAACAAGTATGACGTGAAGGATAGACTAGATACATATATTTCGTTAGACCTGATGTTATCATCGAATTTTAGAGAGTACAGAGGGCACTGATTCGAGCTCAGTTATTCCTCCTTCTCAAAATTATGATCACTCACATGGCTTCTTTCAAGAAGCTTTTTTTGTTCTTTTGCGGTTTCTTTTCGGTGCTGGAAGAATCATAAAATGATAATATATGTCATTATAGGGGAAATAGAGGAAAGGGTAAGGTCTGATGGAGAAAGTGCTTTCTTCTCACGTCGGCTTGAAAATCAATGAATGGTATTATCATATTCAACGATTTAACGTACCGGACGCCGAGGCATATAAAGAAGAAATCAAATCAATGCTTGATCTTATGGAAGAGAATCAAGATTTATTATTGTATTTCTCACTTATGGAGTTCAGACATAAATTAATGCTTGATTACTTGAATCCTTTAGAAAATGGGAAAGAGCGGGCGAACTTTAAGGAACTCGCACTGAAAATCAAAAGAGATCAAGAGAAATTAACAGGATTGCTCGAGTATTATTTCAATTTTTTCTACGGCATGTACGAATTTGAAAACTATGAATATCTAAATGCGATTACCTTCTATAAGCGGGCAGAAAAAAAGCTGTCTCTTGTCAGCGACGATATTGAACGTGCCGAGTTCAATTACAAGATGCAGAAATCTATTACCACATGAAACAAACCCACATGTCGATGCACCATATCGCACAGGCGATAGAATGTTACCGAGAAAAAGATACATACACCGTCAGAGAAATTCAATGTTCTTTTGTCATTGGATTAAACTATATCGATATGGGTTGCCCCGAAAAAGCGATACCCCATTTTCAACACGCACTAGAAAAAGCCGCCGAAAACTCAACAAAACGATTAAAAGGATCAGCACTTTATAATTTAGGGTTGAGTTATTTTCATAACAAAGAATTAGCACAAGCTATTACTCACTTTAATGATTCAATTCGAGCATTTAAAGAGCAGGGATACGAGCATTTAAATAGAATCTTAGATCCGCTCATTATGTTGTCAAAAGCCTACTTCAAAAAGAAAGAACAGAATTTAGGTACATACGCTTTAAATAACGGCATAGAACTATCTGAAAAGCTGAAAGACCATATTTTATTATTGATATTCAAGTTTTTAAGATCCCTATACATTGACAATAATTTTGAGCAGTTGGAAAAAATAATGGAATTGTTAGAAGTAAAGTCAATGTATCCTGACCTTGAAGATTTAGCAAAAGATGCTGCAAAATATTATAATGAAATGGGAGATAAAGACAACGCGATGCATTTCTATGAAAAGATTCTTTATTTCCAAACTCAAGTAAAGCGGGGGGACTGTCAGTATGAAATTTAAAACGTTATCAGTAGTATTCGTGATGATTAGTGTCATAAGTGTTGTTGGTTATTTTACGTCTGAAGTGACAGCAAGTCATGATGAAGCTAGGAGAGGTCATACTGCAAGTATTGGTTATACTGCTTAAGTAAAAAGCCCTTTAAGGGCTTTTTACTATAAAACGGAATATACGCTATGTATAAAGAATGTTTTTCCCATAGAAAACATACAGAGGAGGAAGTGAAATGACAATGTTAAAATCAACAGTATTTCGAAAGATTTTCATTATATTTTTTGCTTTAACCTTTATGATTAGTCTGTTCAATATGGTGATGTTTCCGGGGACGCCAGTGTCTTATTATGTTGGCCTGGTTTGTAAGATGTTGTTTATCAGCTTGTTAAATGGTCTATTTTTCGGAACAATTATCTATTTGATTGTCACCCTTCTCTTTGCTAAATCTTCAAAGGAAAATCAATAAACAAGTGAGCGGCTAAAGACCGTTCTTTTTTATTTCAAAAAATTGGATATGCTTATTTAAAGAGAAAATGAGATGACTTAATTTATGATCTAAATCGCAATTCCTGTGAATGTTTTTCCAACATAATTCAATTATTTTTAATATCCTGCTGTATTATATTTTAAAGGATGTTACCGTTGGATGTAAGGAATGATTGGCCAATCTTCCAATAAGAGTTGGAGGGAAATCATGAATGACAAAATTGAAATAGTAAGCAATATGAAGATGGTGTATATGAGGAATATAGGACCATATGGCAACAAAGAAAATGTAGAGATGATGAAGAGATTTAAAAAATGGATCAATCAACATCAATTAAATGATGAATTAAAGGAATTTGGTATATATGGTGTTCCTCAAGATGATCCTGGAAAAATTCCACCAGAAAAATGCAGATACGACCTCATGTTGATGACAAATAGAGATTTCTCAAAAGATCAAATGGTTCAGACTGGACATTTTGAAGGGGGAAAGTATGCTGTGTTTACAGTGACACATACAATCGAAAAAGTGAATTTGTTTTGGAGCCAATTGCCTCAAATGATCCAAAACAATCAATTGAACATGCGTCAGGCATCTATTATGGAGAGATATAGAGAAGAAGAAGGCGTGTGTGAGTTCTTACTACCTATCTTTTAAACACTTGAACGAAATTCAATAAGAAAAGCAGACCTTTATGGTCTGTTTTTCTTCCTATCAGATTTATATTCTTAAATCATTTTGCTTCAAATGCTATACTATGGCTAAACCATTCATGAAGGGTCATGATAGGAGGAGCATTGTGTGATATTCATCATAGGCATTGTCATTGCTTTTATGATTGCTATTTTAGGTTTTACTGTTTTCGTAGATGTAGGGAATGGATTGGGGACGGTTCTCAGCATCATCGGAGGACTGGTCATTTTATTCATAGCCGGTAGATTACAAAGGCGAAAAGAACAGAATGATCCCAACATATTATTGGACAAAATGATGATGTTTTTTCACGAAGATGGGTTTCAAGCATCTACCTATATATTTTCAGAGCAAGTTGATAAGGGCTTTGCGATTGATGATGAGTTAAAGAAAATGCGCTTTATTGAACATCAGCCTGGCGGGTCAACTAGAAAAAAAAGATTTGCAGTCACAGATATTTCCTTGAAAGATTTGAAACAAGTTGAGATGTTAGAAGATGGTGTGCCGATTGATGATGTAGCGGAGAGTGATGATAAAGAAGAGGTCTCGACGCTTGAATTAAGGTTCACAATGAATGACCAAGAATTACACGCGATGACAATCAACTTCCTGCAATTTGATGTGCCTGTTCCTAAGAGCAATGCTCAATACTTAACTGAACGGGGAAATTTGCAGGAGATTTATCATGATATTGATGAAATGATGAAATCTGCGGATGAAATTGAATATCATCGCTCATAGAGAAGAAATCACAGTTGATGTGGTTTCTTTTTTTATGTGAAACAAGACAAAGCAGGTCCAGTCATTGTAGTTGAATGTTTTTCTCAAAAATGAATAAAGATAGACTAGACGCAAAAGCGAGCATGGAGATAGAAAGAACGCTCATGTGATGAGGAGGAAAAATAAATGAAAAAGCTATGCAGGGAAGTCTGGATCGAAGTTAATCTTGATGCGATTAAAAGAAATATCGAAGCCATTCAAGCGCATATTCCGAGGAAAAGTAAGATCATGGCTGTCGTGAAGGCGAATGCTTATGGTCACGGTTCAGTGGAGGTAGCCCGGCAGGCACTGGAAAGCGGTGCGACGGAGCTCGCAGTAGCTAGCTTGGAGGAAGGCATTGTGCTGCGAAGAGCAAAAATTGAAGCACCGATTTTGGTTCTTGGATTTACCCCGCTCGACTGTGTGAAAAGGGCTGCGGCCTGGAGAATTGATCTATCTGGCCTTCGTGAAGACTGGATTGTTGAAGCAAATGAGATCTTAGCGGAAGAAGAAAGTCAGCGCCGGCTTGGGATACATGTCAATGTCGACACAGGGATGGGGCGATTAGGTGTACGGACGAAGGAAGAGCTTTTAGGCGTAGTGGAGGCACTTGAAAAGAGTGAAAACCTTAGATGGGACGGGATTTTTACGCATTTCTCTACTGCGGATGAGCCTGATTCTGATTTTACGCTGCTGCAGCACAGTATTTTTATTGATTTTCTTCGATTTTTGAAGAAACAAGGAATTAAGGTGCCGACCGTACATATGAACAATACAGCGGCTGCCATCGCGTTTCCTGAATTTAGCGCCGATATGATTCGGCTGGGCATCGGGCTATATGGTCTGTATCCCTCGCAATACATTGAGAGTTTAGACGCTGTTCAGCTAGAGCCCGCTCTCAGTTTAAAAGCAAGGATTGCGTTCGTAAAGGAAATGGTGACAGAGCCAAGGACCGTCAGTTATGGCGCAACATATGTAGCAAAACCGGATGAAGTCATTGCCACCATACCAATCGGTTACGCAGATGGGTACTCACGTGCTTTATCAAATCGGGGATTTATGCTTTTCCGCGGAGAACGAATGCCGATTGCTGGCCGAGTCACAATGGATATGACGATGATCAGTTTAGGAGAAATGAAAGCAAAGCAAGGCGAGGAAGTCGTCATATACGGTCGTCAAAAAGGCGGAGAAATTTCTGTCGATGAAATCGCTGAAATGCTCAATACAATCAACTACGAAGTCATCGCCACTTTAAGCCGCCGCGTCCCAAGATTTTATCGTCGAGGCGGGAAGATTATTAAAATATCAACGCCGGTGATGTATGTATGAGGGATATTCCTACTGGTGTACAATGATAAAAATTAAATTTTATTACAAATATGTCGATAAAAGGAGGGATATTTAAGATATGGAGGAAAAAAATGATGAAAAAAAGATTATTTCTAGTGCTTTTGACCATTTTTATGATGGTCACAATTCATCCGTTAAAAGCTCATGCAGCCGAGACAAATGGATGGACGAAGCGAGCGGATTTACCGGAAGAGCGAATCGGAGCAAGTGTAGGAGTGGTTGATGGGAAAATATATGTATTCGGTGGAGCAAGTCAACAGTCTAAATTCAACAATTCAACATATATGTATGATCCTAAAATTGATTTGTGGTCAGAAAAAACAAGTATGCCTAGATTAAGAACAGGAGCTACCTACACAACAGTAGGTAAAAAAATCTATGTCATTGGCGGCCTTACTGATACAACTAAAACAGTTCACAAAACCATCGATGTTTATGATACAGAACTAGATCAATGGACAGAAGAACCAATTAAGATGCCTGAGAAATTTATATATACATCATATATAACTGGTTCCTTAAGAGCAGCTACAGTTGGAGAAAAAATTTATATAGTAGCATCTTTATCAAGCTCTCAAGTAAATTTTTATTCCTATGATACGGTAAGTGGAGAGTGGGAAAGTTTAGATAATTCTCAATTAGCTTCTCGTCAGGGTAGAAGTATTTCGGAGATAAATGGAAAGTTATATATTGCTGGTGGTGAGGCTAACGTTAGCCGAGCGAATGATAAAGATATATTAGAATATGATATGAAGCTAGGGAAGTGGCAACGCTTAAAGGATGTTCAGTTAAATTCTTTTGCATATGAAGCTGCTTATGCGACATACAATCATAAATTATTTATGATTGGCGGTCAGCAAATTGGAGATAGATCAAGTAAGTTATTAAAACAAGTTCAGATATTTGATCCACAAACTAGACAAGTCCAAGATTCTTTATATGAAATTCCTGAAGGTAGAGTTGGATCTGTAGCAGTTATTGCTGATGATCAATTATATGTCATTGGTGGAAGAGATTATGCTGAGTCAATTGGTAGTCATTCTGTCAAAAACACTTTTAAATCTGTTATCTCAATTCCATTAAAAGATCTGTAAAAAGTCACTAAGGATCAGGATGAAACAAAACCAGATGATGGATCAGCAGAAGAACCGAAAGATCAGGATGGAACAAAGCCTGGTGATGGGTCAACGGAAGAACCAAAGGATCAGGACGGAACAAAGCCAGGTGATGGCACAACCGAAGAACCGAAAGATCAGGATGGAACAAAGCCAGGTGATGGCACAGCCGAAGAACCAAAGGATCAAGATGGAACAAAGCCAGGTGAAGAAGTAACAAAAGGTATACTTTCAATTACTATGATAAACGGGTTGCAAAAGGATTATTTGCTTTCAATGAAAGAAATTAACGATTTTCTTAACTGGTATAAAGAAAGAAGCTTTGGAATTGGTATGAACTTCTATGAAATCAATGATGAACATAATAAAGGCCCGTTCACAAGTAAGAAGGATTACGTGGTGTACCAAAATATCTTAATGTTTGATATCAAGCAATACTGATATTCATAAAACGATTAAGCTGCTGATGATAGATCAGCAGCTTTTGTTTTTATAGAATTGTTCAAATTAGGATCAACGTCATGAAAAAATACGATATTTTTTTAAAAATCTGCTAAACATCCTATAACCACATCCGATAATAGAATTGTCAGGGTTGATAAGCCCTAGAATAAAGGACTTTTTTCAGACAAGGACGTCTGTCAGGTCCCACATACATGGAGGTAATAGGAAATGAGAATTAACCACAATATCGCAGCACTTAACACATTAAACCGTTTGTCTGCAAACAACGGTGCTAGCCAAAAGAACATGGAGAAACTTTCTTCTGGTCTTAAAATCAACCGTGCAGGAGATGACGCAGCAGGTCTTGCAATCTCTGAAAAAATGCGTGGACAAATCCGCGGCTTAGAAATGGCTTCTAAAAACGCACAAGACGGTATCTCTCTTATCCAAACAGCTGAAGGTGCATTGACTGAAACTCATGCAATCCTTCAACGTATGCGTGAACTAACTGTTCAAGCAGGGAATACTGGTACTCAACAAGATGAAGATCTAACTGCCATTAAAGATGAAATGGATGCATTAATCTCAGAGGTAGATGGTATTTCTGGTCGTACCGAGTTTAACGGAAAGAAACTTCTTACTGGTGAGTTTAAAGTAGATACAACTACTCCAGCTAATCAAAAGAATTTAGTCTTCCAAATTGGGGCTAATGCTACACAACAAATTGAAGTGAACATTGAAGAGATGACATCTACAGCATTAGGAACAAGCACTACTTTAAATGTTAAATCTTTAGATGTAACTAAATTTGCTGCTAATGCACCTGATGTAGCAGATGTTGGCTACGATGCACAATTGAAAATTGTAGACGATGCAATTACACAAGTTTCTGCACAACGTTCTAAACTTGGTGCAGTTCAAAACCGTCTAGAGCACACAATCAACAACCTTGGTGCTTCTGGTGAAAACTTAACAGCTGCTGAGTCTCGTATCCGTGACGTTGACATGGCGAAAGAAATGAGTG
>Ga0114955_1000494_pt1 | contig 19257 bp, 19 predicted proteins | sample Porto_5metaG_FD_87302 | JGI IMG/M metagenome (GOLD analysis project Ga0114955, IMG submission 87302) | Marine algal microbial communities from Porto, Portugal - Porto_5 metaG | ecosystem: Host-associated > Algae > Red algae > Unclassified | place: Portugal: Porto | collected 2015-02-02 | reverse complement strand
CTTAACCTCTGTTTCATGTATCGACATTCTTTACGTTTGGTGTCACCTCAAACATTAATTGAGACATTTAGCAAAGAACTATGGAAATTACAAAATAACTATATATTAAATAAAATTTAAGGGAGATTCCTCACATGAAAAAAATTCTAATACTATTAACTTTACTAATTACTTTTGCGGCGGCTTGTTCTAATGGCCCCGCAAAACAAGCTGAAGGAAAATGGAAAAACAGTGAAGGTCAAGAACTGACAGTTAAAGACGATAAATTAAAAGTTAACATTGAAGGATCTACAGTTGAAGGAACGATTAAAGACGATGAAGACCATAAAGATTTAGCTAAGATCAAATTGGTAGGTGAAACAGCTTACGTTAAAGTCAAAGATGACACACTTACAGTTACCGAAGAACCCGGTGAAGCAGCAGATGACGAAACTACATTCACACGTGTGAAATAATATTTTAAATTCAAAGGATGTTTTTTATAGTGAAAAGAATTTTAGTAAGTATATTAGGTGCAACATTACTATTAACAGCTTGTAGTACATCACATCAAGACGACGGTCAGTCTAACTCAAGTCACAAAGCGGAATCAGACAAACATCAAACTAAGGATAGTTCACATCATTCAACTAAAACTGTTCAACTTAAACAATTGTTAGACAATCCAAAAGAACAATTAATCGTTACATTAAAAAACGATAGTGTTCCAAGTGAAAAAGTATCTAACAACGATTTCATCAAACATCCAAAAGATAGTTTGAAAAAATTCAGTATCACTAATATTGGCTATATTAAAGACGGACAAGGTTACAATTATAGCGACAAAATCAATGATCAAGTAAGTTTTGATCAACTCGTTAGTACTGATGTTTCAGATATTGACCGTAAATTAACTAAGCTAACAGAATATGAGATGAATCATGGCATTAATGATGACCAAAATAAAGTCAACATTAAATACGAGCCTTCTGATTTGAAAACTATTTTATACACTAAAAAAGGTGACGCTCTCAAAGAAGACGTACAATTAGCCGATTATCAAAGAGAAATGGATATGAGTGGTGACATTAGTGAAGAAAAAACAGATTGGCTATCTAACCATAACAAAATTGATGAGGATGGCTTAAAAAGTAACTTCCCTCAATCGTCAGACTACGAAATCGAGCCATTTGAATATAAAGGTAAAACATTTGCCGGATTTGCGAAATTAACGAGTGATGTTGATAATGACAATCAACCTAAAATTGATCAATATATTTCAGAATTAACATTAGTTGAAGTACCAAAAAATACTAAAGTCACTAAAGATGACAAAGATGACGTAACTAAAGTCATTGATTATAACGATACCGATTCTGGCAAACAAGAGAAAGACAAAGAAGATCATTCATTCGACAATTTATAAACTTCTATGTATAGGCACCATTAATCACTGTATTTATGGTGTCTTTCATTTTATAAATCATTATCTTATTTCATTTTAAAAAACCTGTATTGGGAGGTTAAAAACCATGACGAACTATTTATCTAAATTTATATTTTACGATTAATCATCACTGTGAAATATAAATAAAAATCACAAAAATAAAGAGGAGTGTTTTTAAATGAAAAAATTAACCATATTAGGTGCAACAACATTAGCAGGAACTTTATTATTTACAGGTCTAGGAACAGCACATGCCGACCAAGTCATCAATGACGCAAATGTTAAGAAATATGCAGAACAAACAATTGGTTCAAAATATAATAATGCAGGTAAAATCACTGCAGGTAATATTGAAGATAAAGGCGATTATTACACGTTAGGATTCGGTACGGAAAAAGATAACGGAATTGCATCTGCAAAAGTTTACAAAGATGGTCGCGTCGTTGGTAATAATCCTCAAGAACCAACAAAAAGTATTGTTTACGCTAAAGCACAAAACCAACCTACTCAAAATAATAACCAATCAGAAAAAGCGACTAACAATACAGTAAATACTCAACAAAACGAACAACAAACACAAGCTACAAATAGTAATGCTACAACTCAAAACAATACCCAAGACCAAGCTAAAGCATTGCCAGAAACAGGACAATCTAATACAACATTCGTTACAACATTAGCAGCTATTTTATTAGCTGTAGGTTCATTATTAACATTCAGACGTGTATCTAAAAACCAATAACAACTAACTATGGAAGTATTCAATGTGCACCCAAAAATTGGACTAAAAATCCAAATTTGTGGGTGCATTTTTAACATAGGTTCGTATAAATAAGTAATTGTTTTTATACACAATTTTTGTGTATAAATTCACGAAAAAATATTATCATAAACAAACAAAAAGCACAAAAAGATACACCTTTGATGTTGTTATGTGTAAATGTAGTAAGCTAGTATATAGATAACAAAAAACCAGTTCGTAAAAACGAACTGGACATAAAACTTAGTTAACGTATTGTGAACTCGTCAACTCTATGTGTTATTACTTCTTTTATATTTTACTCTCGTACTCCAATACGAGGGCTTATTTTTTATATTCATCTTTATAACTAAATAGATAGTTCCAATAATACTAAAAGCCAAAGATAAACCTAAATCGAAGTTTATCGTCATATAGACATCACCTCACTTTCTTAGTTTAAGTGATGACATATGACAATTTTGTTAACTAATATTTTAAAATCTTTATTATACATAGTAGACAGACTTGCTTAAAGTTAAGGTTTTTTACCTAAATTTCGTCTTTTCTTTTGAATATGCACGGTTATTGGATTAAATACAACTCGATAAAATTAAAATATTTTTTAAAATAATACAACTTGACTTAGCAAAGTAAAGTTAATTAATTCTATCACGATTGTTATAGTTTTTAGTTTCAAAACAAGCAAAAACAATAAATATAACCATTGTGATAAATAATATAATTCTAGGAATTAATAAGATGTATGAATAAAACATATTTTCATTAAAGACCAAGCTTCCGATAATTAACACATAAGGTATAAATATTGGTTTATTAACATCCCTCATTCTTCTAACTCCACTTGATAAAATAGGTAAGAAGATAATTACTCTTAAAATAAAAATTAGTAGTGTAGACCTGCTAAGTATTCCACTTACTAATGCTAATGAAATATCATGAAATAAAAAAGCCCACCAAAATCCTCTACGTGATGTGACACCTTTATAATTAAATATATGTTTCCAAGTATCTAAATATAATTCCCACGGGTTTTTAGTAGGGAAATCATTATTCTTTAATTGTTTATCATTATTAAAGCTTTCATCTGGATGTTGATAGTTGTCATATTCAACATTATTTAATGGAGTTCCACAATGTTCACAAAATTTTGATCCTCTTGTTAATTTATTTCCACAATTCGAACAATACATAAATTTATTTCCTCACATTAATTAATTCTCTCTCTATTTTCAGTATTTTTAGTACGTTGGCAAGCAAAAACAATAAAAACTATAGTTAAAGGTATCACAGCAATTTGCATAACACCGCTTAAATAATCCCCAACCATAACTGGCTGGAAAAACCATTGAACTACTATAGGGATTATTCCCCAATATATTGATTTATTAGTATCTCTCATTCTTCTTGCACTAATAGCAACTAAAGGTAGGTATAAGATACCTATTAATAACAATTCTAAAATACTATCAGTAGCTTGTATTAAGAGTACAAATAGAGTAAGGACTATACCAATAATTACATGAATTAAATATGTCCACCAAAAACCTCTACGTGATGTAACACCTTGATAATTAAAAATGTTCTTCCAAGCGTCTACATATAATTCCCATGGATTCTTTTGTGATTTAGTTTGCTGAATAGATTGAGTTTGATTGTAGTAATTATTTTCTTGATAACCTTGATTAGAGCTATCGTTATTAATTGGCGTACCACAATTAGCACAAAATCTAGTATTACTTTCTAACTTATTTCCGCAATTTGGACAATACATATTATTTTAATCTCCTAATCTTATTAATTATTTTTTAATAACCGGCCTCGGCTTTCTCACTATCAGTTCTTTCTTTCCAATCATTAAAACTTTCATCTTCATCTGCATAATTCCAAGCAGCTCCACCACCACCTGCACCATTAGCTTTTTGTTCAGGTGTTAGGTGAGTTACAGCGTGCTGACTTTCTTTAGCGTTTAAGTAATCTTGATATTCTTTACTATTACTGTTAGCGTCATTAGAGACTTTTTCAGCATATTCAGAGTTGCTCATTCCATTATGTTCTGAACGACTTTCATTTTGCATACGTTCATTGGCTTGGGCTTGTGTCTCTTGTTGGTTATTAGAATTATTTGAAGCTTCTTGAGTACTATTATTTTGTTGGGTGCTCTCATTAGAATTATTTTCTGTAGAATTATTTGTAGTTTTATCTTTTGATTTCTCTTTCTTACTATCTTTCTTTTTTTCTTCTTGTTTATCTTTAGATTCTTTATTATTATCACTATCTTTTTGACCACAACCAGTTAATAATAAAGTAATAGCTAAACTAGGTACTGCTAAATATTTAATTTTCATGTTTCTCCATCCTTTTTGTTTAGTAACAATATTTTAACACAATATTATTTGTTTTTTACTATAGTTATAACATTTTTACAAATTAATTTAATATATTGTTAAACTATATACATGGAGTAAAATTTCAAAAATCCGCATAATAAAAAAGGCAATTTCTAAATAGAAATTGCCTTTTAACTCCAATCGAAGAAAGTAATATCTCCGACCTTTATTCACTTTTTTATTTTTGTATTACTATTTTTTAATGATTCTTTTATAATATCTCTATTTAATCTTGATAACGTGAAACGACTGTAGCGATACCCTGTCCGCCACCAATACATAATGAAGCAAGTCCTGTTTGTCTGTCCTCGTTTAATTGATGTAAAAGTGTTACTAAAATGCGAGCACCTGATGCGCCGATAGGATGACCTAACGCAATTGCGCCGCCTTTAGTATTAACTTTATCTTCTGGTAATTGAAGTTCTTGATTTACAGCTAAGGCTTGTGATGCAAATGCTTCGTTTAATTCGAATACATCAATGTCATCTACTGATTTATTTGTACGTTGTAATACTTTGTTTACCGCTTCAACTGGTCCGATACCCATAATAGAAGGATCAACACCACTTGTACCGAAACCATCTAACACAGCGATAGGTTTAATGTTTAATTCTTTAGCTTTATCTTCAGTCATCACTAACATCACAGATGCCCCGTCATTAATGCCTGAAGCGTTACCTGCAGTCACTGAGCCATCCTTTTTAAATACTGGTCTTAAATGACTTAATTTATCCGCTGTTGTTCCTTTTCGAACGCCTTCATCTTGAGATACCACAAGAGGCTCGCCTTTACGTTGTGGTACTTCAACTGGCACAATCTCAGCATCAAAAGCGCCACTATTTTGTGCTGCTTCTGCTTTTTGTTGGGATTGAGCTGCAAATTCATCTTGAGCTTCACGGCTGATATTATATTTGTCGACTAAGTTTTCAGCAGTAATACCCATATGATAGTCATTAAAGACGTCTGTTAGACCATCTGCTACCATACTATCGACTAATTTTTGGTCGCCCATTTTAAATCCAAAGCGTGCATTTTTCATTAGCATTGGAGACTGTGACATACTTTCCATACCGCCTGCGATTACAACTTCATTATCGCCAGCTAAAATAGATTGATATGCAAGTTGAATAGATTTCAAACCTGATCCACATACTTTATTAACTGTAAATGATGGTACTGTTTCTGGTAAGCCACCTTTCATCGCCGCAATTCGTGCAGGGTTTTGTCCTTGGCCAGCTTGTAAAACATTGCCTAAGATAACTTCATTAATTTCTTTAGGATCGATGTTTGTTGTTTTTAAAATGTGTTGTATTAAAGTTGCTCCTAATTCGTAGGCAGGTAGGTCTTTAAATGCACCTCCAAAAACGCCAATTGGTGTACGATATGCTTCAGCTAAAACGATTCTAGACATAAGACATATTCATCTCCTTCTCATTTATATATAGGTATGTCATGTTTTTATCATTAATGAATAAATCAACGTTTCCTCACCCATAACATCATGGATAAATCACTCATCAATTGAGTTAACATGAAAAGTTAGTGACTAAATTTTTATTTACTCATTGTTGATATTTTACCAAAATCTTATTCACATTTACCAGAAAGAGCCTATTAACAAGCATCATTATTTTAAATTAAAGCAATAATTAAAAATGAAACACTAGAAAATTCATATAGTTCTTTAAAATGATTAAAATAGTATTCAGTATTTAAAAATAAATCTATAGACTAATACGACATATTTATAGCGAGACTCCCGAGGGAACCGTACTAGTTGTAGACCCTAGAAATATTCACGGGTTTATCTGTGTAGTATTTCCGGCTGAAACTGTGCCCTGGGAGGAGAGTCGATTTAAAACAGTACATAAAAAATAAACCAACTAAAGTTGGGGGCTTTAGTTGGTTTTATATGTTGGTCTGTTTATATTTTATATTTTTTAGCTTACATTATACCTCTTCGTTAAGGTTTGGGTTTAAGTTCGATTATGATTTATAACCGAAATCTGGAATATTATGCCAACGCTCTTTAAAGTAATGTGCGATAGCTTTTGGCTTACGATCACGAGTGAAGATACCTTTTTTATTACCTTGAACACGGATAATACCATTTGATGTTTCAAAATCAGCAAAGTTCCATGTTTGTTCACCAATAAATTGAGGATATTGATCCATCACTTCATGATTCGCTTTATAGTATCTTAATTGATATTCTTCTGTAAACATTTGATCATCAATCGCATGCATACCTGCAACTGTATCAGCGCCATACTCTGTAAACATAATTGGTTTATTAGGTTGACGCTTAGACCATTCAGATAATTCTTTATCCAATGCTTCTTTAGCACTTTCTAAATCACCTGATTGTGTATACCAACCGTAATATCTATTGAGACAAAGTACATCAACTAAATCTTGTACTTCACAAACATCTGGTTGCGCCATTAGAATTGTAACAATTGTCACTGGTCTATTTTGTGGATCTTTTTCTCTAGCTAGGTTAATAAATGGTTCAAAGTATTCTTTCGCACCTTTTTCATTAGAAGCTGGTTCATTCGCAATAGACCACATTACTACACATGCGTGATTTTTATCTCTTTCAATTAATCCTTCAATCACTTCTTTGTGCGCTTGATGTGTTTGAATATCTTTCCACGTATCTTGTTGTTCGGCATCACCAATAAGTTCGACTGCGAAGTTAAGATGAATACCAACACCAGTTGTTTCATCAATCACAACAATACCTTGTTCATCAGCTAGACGCATCATTTCCTCTGAATAAGGATAGTGTGATGTTCTAAATGAGTTTGCGCCAATCCATTTCATCAAGTTAATATCCATCACATTAGCTGATTCATTTAAGCCACGTCCATTATAAAAAGTATCTTCGTGTTTACCGAATCCTTTAAAGTAAAATGGCTTATTATTAATTAAGAATTGACCGTTTTTCACTTCAACTGAACGAATACCAAAACGTTCAGTATAAACATCCACGCACTCAGTACCATTTAATAATTCTACTTTCATATTGTATAAATAAGCATTCAATGGTTCCCATAGACGTGGATTTTCAATAGTAATCTGACCTTCAGTACCCTCATGTTCAGCGACTACTGTTCCTTCTTCATCTAAAACAGTTACTTTAACTTTGTCGATTTGATCACCGTGTTGTTGTGTGCTCACTTTGTAATTCACAATACTTTGTGATTCACTTTTTACTTCAGGATTAATAACAATGTCCTCAATATAAGTTTGAGGTGTTGAATAAATTTTCACTGGGCGATGAATACCTGAGTAGTTAAAGAAGTCAAAGTTAGGTACATTGACAGGTGTCAAATTGCCGTCTTTATCTGTACGTTCACTATAGTTTCCTACAGGTAATGTACTGTGTGTCAGAACATTGTTCACAACAACTGTTAAACGGTGTGCACCAACAGTAGCGATATCAGAAATATCCGCTTCAAATGGTAAGAATCCACCTGAATGTGTCACGACTTCTTGACCATCGATATAAACTTTAGCATGATGTGTCACAGAGCCGAATCTTAATACAATGCGTTCACCTTTTAGATGTTTAGGAATAATGATGTCGCGTTCATAACATACATCACCTACGTGATTTCTAATAGTTTGAATCACACCTTGATCATTAAATGAACCGGGAACAGCCATTACCTCATCTGTATCTAAAGGTTGGCTTACATCAATTTTCTCTTGATGCTGAATTAATTTAAATTTCCATGTTCCACATAAATCAAGTAATTGTCTTGTTTCTGTAAATATTGGATATAGCAACTTAAGCTCCTCCTATTCATTAAACACCAGAATATGCGTTAAATCCTCCATCAATCGGTAATACTACACCATTTATAAAGCTAGATGCTTCTTCGCTTACTAGGAATAATAATGCACCAATAAGTTCTTCTGGTTTACCAAAGCGTTCCATAGGTGTCGCATTGATGATTTTTCTAGAGCGATCAGTGTAACTTCCGTCTTCATTTAATAATAATGCTTCATTTTGTTTTGTTAATAAAAATCCTGGTGCAATCGCATTGACGCGAATATTAGTTTTAGAGAAGTAAACACTTAACCATTGTGTAAAGTTACTAATTGCTGCTTTAGCACCACTATAACCAGGAATTTTAGTTAATGGTGTAAATGCGTTCATAGATGAAATGTTGATAATTGATGCTTCTTCTTTATCTAACATATCAGTTGCGAATACTTGTGAAGGAATAAATGTACCTAAGAAGTTAAGATCCATCACAAATCCTACGCTCTTTTCATCTAAGTCGAAGAATGTTTTGCCTTCTTGATCAAGTTGGCCTTCAAAGCGTTCATCATCAGTTGTGCCTTTTGGAGAATTTCCGCCAGCACCATTAATTAAAATATCAACGCTACCGAAAGCTTCATTAACTTCTTTTTTTACTCTTTCCATGTCCGCTTTTTTAGTGACGTCTCCTAAAAATACTTTAGATTCTCCACCTAATGCTTTGATTTGATCAACTAAACCATTATTATCATCTGCAATTCCAACCATAGCGACTTTAGCACCACTTTGTGCTAATGCTGTTGACATCGCACTTCCAAGTACGCCTGTTCCGCCTGTAATTACTACTACTTTGTTAGTTAAATCTATATTGAAAGGTAATTTCATAAATTGATTTCTCCTTTAGTTTATTTGTTAGTTTTACTAACTGCTTCATATAACCCGTTTAAATATGTTGCACCTAAGGCACGGTCATACAATCCATAACCTGGTTTGCCTGTTTCGCCCCATATCATACGTCCATGGTCAGGTCTAATTGGTCCTTCATATCCGAAATCATACATTGCTTGAACGACTTCATACATATCAATAGATCCATCTTCAGATAAATGACCAGATTCTTGGAATGATTTGTCACCAATTAATTTAACATTACGTGCATGTACAAAATGAACACGGTCTTTTTGGCCGAAATAACGTAACATATCTACAAAGTCATTTTTTCTATCTGCACCTAAAGAACCAGAACACATTGTTAATCCATTACTTCTAGAATCATATAAGTTAATGAATCGTTCTAAGTTTTCTTTGTTAGTGATGATACGTGGTAAGCCAAAGATATTCCAAGGTGGATCGTCCGGATGTATCGCCATTAGAACGTCTTCCTCTTCAGCAACCGGAATGACTTTTTGAATAAAGTAATTTAAGTTTTCCCATAATTTTTCTTCATCCACTTGTTTATAATCTTCAAATAATTGATTTAAGTCTTCTTTTGTATAACTTGAATCCCAACCAGGTAATGATAATTCACCACTTAGTGGATTCATTTTTTCAACATCTTTCTCATCATAAATTAAGCATGTAGATCCATCGTCTAAGCGATAATCTAATTGAGATCTTGTCCAGTCGAATACTGGCATAAAGTTATAACATACTGTGTTAATACCAACTTGTCCTAAATTGCGTAAAGTTTGGCAATAATTTTCAATATATTTATCTCTTGTCGGTTTACCTAATTTAATATCTTCATGTACTGGTACACTTTCAATCACAGATATTTCCATACCTGCATCTTCTACTTCTTGTTTTAATGCTTTGATTTTATCTAATGGCCATACCTCTCCAACTGGCACATCGTATATCGCAGTTACAATACCTTTCATCCCTGGTATTTGTTTAATATATTCTAAGCTAATGGGATCATCTTTCCCATACCATCTAAATGACATTTTCATAGTGTAGTCCTCCTAAATAAGTTTGAAATAATGATATGCATTGTTATAACAGATGTTCTCAATCATTCGTTGTAACAATTGATCATCATTTGGAATTTCACCTTTTTCTACTAAATCACCAATAAATGTAGATAAAATTCGTCTAAAGTAATCATGTCTTGAGTATGAAATAAAGCTTCTTGAATCAGTTAGCATACCTACGAAGTGCATTAACAATCCTTGGTCTGCTAATGATGACATTTGGCGTAACATACCTCGTTTTGTATCATTAAACCACCAACCAGCACCGTGTTGAACTTTACTTTGAATACCAGGTTCAGTTTGGAAGTTTGCAATCGTAGAACCTACAATATCGTTATAAATTGGGTTTAAATTATATAAAATCGTTTTTGGTAAATGATTACCTTGTTCCATCATGTCTAACGTTGCGTTTAAATGATACGCTAAGTTGTCTTGATCTCGGATAGAATCAAATCCAGCATCTCTACCTACTTTTTCAAACATTTTAGTATTGTTATTTCGGATAGCGCCAAAGTGAATTTGCATTACCCAACCATGTTCATGATAGGCTTTACTTAATTCGTTCAAAATAAATGTTTGGAATTGGAATGCTTCATATTTTGAAACGTCTTCATTATTTATAGCTTTATTGAAAATCGCCTCAATATCTTGTGTTGTATAACTTTCAAAATGTATTTCTTCTAAACCATGGTCAGCAAGACGTCCGCCTTTGTCATGGAAGTATTGAATACGTTGATTTAACGCATCTACAAATTGAGATGGATTATCTATTTTATGTGTTAAGCCTTCTAATTTTTGTATTAAATCAGTAAATGCTTTGTCACCAACTTTGAACACATCATCAGGTCTAAACGCTGGTAAGACTACAGTTTTAAAATCGTTTTGTTCTTTAATTTCATCATGATATTTTAAGTCATCTGTTGGGTTATCAGTTGTACAAATCAAATTAACATTTGAATTAGTGATTAATGATTGTGTCGTCACGTTATGTTCTTTTAAATAATCATTTGCCCGGTGATAAATCTCTTCGGCGTTGTCACTTGTTAATAAGTCTTCAATTTCAAAGTACATTTTTAATTCTAATTGTGACCAGTGATATAGTGGATTACCAATTGAATTTTCTAATGCTTCAGCCCACTTTTTAAATTTCTCAAGTGGTTCAGCGTCTCCAGTAATGTATCTTTCTTCAATACCTTGTGCACGCATTGCACGCCATTTATAATGGTCACCACTTAACCATAAGTCAGCAATATTATCGCATTTAACATTATCACTAATTTGTTTTGGATCTAGGTGACAATGATAGTCGTAAATCGGCATTTCTTTCGCGAAATCATGATACAAGTGTTTAGCTGTTTCATTTTCTAGCATAAAGTCTTCGTTAATAAAAGCCATGCTCATTTCACTCCTTATATTTCTTCTCTTAATGCAAGTTCTTTAACAATTTGTTTATGTCGTTTATCTGTTAATGGATACCATATGAAGAAGATAATTAATGCAAGTAAACAAGCCACTGCCGGTACTGCGAAGAATAATATTTTAAGACCTTGAATTGTACCAGCTGATTGTTCTACATTTGGTTTGTATCCTATTAATGTTAAAGCTAAACCAGGTACAAATCCTGCAAGTGCTTGTGATACTTTTCTTGTGAAACTGTAACTAGAATACGTAATACCTTCAGAACGTAATCCAAATTTCCATTGTCCGTATTCCACAACGTCAGCAATGAATGCCCAAATAACAGTGTTTGGAATAACTAAGAAGAATTGTGCAATAGTATTCATTACTAAGAACATGATGTGGTTTTCACTAAATAATAGGAAATTTATAGATTCGAATACTACAAAACCACCAATACCGATAAGTGCTGTTGCTTTTTTACCCATTTTTTTACTAATAAGTGTTGTTGCATATAGTGCAGGTAATAATACAACAAAGTTCAATGTACTTACTAAACCTACTAAATTAGGTTCATCTAATACATATTTAAAGTAGTAAAGCTGACAAGATTGAATTAAGAACATTGACATGATTGTTAATAATGTAAAGATTGCTAATACTGCAAATGCTTCGTTTTTCACAAAGTAATGAATGCTTTTTTATTAAGACCTTTTTCTTTAGGACGTTCAACAACGTGACGTTCTTTAACACCTTTATAGCAAATCAAATGGAATATAACACCGAATACTGCTAAGCCAGCAACAACTACTGGATAACCTATAGCATGGTTATCAAATTTTGATACTAATGGTATAACGACAATTCCTGCTATAAATAATGCACTTTGTGAACCTAAGTTTCTAAATACAGACAATTGTGTTCTATCATCTGAGTTCATTGTCATAGCAGCAGATAATGAACCGTAAGGAATGTTAACAACTGAATATGCGGCATTGAATAGTAAGTATGTAGCAAATGCCCACACTACTTTTCCTGTATAACTAAAATCGGGTGCAGTAAATGATAAGACCCTTACAATTGCTAATGGTACAGTTCCATATAAAATAAATGGTTTGAATTTACCTTTGGGACCAATATTACGTCGTGAGTCGACGATAGTACCTACACCAGTATCAACAAATGCATCAAATATCTTTGCTACCAAAAATACAAGACCACCATAAAATGCTGAAATACCTAAAATATCTGTAAAGAACATCATTAAATAAATTTGTCCCATGTCAAACATCATACCGTTACCTAAGTCACCAAAACCGTATGATAACTTTTCTTTAAATCCTAAAGCAGGTTCTGCAATATGATTAAGTTTTTTAACTTTTCTACTTTCTCTTTTTTCAACTGTGTCTCCCATAATCGTGCCTTCTTTCTATCTATTAATGTCTCGGTTACTTTGAATAGACGCGTAAATATTTTCTAGACTTGCATAACTAAAATCACCAAATATATTGTGTTTATAGCTCATGTTATAAATTCCAAATTCAACAATTTTTGCTAAATTCCATTTCTGCATAATCCCATAAATGACACCTACGCTAAATGCATCCCCAGTTCCTAATCTATCCAATATATCGACATCTATAGGATCAGTTTTTACTATCTGATTCTGTGTAGATAGAAATCCTTGTAAGCGGTTTCTTTTATGGCTAAAAATTTTTCTCTGTACAAACGCAATATATTTAATATTGTATTTATCGTGAATTTGTTCTAAATATGGTTGTATTTCCTCAATGTCAGCCATTCTATCTAATCCATCTTTTTGGTCATGTCCTTCATTGTCTGGCAAAGCAATTGGTTCATAACCGAAGACTAAATCCACATCATATAATATGTCTGACATTTCTTTTCTAGCTGTTTCAAAATCCCATAAAGCAGCTCTAAAATTCAAATCGCAACTTACAAATAGACCTAGCTTTTTGGCTACTTTTACAGCTTTTTTCAAAAATTGTAATAGCTCGTTATTCAAACCAGCTGTAATACCTGTTATGTGGAACCAATCATGCCCCTTTAGTATTACTTCGATATCATCATCACGATGATAAAATTGACTAAATGTACTCATTTGACGATCATAGATAAGTCGATGTGCGCGTTGTGCATATCCACTTTCAGTAAAATAGAGTCCTAACCTTCCTTCTGCTTGGCTCACATGCTTTGTATCAACGTTATACCGTTTTAAGTTTTGAATGATTTGGTTTCCTAAATCATTGTTAGGTACAGCGCTAATCATTGCAGTATCAACGCCTAATCCTGATAATCCTATGGCGACGTTCATTTCTGCACCGCCGTAGTACGTATCAAATGATTGAGCTTGATTGAAGGTTTGATGATTCGGTGTGCTTAATCGCATTAAAATTTCGCCAAATGTGATGAATGACATCTCATCACCCTCTTATTTTTTTGAATTTTTCGACAAATTTTTGTGTGTTTTCTTTGATAACTGAATCGTTACCGTCTTTGGAACTTTTCATTAATGCACTACCAATTCCAACTGCATACGCACCTTTTTGATACCAGTCTTCCATGTTATCTAATGACACGCCACCAGATGGCATTAATTCAATATGTGGAATAGGTCCATGTATATTTTTAATAAAATTAGCTCCTAATAAATCTCCAGGGAATAATTTTACTAAATCAACACCTGTTTCCATTGCTTGAACAATTTCTGTAACTGATCCACAACCTGGTAAATAAGGTATTGAATAACGGTTACACATTTTAGCAATTTCAGGATCAAAGTGTGGACTAACTACATATTCTGCTCCATTTAAAATAGCTAATCGAGCGGTAGTACTATCTAAAACTGTACCTGCACCAATCACTACATCGTCATGTGTTTGATGTTGATTTAAATATTGAATAACTTCTTCAGCTTGTGGTGTTGTGAAGGTAATTTCGATATTGTAAATACCGCCTTCTATCATTTGATTTACAGCTGCGATCGCATCATCTTTACTTTTACCTCTTACAACAGCTACAAGGTAATTTTCATGTAAACGATTTAATATCTCTGCTTTTTTCATTTACTCAGCTCCTTGCTATTTAAAAAGTTTTTTTCTTCGCCAACCCAACTTCATTATATTTCCAAATGAGAAAACGTCAATTCAGTGTAAGTTACTAGGAATTAACAAAAAATAAAAACCCTCTCATCCAATCTTTAAAAAGAGTTGGTATCAAAGGGTTTTTAAAATATGCTCATTTTCAGTGTGAATTCAGTGAGCGACATATTTCGTAGCACTCATTTATCTTTAAAAAGCATGTTTTTATATGATTTTTTGTAATTTTTTTAAGTCTTTTATAAAATTTTGACATCATTTTCAGAAAAATCAACTATTTTTAAATTTTTCCTTGGCTTTAGCTAGTGAAAAATAAAAATGAATGATAGTTTTAACATGTAATGTAAAAGTTAAAGAAAAACATAAACATTTACGTTATGTAACTTTTTCATCGTTTTCGTCATTGTGAGATTTTTTATATTCTAAGGGCGCAAGTTGATACTGCTCTTTAAAACATTTTGAAAAATAGCCTTGTTGTTTAAAACCTACATAGTTTGCTATTTCTTCAATTGTCATAGGCGTATTAATTAATAATTCTCGCCCCTTCTCAACACGTACCTTCATAATATATTGAGACATAGACTGTCCCGTTTCTTTCTTAAATAATCTTGAAAGATATGACGGCGCCAACCCAACTAAATCAGCCAATTCTTCTAGATGTATCGGGTGGTCTAAGTTAATTTTTATATGCTGAATAACGGTGTTGATATTAGAACTATAATTTAAAGATCTTACATTTAATGCCGCACGCGCATAATCATAAATCATTTGTTTCGTAAGCACACCTAATGTTTCGACATCCTGAGCATCATCAATTTTAGCAGCATAATATGCTGACAGTTCATTGATGATGAGTAAATTCACTTCTGCTTTTTCTATACTTTTACGACATAGCGTATTAAGCAGATAGGCTTTGTATTTATGATTTAATAAATCATCTTTGACACGTCTAATACCGGAAACCGAAACTACCATCACAGAATATAAATTTAATGCTTCATCGACATTGCCGTTTTGAATAGCTGTAAGCATCTTATTCTCAATGTCATAAGCTGTTTTGATTCTGTTAAATGTATCTTCATATTGCTCTTTATCATGTGCATGTGATTCAGGATTACGATGAAAACTAAAATCTATTTTTTCAACTTTATAATGTACATTTCTATTTTTCAAATATCGTACTGTTAAATGAGCCATCTTTAACGCTTGGCTATATTGACATACTGGTATTTGCAAAAGGTATTGTTTTAATATTGATAATTTAGAATATTTAATTTGTACTTGTTGTAACATCTCATGGCACCTTTTTTCATTAGGTCTCTGATGTAAAAACGGACCAAGAATGACAACTCGATTATACTTTCTATACTTAAATAATAAAAAATTAACATCAAATTGGTTCACATAATGATAAATACAATCACTTTTCATATCTTCCAAAAGTTTCTTTAACTCTAATTTGTATTTTTTACTTTTAGTATTGGTAAAAGGAGACTTTAAGTGGTTGCTAACATTTTTTAAATCTAATAAATCATAATGATTTATATCAACCATTAATAATTCAAACGCATGTACTTTTAAAACATCAAAAATTTGTTGATTCAACATAATAATCACCTTCACTTAAGACTATAAAAAGAATGGAAAGGATTGAAAAATTTGAATTATTCACTAGAACATTTTCAACCTCAACATGACTATCTCATTTGTGTAGATTCTGATGGTTTCGGTATGGATACAATGACAATTAAACATGAACGTGCTTTTGGTCCAGCTCTACTTGATATTTGGAACTTGGACGATATAAAAGACGAAGTACTAGAACGTTGGAACCAATTTAACCTATATGAAATCACACGAGGTATTAATCGATTTCAAGGTCTGGAAAAAATGCTCACAGAATTACATGAGCAAGGTCGTACAGTTGACGGCTATCAAGACATTAAAGAATGGGTAGACAACACTTCAACATTTTCTAATCCTCAATTAGAACAAGATATGAAAGCGCATCCAGAAAAGAAAGGACTACGCTTAGCTTTAGATTGGTCTAATCGAGTAAATGAATTAATCGTGAAATTACCTAGTATAGGTCCATTTGATAATGTACATTCTGCTTTGAAACATGCACATAAAGATGCAGATATTGTTATTGTATCATCTGCCAATTTAAAAGCAGTAGAAACTGAATGGACAGAGCATGAACTTACACCATTTCTTTCAAGTATATTTGCGCAAGAAGCAGGCACTAAAAAGCATTGTATTAACCAACTAAAACCATTTTACAAATCTGGCCATATTTTAGTATTAGGAGATGCCAGAGGAGATTTACAAGCAGCTCAAGACAATCATGTTCATTTTTATCCAATATTAGCGGGACATGAAGCACAATCTTGGTATGACCTAGATCATACTTATATCGATTTATTTACTAATAATCAGTTTGATAATACTATTCAAGACCGTGTAATTCAACAATTTTATAATAATTTTGACTAAGGAGTGGCTTATTTATGGTAAAAGTAGATCTAAAATCTAAACCTTATAATCTTAACGATCAACAAATTCAATGGGTAGAAAATACACTATCAGAACTCACAGATGAAGAAAAAATTGGTCAATTATTTTTCAATTTATTCTTTTTAGAAGACGATGCAAACTTTAATGATAATGAATTAACAAATAAAGATATTCTTGATAAATATCATATTGGAGGCGCAAGATTCCAAGGTGGCAATGGACAACAAGTACAACACTTATTTAACGATTTACAACATAACAGTAAAATTCCGTTACTCATCGCTGCAAATTGTGATTCAGGTGGCAATGGCGCTTGTAAAGACGGTACTTACATTGCTTCTGCAGCTCAATGTGAAGCAGCTCAAGATACTAAAGTTGCATATAATGCAGGATATGTTTCTGGGCAAGAATCTAGTGCATTAGGTGTAAATATCAACTTTGACCCTTGTGTTGATATTCTTGAAAATTGGAGAAACACTATCGTTAATACTCGCGCATACGGAACAAATGCTGACACTGTAATTAAATATACAAATGCCTTTATCGAAGGCTTTAACCAAACAAAAGATATGATTACATGTATCAAACATTTCCCAGGTGATGGCACAGAAGAACGAGATCAACACCTTGTTTTAGGCGTAAATGAAATGACTCCAGACGAATGGGATCAAAGTTTCCGTAAAGTATATGCTAATCACATTGATAATGGCGTTGAAATGATTATGTCTGGTCATATCGCACTACCTCACTACTCTAAAAAATTAAACCCAGCTTTAAATGATGAAGACATTTTACCAGCAACATTATCTAAAGAACTAATTACAGATTTATTGAAAGATGATTTAAACTTTAACGGGCTTGTTGTAACTGATGCGAGTCATATGTTAGGTATGACAGCTGCGATGAAACGTGAAGATTATGTACCTCAAGCCATTGCTGCTGGTTGTGACATGTTCTTATTCTTTAATGATATTGAAGAAGATTTTAATTTCATGCTTAATGGTTATAAAAACGGCGTTATTACTGACGAACGTTTAAATGATGCTGTAAGACGTATTCTTGGATTAAAAGCAAAAATTAATCTACATGAAAAACAAGCTAATAACACTTTAGAAAAAGATGAAAAAGCATTAGAAGTTGTTGGTTGTGATAAACATATTGAAATGCAAAAAGAAGCAGCTGATTTAGGTATTACACTAGTGAAAAATACACTTAACCAATTACCTATTCGACCTGAAACACATAAAAACATTCGTCTTTATGTTATTGAAGGTGAAAAAAATGGATTGTATAAATCTGATGACTCACTTACAGATAATTTAGTATCTATATTAGAAAAACGAGGCTTTAATGTAACAGTAAACGACGGTTCAACACGTATTAAAGGTAAAACTTTAGAATATCGTGATGAAGTTGATGCTGCTTTAGTATTTGCCAATATTGTAGGTTACGCAGCTGAAAACAACTACCGTATCCGTTGGTCAACTGCTATGAGTAATGAAATTCCTTGGTATGTACATGAAGTGCCAACAGTATTCACTTCACTTAACTTCACAACTCATTTACATGACGCAACAATGGTTAAAGCATATATCAATGCTTATCATTCAAATCAAATCAGTTTAGAAACAGTGGTAGATAAAATCATGGGAGAATCAGACTTTAAAGGGGTACCAAACGACCTAGTTTGGACAAATAAATGGCAAGCTAAATTATAGAAGTTAGTGGTATTTCTGCTTAATATGCTTGTTATAGGAAATAATAAAAGCGCTAAGACGATTATGATGTGCACCCCAAAAGTTGGACTAAAAATCTAACTTTATGGGGTGCATTTTTTATGGGTAAACATTATAAATTTGAAATCAAATTAAAAATAGTTCACGAATATTTAAATAGTAGTTT
>Ga0114955_1000491_pt1 | contig 19295 bp, 24 predicted proteins | sample Porto_5metaG_FD_87302 | JGI IMG/M metagenome (GOLD analysis project Ga0114955, IMG submission 87302) | Marine algal microbial communities from Porto, Portugal - Porto_5 metaG | ecosystem: Host-associated > Algae > Red algae > Unclassified | place: Portugal: Porto | collected 2015-02-02 | reverse complement strand
TCCCCGACCAACACCACGGCACCGCTGTTGCGGTCAACCGCCCTAACTGAAAGCAGGTTGCTAGTCAGGTCGGGCACGAGCATGGCCTCGGCTAGGACCATGCGCGCCATGGTGTTTCCCTTGCCAACGTCCATAGAGACGTGGCCGTGCCCCTTGATGGGGACTTCGTCTCCATTGGCCAAGGCGACCTTGGCCCCGCTCCCCGCCGCCTGGACGGTGAAGCCCTTGTCCCCGGCGGCCATGTGGTTGGTCGCACCGGAGTCGAGCACGCAGGTCGAAGACCCGCTTGTGCTCCCGTGAGCCTTGCTGGAGCCTTGTGAACAGGCCAACGCAGTGTATGCCAGAGAGGCACCCGCCTGGAAACAGCCCCCATGGCCACCGTCACGGCGGCTGCCACCGGGCTTGCTCTTGCCCTTGGCCTCGTCAGCCTCCCGCTTGTAGCAGGCACGCTTCATGTGCCCCTTCTTGTCGCAGTAGTAGCACACGACCGAATTCTTGTCAAAAGGCTTATTTGGCGCCGCCACCGTGAAAGCTTGCGACTTGTCACCACTAGCTGGCTTCGAAGAGCCCCCAGCAAGGTTCCGCTGCTCAACCTGAAGCAGCTTCGCTGTCACGTCAGACATGACCAGCGTGACGTCCTTGTTCTCCAAGACCGTCCTGAGCATCTCGTGCTCGGACGGGAGCCCCTTCAAGACACGCAGCGCGAGCGTGTTGTCGTCCACCGGGTTCCCGAACATGGCCAGCTCGTCCCGGATCATACTGGCGCGCGACGCGAACTTGATGATGATCCCGTCGTCGCCCTTCTTCAAGCAGCTCAGCTCGTTCATCAGCCGAAGCAGCTGAGCGTTCTCGCGCGCCTCAAACATGACCTTGAGTGCGTCCCACGACTCCTTGGCCGTGTCGACTGACGTCACCGTGTTGAGATGCACGGGCTGAACCGACATCTGGATGGTCGCAAGAGCCGCCTCATTCATGGCGTCCCACTCTGCGAACACTGGGTCGGCCTTCTTGTCGTCCGACCCAGAAGCAGGACGGTCCGTCACGACCGCCTTCCACAGCTTCTCCTTCTTGAGCTGCGCACGCTTGTTCGCCGCCCACACATTGTAGTCGTCGTCCAGCTGTGCGAGCCGCGGGCCGCCAAAGCGGCCGTGGTCCGACATGTTGACGACCGTGGCACCGACCGGTACCACCCTGTCGAAGCTAGCGGCTGTACCCGCCCAAACCAACGCCGGAACGCACCACAACCCGCGCAACGTCGTCCTTCTCGCGACCGTAGAACAGAAAGATCATGACCACTAGCGACAACTGGGCCCTTAACCTGTGAAGCGGGAGGTAAGAGGGTGGATGCGTTGCTTTACTCGAGACTGGTCTGAGGCGCCAGGCCAGCAGCCTCTTACCCCCCTCGTGTGCCCCACTCTCAACGTCCTGGAGGCACACCCCCGCCAACGCAGTGACAGGGCCCACAATTCGAGAAGCCCCTCAAGGAGCCCACGAGAAGCTCCCCGAGCTCAGCACCAAAACGAGCTTCCCTCGAAATACAAGTACAAGTAATTACATCACCCTCATACAGCAATGCATGTCAAAGGCACAGACAAGCAAGCCGATCACCGCATACATACTCCTGGAATTATGCAGGCAGTCCGCGGTAACTCCGACTTACAAGTGCGGGCTTGGGGGGCTGGCTCAACAGTTTTGGGGCGCACGGCGCTGTAGCGTGATCCGCTGTGACCCGTGGCACCGCTGAGCTCGCGATGGGCGTCGCGCTCCCTGAAATACATCGACCAATGTGGCACGGCGAATTATTATAAACACTGAAGTTCCAGGGGATCATTAAGTATGGCGAGCAAACAAAAGCGCAACGTGGCTGCGTTTTGCTTGGCCAGGTTCTTTTTTGGCGCGTTTGTCTGATGGTGACAGTATTCTTTGTTGGCGACTTTGCGGCGACACACGCTGTGTGGGTGTCGCCGCAAAATAGGCATGAAATAACCAGAAAACGCTGGCCGGCGTAACTGCCGACGATAACTTTCCTCCACGACAAGAGACGATACAGGATTCACGGTATGCACACCAACAGAACATAGGCGTCAGCACTTTAGAGAGCAATGGTGCAGGTGCTGGACGTACTGGGACGGCGGGCTCCTCCGGCCGCGGTAGGACGGGGCGGGCTGATCTTTGATCGATGCACACGCGTGATTTCTTCTTAGAGGCTTCACTTCTTTCGGGAATCCACTCTGTTTGCTATTGTACCTAGTGAAAGCGGCCTGGAAAACGCAGCTTTTTTGCAACGGACATGCAGTGTGCGGTGGTGGTAAGTGTGGGGGTTGTGGCGGTCTCTGATGGGCGCGCGATCGTGAGAGGTTGTACTGGTGGAGAGCAGACCACTGTCGAGACACGAACGGACGGAAGACCAACAGAGGCTGTGAGGAGGGGCACCGTCCGAGAAAGGACATGTTTTGAGATGTGTCTCGCCAACAGGACCTTTACAGGCCTGCGTCCAGGTCCGCTCCGGCGCTGTTCGCAGCTACGCAGTCCTCATCGAAAGGTCTCTTGCTGTCCCATAACACCAGAAAATGGAAGACGGCAGCAGAATGGGAGGCCTTGGCGTTTGGCTTTGGCAGACGGTATGGACGATGCGCGCGAGGCTTTCGCCTCTGCAAACAAAGCGTCCGCGCGGCACAAATCAGTGCGCGCCCGACATGGACGTCTGACAAAGTCTGACCAAGATACGCTGCACTGGTTTGACTCCTGACCGGTACCGGCCCCCACAATGATGAGGATTAAGGTTGTAGCGCGGGGATGACTGCGTCTCAGTGTTTTGCCGTGCGTGACATGGGCGCAGCTCAGCGGCTGCGCTGCACAAAGGGGTTGCGTTCCTTCTTGTAGAATGTGCTCCTTGTTGCAAGATGGGACCTGCCGGTCACTCAATCGAGGATCAATGCGGGCCACTTACACACTTCACAGTGCAGCTCCCTAGAATAGAAAAATCAGCGATCTCAGCTGATCTATGACCAGTGCGTCTTTTCAGACATTGATTTGCCGCACGAGCAGCCGTTCTCGAGCAAGAAGATCGACTTGTATCCTGCTTCCGTAAGTACCACGGAATACAGTTTCCTCGCCGGTGTTGAAGATTTGTGCGGGCTTGACTTGTAGCCCGCTTTCCCTCCTGGCCATCACAAGGCCGTCCGGGCCAGGAACAATTTTAGATCGAGAGTAAGAGTTTAAGGCCGCAGTGTACTGCGCGGCACAACCAGAATTCCAAGCACGTCCCTGAGCAAACCCAGTAGAGTGGTACAATTTCGCGATGATCCTTGCGAGGAACCTGTATGTGGTTCAGAAGTGACTCGAACCAGATTTCAAGATGGTCCAGTCAGAAGTCTTACTCAAATGTGCGATCAAACTCTTGATATGTGAACGGTCCTGACGGACACCCGAGTATAGTGGCGACCATATTCCCGTAAGACCGGCCCCAGGGACGAAGAGTTGGACGGTCGATCGCCCTCATCATCAAATACAGCACGCTTGCTGGTGGGATCGCCAGTGAAGCTGACATACCAACTGCCCGTATGCTACTTAGCCGGGACGGGCCTCCCGGAAATATCTACGACAATATTGCCGGCTGCCGAAATCCCCACTTCTTGTCAGGAAATTCAGTTCTTGGTAGCGGAATTACCTTATCACCTTCACGAGTATGCACCGGAGAATGTGTCAGATTTTTTAGCATTGCACTTGGACTGAAAGCTCCAAGCATATGGAACAGTCTACCGGACCCCCACATTGGCTACCATCGCTGACGCATAGGAATTAGAGACGGTGTTTTTCTGTCTGTCGCAGAGCAACTGGCAGCGAACATTCGTTGCCGTCAGACACGGAATGCGGTAGGAAACAACTGGCGTCAACTTAAACTCCAGCATGCTCAGGCAATGGCGATGCCACTGAGGAGACGAGACGGAAAAGAGAGACTCAGGTGGAGCGCGAGGGGATGGTCGGAGCGGTTCCGAAGGACGGCTTGAGAATACTTTTTCACATCCAGCCGACAGAACGTCGGCCAGAGAGGCGCCAGGGCTGGTGGCGGCTGTGGGCGGCTCGCTTGCGGCGTCGAGCGCCAAGACCGCGATCATGGTGACGACCAATGGCGCGACGGACGCCGCGTTGTCCATTCAGGCACCCAGGCCGGCGGCGACCTTGGCTGACTATCCTACGGCATCGGTCGCCAAGACTGACCTCGCAGCGACCAAAAAGGGCGCGACGGTCGCCGCTGCAACTGGAGAGACTCCAAGGGCGGCGGCAGCCGTGGGAAGCTATTCTTCAGCGTTAACCTCTTTGACATCACCCGCAGCGCAGGCAAAGAGAGCGATGGCGGTCGCGTCGGCATTAAGTCTGACTGGACCGGCGGTATGAGTAGGTGGCTCTCTGGATGCGTCAAACCCCCAAGAAGTAGCCACGGAGGCAGCCAAGGGCGTCATGGCCGCCGCGTGTGCTTCAAAGGCAACTAGGCCGGCGGCGGCCGTGGAAGGCTCTCCAGCGGCGTCGGCAAAAAACACATAGACGACTGCGGCGGCTAACATCGGCCACGCTCACCGAAGATGCAGGATGTGGTCTGGAAGGAGCATTGGCCGTGCCAGTGCGAGTATCAGCGAGGCACTGAAGAATAGTTGGCCTGTAGGATATCACGCGCTCCGTCGCAAAAGTCCTTCGAATTTTGTTTACCGTGAAGCAGCGCACCTCCGCAATTACCTATATCTTCACAGATTATTGTCCTAGTGTCTCTGGGCGCCATTGTCGCCTCTCGTGCTAGCGCTCGCAGTATGAGATTGGTTGGGCTCTTGTGTGTTCTGGCTTTCGTCAGGAGGGTTTGGCCTCCCACTTCGTCAGCGTTGCGGTCACCGGATTGGCTTTCGTCGACATGTCGGGGCGCGGCCGTTTTCTCAGCGCCCGTTTTGCGGACCTAGACGAAGACTAAAAATTGGAGGCTGTGTACTGCCTGGATCTCGCTGATTCCGGGAGTGCCGCCAACAGAAACGTGGCGGTGGACAACTGGGACATTATGATTAAGTCGGCGCTGGAGACCATCCAGAGGTCCGGAAAACCGGTTCACATCTGTGACGGCGATCGGTACTGCCAAGGTGGTGCGGGACGCGCTCGAGGACATCCTATAGGCACGAGACTGCACAAGGCTGCCGCACCTCACGCACAGGCTGACTTACATCGAGAAGGGCGGCGATGACAGCATCATCGAGTACACGGCGCGCGTCAAGTGTCTCTGTTAAGAGAGCTCCGTCCTGAGAGAGCAGGTGGACGAGAACACGTTGTGCTTAAAGTCCTGGCTTGTATTCCGGACGATCAGAACATTATCGAGACGGACCTGGAACACATGGACAGGAAGCGCGGGCTCGCCCACCTGATCATCAAGCTGCTCTCTGTCCAGCGGCGGGGGCGCCAGCGATGGTCGTCCAAGACGACTGAAGAAAAGCTGCAAGCGTTGGCGGCAGCTGTTTCCAAGAATCCGTGGGATCCGAGGGCTGTAGTGTGCTGCTCCTGCGACAATTGTGGGCACCTGAAGAACGACTGTCCCAAGAAGAAGGATGACGACGTCACGGGCCACAAGAAGCCAAGCAGGCGACGTCGCGACTGTTGAGAGCGAGGTAATGCATCTTCTCCTGCCGAATTGGCCTACGCTGCGTCGGAAAGTTATACAGAGAGGTTCAACGGATCCGGGAGGACCCGACGATCTTCGACATGCGTGCCGGACGCGGGTATGACCAAGCGTACGGCCGGGCGGGACACGTTCTCCAGCGTCCAGGCGTCGAAGAGCGCGGCCAAGGTCACTGTAGCTGAAGAACACAAGGTGCCCATCAAGAAAAGCTGCTACTTCTCCACGGATGTTGAAAAGGGAAGCACCAAACCTGGCATGATCGTCGGTAAGGCCATGCTTGCGTCGGATCGTACGGAAACCTTTCTTTCGGTCCGAGCGGTATATTGCTGTTGCACGGCGGGAGTGATCCTTGGCGAAACCTGCTAGATGCTATGTGATGGGGAAGCAATCCTCGCGAGGGGATGTTTGAGCAACGCGTCTATCGTCAGCTCGATCAAAGAGTCCGAAAACTACGAACTAGTGCTGATGCCGGTCACGTCGTCGGCACATGTGGCCTTCACACACATGGAAGGCCAGGTAGAGCTGTGGCTCCACCAGATAAACCTTTTGGACTTAGAGAACATCAAGCGGGTGGTTTGGATTGTCGATGGGACGCCACAGCCGGACGACGGCGCTAAACGCGCTGGTTGTACGGTGTGCGTGCTGCGTGGGGACGGAAACATTTCGCGTTGTCAGCGGCTGGAGTGGGCTTGAGCGCCTATCCCGGGATGTATAGTCCACGCGTGGCCACTTTGGGGTTGGAACAGGCCACTCGAGGACTATCTGGAGCGTCGGACTACCGAAGCCAGAGGGAATGATCTGAATTCTTGTGGTAGGGCGATCTGCGATATGGTACCGTGTTAATAATATTCAATCTTCCCGCGGACAATTGGACGAGTATTGACAGGTTTCACCAGTACTGGACGATTACAGACAGGTTTTTCCCAATATTATCTCAACGCGTGGATAGACCGGGATCGGGAGATGCTGTTTAGTTCCCCGTCGGGATTGTTCTGCGCGCCTTCTCACCTGCGTTGCGCCAAGGAAAGGCCCCGCGTTCCCCGCGCTGGAGTACCGCTCTACGACGGCGCCGGCCGCATCCCGGCGCCCACAAAGAGGCGCCGTCGACGGCGCGCCGGCGCTTGCGGGTCGGCGGCGGCGCGCTGCTGCGGACGCAGCGTGCGCACTGCGTGGCGTCTTGGTGCGCGAAAAGGCTCCGCGTGAGTCTCATCGGAGGCGCGCCATCGATCTGACCCCCGGGCTGCCGGCTCATGCCTGCTGCGGATGCCTCGCGTAGCCGGGAAGTGCCGACACTGCAGTTACGGAGGTATTACGGGAGGCCTCGGAAGTCCTCTTACACGGGTGCACACGCGCAGCGTCTGAGGGGCGCATCCGTCGGTGGGGGTAAGGACCATTGGCGCTCGTCGGCTGTCCTGTCCTCGTACAACATGCGTATTTCGCGGCCATTCTGGGGCACTCCAGCTGCGTACTCGAGCTGCACGCCCCTTGGAGCCCTGGAATGAAGTGTTTGAATATCTTTCGGCAGAAAACTTGAAGCATCTTAAAGATTCCACGACCAACGCGTTGGCCCGATGTGACCCGATGGACAATTTGGGGTCAAGCGCGAATTTCCATCGTGAATCCAAGGTTCTATGAACTTCTGTCACGTGCTGATGCGCGTTTGCGGAATTAAATGAAGCCCAGTGCCGGCATGCCAGGAACAACTTATTGCAGGGAGGGCAGTGCTCCGGCTGATAATTGGATGGCTGGCGCGCTCAGTTGCGGCTGAGGGGGAGGGTGGAACGAGGTGTTGTGCGAACGATTTATAGGCAAGAAGGGGTGCGAATGGTTGTAAGATATAAACTTCGAGCACAGGCGAGATGCAAGTCACTGACGGGCGACAGTGGGAAGGGATTGCGCTGTGATCCGCTGGTGATCAGACTCTATTAGAAAAGAGGGAGATCCGCGCAGTGTCTTTCGCTTTCCGAGGCTTGTAGTGTCCGCCGTACTTGGCGTGGATTTTACAAAAAGCCCAGAGTAGAGCAGTGCCAGCTTTGGACCTCTTCCCGTCCCCTTACTCAGTCACGCGCAGCCACCACCTTCATCCTAGATGCCATGCTCCCTTCCCGCACAGGAGCGCCACACCTGTGCAGCGCGGCAGGTCGCCACCGCTCCACCAACCCTTTCCTTTTTCTGTTCTCGGGGCTGCGCAGCTTTCCAGTTGCTTTTGTGCTCTGCACGTGCCGCGCGCGGGGGAACGGAGCGTAGAGCGTGGGCGGGTGGGGGGCGAAGCAGAGCGGAGGCGGGGCGTGGGGTGGCAGGGGCGGGAGGTGGGGACGTTTTGGGCGTGCTGATCGGGCAGTTCGTGGACACCGCGGTCTTGCTCTGGAGCAAGTTGGATTGTGGTGGCTGTTAGCGTTCGTGACTGTTTTCGTTGGCGGAGGTTGGTGTTTTGGACTGTTTTGCTGTGTGCGGCGCTGTCTCGTGATTTGGTTCGCTCACGGTGATTTCGACTGAGAGTTAGTGCCGTGCACGCCCGATCCAATCCGTGAATGAGAAACAATTGAACCCAAAAGCAGAAAGAACAATCTCATATTGTCGAACATGAATACGACTGCAGAATCTACGCAGGGATCCCATCTAGGACGGACTGAGTGGCCGTACGTAGAGAGGTAGCACCGTTTTTGAGGCATGGCAGCCCACTTGCGTACTGCAAGGACCATCACAGAGTACAGATCTGCTCCGCGTGGGATACGGAGTGGGGGAGTTGGCAGGACCGCCGACGGTTGGAAGCACGTCACGCGCTCGTCCGGCGCGCGCGCCTTTCGGCGTGTCCCAATCACAGAAGCAGCCATTGACATTTTGAGGTCAGGAAAAACCCCACAGAGGCGCCGCTTGCCCATGACGTTCCATGAGACCACCGCCTTCCCTTCCCAGAGACAGCCGTATGCTGTTGACGTACGCTCAACAGTCTCCCCCCGTGCCCGGAGCGTCACAACCGCCGCCGCACGCTTCCGACGAACGAAATAATAGTTCGCAGCTCGGCCTGATTTAAAAACGGATGCGATTCCTGAGATTGCCACGCTTTCCTAAACGACACGACACTCCGTTAAAAACTTCAAATTGGGCACGTCCCACAGTTCTCCCAAAGCTCGTTTTTGGCCGGATACGGTGAAGGCGTGACACCATTGCCGTTTCTGGCGCCGTGTAAAATCCCCAGAGGCCCCTATGGCCATGCACCTGCTCTCACGTACGCTTGCAACCACGATTCGGACAAAGACGAGGTTTCCTCTTCCAGCCCCTTCACAGAACGAAAAGGGCAGCACTGGCGCATGTTCTCATACTACAAAAAAAGACCCGGAAAACGTCCACCAACGGCAAAGGGAGCCCAGAGGAGGCCCCAGAGACGGGTTTATACAGCTGCCCGTGCAACGTGCCCTAAACAGATGGCTGTGAATGGATCCATGCACGAGTCATCGAGAGTATCCAGCTCATCGTCATGATCGCGCCACGACAACGATATGATCTGGGGCGCCGCTGACATAACTCTGCGGGTTTGCACATGGTCGGTACCGAGGCCGAAACCGCTATCCACACTGGCAGAGAGTCGGTGGGCCGTTGTTGTCGACCGGTTTGCATCGCCACTTTCATAGAAACATGTTTCTCAGATCTCTGTGCCTGTAGGAGGGCTCGCGGGGAATCTCGGGCTCCAGTGTATCTGCCGCTCGTGAGGGCCGCGGCCTCGCCTGCACAGCCGCCGTCCCCCTCCGGGCGGCATCTGCTACCCCCCTCTCTAGTAGTCTGTCCTCCTTTTGAGCGCGGCCGGTACGTCGCCTGCACCCCCTAGCGTTCCACTCTTCACCGGCCTTGGGGTGTAGGTTCATGCTGCTCGCCCGACCACTCCTCGCCCACAGAGTGTCTATCCCCATGACAGCATCATTTGATCCTTTTAGTCCCATTTCATCATCTGTCTAGGCTCGCTTTTTCGAGTGCATGCCAGCGTCTCGAGTCTTTTTTGACGCCAGAAACACACTCAGAGGGGTCTCTTTGCGCATGAGAGAAATGGGCGGCATGCAAAAGTGTGGAACCTCGATCTGTGGAATCATGTTTGGCGCGCGGCACGCGCACCTCAACCACGCAGCGGTCCCGCAAGGCATCCGCTAAAGCATGGAATGCAGTTGAATAAGCGCCCCCCTTGCAAGGGAATTGAGTAGGAAACAGACACCGGCTCCCTGGCCACCTCCTCTTTCGCCCCCTGCCCCGGCACAGCGGGCCGCCGGTGGCAGACGGCCGATCATGCTGACCTGCCGGGATACGGACCCCGACGGCCCGCCCCCCCCTCTGCACTTTCCCTTACATCTCTCTGCCGACTCCCTGCAAGAGGGATGCCTCGCCAACCACTCACCGCAGCCGCCGGGAGGCCGCGGGGAGTGGAAAGAGGGCGGGGTCTGTTTCGTGGCAGGGCAGCACAAACGGCCGTTTGGCACCAATGGCTCGCCTCTCCGGGGCAGGGGGGGGGGAAGAAGGTGGCCAGGGATCTGTTGTATGTTTACGATGTATATCCTGAGCACCAGGTGCGCTGCGTCAGCTGCATGCGGTGCTTTGGCGGACGCCGTATGTGTGACGGCGGGACACCTGGCCCCCATACTCGGGGAACCAGATCCCTCCCAGAAACGAGGGGACACATGGATTCGCAACCACACCAGGTCGGATCCGGTCATTCCGAAACGGCCCCGGGCACTCGCGAGAGTAACACGACCTACCAACGCATTCTTCGAGTCGTTCCTGTGGCGATACACTTGTGATCACCCCGTGGCTCACCAACCACAACGCGATCTCGAGACTTCTGTCGGACTAGAAACTCCGAGGGCGGGCCCCCACTTAGGGGCCGAATGTTTTTTTAACCCACTGAGGAAAATGACCGGCATTACACCACGCGCCCGACACAGGGGCTCCACGAGGGTGTCAGGTAGCACCCTTTCCCCGCCCGATCTGAAAGCGGTGTCCGAACCCTCGACCGTCCTCCGCTGAATCTGCCCCCATGGGCTCTGAGGGGAGGGCTTCTGAGGGTTCCCTGAGGGTGTCTGACGGGGTTTTTCCTGAGGGGTGGAGTGGAGAGGATGACATGGCGAGGCATGAGTGTCGCCTCGAGGCCTTCGACGCGAGCAATCAACCTCCGCTCACACAACTCGCGTGTGTCGCTTGTGGCGCCCTTTCCCGGTCGACGCCGAGCGTGCGTGCTCTTTGAGGTTTCCTTAAGGGGCGGGTATTCCCCGACAGGACTACCCGACGACACGCTCTGGCTTTGCTTCCCCCCAACTCTGTGGGGTTGGCTTGGCGTTTTGTCACATGATGGGACCGTTGCGCGGTGGGAATGCGCTTGTAGCGAGCCAGAGATGATGCTGCAGATCAAGTTTCTCTCATGGTTGGATGCACCCAAGGTCTCCCATGGGCAAAGAGACCACGCTGAGTTCGCTTCTGGCGTCATGACAGTCTCCAGACACAGAGAAGAACTCAAAAAAGCACAACGTAACAAGGGACAAAATGATGCTAACAGAGTGATGATCGCCGAACCTCAAATTTGACCGTCGAATAGCAACCGTCTGGAACGGCATATCGCAATAAACAAGGGCGTGAAAACACTACATGGGCTGTTCCTATTACTAGATCAGGTCCAGCGGTACTCGCTGTCCTCCGCGTCTCCCCCGCCGCCCACCGACCGCTCTCGCCGTCCAAGACACTGTCGACCCTCCCCTTACATGCTTTGATGTGCTCTGCTAGCGCAAGGCCGTTACCCATTAACATCGCGCACAAGGAGCACACCCAGAAGGCGTCACACGGACACGCCACCCGCAGCGTGCCTCCAGGGTGCACCTCGCCAGCGCAGGCACGGCAATGGCGGCTCTCCCGTTCCGCCGCCTTCTCAGTAAGCACTCTCTCTCTGTCCTCCTTCTCTATCTCGCGCCCCTCGTGGCGAGAGACCTTGGCTGCTTCTTCCGTGGCCGCCTCCTCGTCGGCCTCGCGCTGCTGCTGAAAGAGCAGGAATGGGGAGTGGACGACACTGCACTTGACGGTCGCACTTCCACTAGCAGACCCGACCTTGGCCTACGTTGACCCGCGCCTGCGCTGCCTGGATGACCGCAGAGGCCACGTCCCGCGCGGCATCGGCGGCCGTCTCGCCGGTCGCGGTCAATCTAAATTGGCCCGGATGGTGGCTTTCATCAGCTCTGTGTTGAAGGGCCAAAGAACTCGCCGACGGAACGCGCCGAAGGTGATGGAGCGAGAGCAGGCGCGGCGCTTGGCTTCGTAACAGGCCTTGAGCAGGGCGTCCTAGGAATCTGTGTCGATCAGCACCCCGTCTATGACTGCGGCCTCCATACGGCGCACCCGTTCTTCCTGCAGCGTTGCAAAGGGTGCCTCATCGAGCGGGTGCGTGGTGTAAGACGTGCTCTTCTTCAAGGTAAAAAGAAAGAGGCCGAGCAAAAGCGCAAAATCGACAGGGTCAGCGTGGCTCCGGACGGCAAGCTGGTCGCCATAAAGGAGGGCGGACAGCCACGGGTACTTGCCATGGAACTCCTCGGCTACCTTGCCCAAAGCGGACTTGAAAATGTCGGCGTCGAGGTAGCCCACGTCATTACAGACGTAGAAACGCGGCCACGTCTTGCGTGTGACTCGTAGCGCCTTTTCAATAGAGAGGTTTACGGTTTCCAAGTCGCCCTCCCGAGACGGCCCCTTCAAGATGGACACACTCAGCAGCCCCGTCCCGTCTATAGCCATGAAGCTGAGCAGAGAGGACACCACGTGGTGTATCGTGGACCGTACGTCGGCCCTTTCCTTCTTAGCTGCCTGAATCCGACGGAGCACCAAATCCTCGCCGTTCTGCACAAACCCGGTGTCGCCATAGTTGAAGACGGCGCGGTCTCGGCTCTTTGAATGAGCCAGGAAGTCCTCCAGCTTCGTGAATACGTCAACGACGCCATCAAACGCCTCTTGCTCCATCCTTTTGTCCGCCAGGGCCTTACACGCGCGTCTTCTCAGCCGTCGCCGGTGGCGGCCAACGCAACGGCAGCTCCACTGGCGGGAACCTCTCACGTGATACTTGGGCCCAACCAGCTGCCGATTCTGCTCCACTGTCAGCACCATGTTGTTCACACTGAAGATCTGAGCCATGTCGACCATACTGCCCACCTGCTCGGTGCTCATCTTGTGCTGCGCATGTCGCATCTTGTGCCCGCGGCTCGAGTGCTTGTACAGCGACCGTATATACGAAATGATCCGATTTTTCTGAGGAGCCACGCACTGAAGGGCCTCCTCCAGCGTGTCAAAGGTGTCCCCGACGTCGTCAAGGAGGGAAAGAGCCGGAGCGGGCGTCGCTCGCCGCACCATGGTGCAACGGGCAGAGGGTGGTGGAGCGCGGGACGTCGGATGCGTTGAGCGACAGGGTGCGCACACACAATTATGATCCAGATCCCGATCCCATTTATTAATCGCTTTCCAAAATCTGGGCCGTCTGCTGGGTGACCCGAGTCTCGGATGCGACTCGACGCGCAAATTTGTGATTCGGAGATCATCACTCAAAGGACGAAAAAATGCTGGCAGCAGAATAGGGACTAGCGCGCCGAAATCGACGCCTCCAGTTGCGCGCTCAGACCAGGGCGGCGAGGCGACCCCTTCACATTCTCTGAATCTGTCATGTGCGGAGCGTGCATAGAGAGCGCCAAGCCCCAGGCTGAGACGGACCTGCGTAGAGCCGCTTCCGACAGGCACAGGCATTCCGCCTCATAGAGGGGGGCCTGACCGCTGGCACTAGGCAGCGGAAATATTCTTACTCGGCGGCGGTAGCAGCAGCGGCGGAGGCGCCGTTTCGGACTCATCCATCCGCCGCTGCCACGTGCCGTCACGCAGGAAAGACGCCGCCGTCGTGGCCGTGGAGCGCAGACAGCCTCCATGAACGCGCCGCCGCTGAGACGGGAGTTCACTTCAGCAGAGACCTTCACCAACACGATCGTAGCCGCCGCCGCAGAGTGTCGCGCCTGAGGGTGCTACCACGCGACACACCGTTAGTCGTTTCTCGTCCCCGCAGGCGGCGGCGCTCCCGCTCCTGCGCCCGCGACAGCTGCGGTCTCGACCCAAAAGTCCACCACGGCCACGCCTGGTCTCTGACATCCTCCCGGTCACCGGCCTGACGTCGGGTGGGCCAGATGCTGGCGACAGCCGCAGCGCATCCGAAGCCCTGTCCCATCAACGGCGCGGGCAGGCCCTTCGCGGCCGAAGAAGCCGTGCGCAGACCCCGGATTTGCAAACCCAGGAGCTATGACATACGGAAATACTCACAACGTCAGCCCACGTCAACAATGTCCCCCTCCCAGCGCTCATATTCGCTGTTCACATGCCCACAGTCCACATGCTCTTCAAAAGGCATCGTGACCACATTTTGAGTCGGCTTGCGTGATGCCGATAAGATGAGGTCCGGAAAGGTCGTCTCATGGGACGCCAAGATTTTTGCAGATGAGCCGCCAAACAGTCAGCGCTCGAACGCCGAGTTCAACTGCGTGCGTGTCGTGGTATTTTGAATTTTTTCTTACTCATTTTGGCCAAGTATATATAGTCATTGCATGCCCGTCTTGAAAGCCCGTTGGGGCGCCAAAACTCGATATTGGAGATTTTTTACTTACCGTACTCGAAGCTTAAGACCGTACGTACGAGCAGCCCTGGATAGCATACAAGCAGGAGGTGGCATCCGTGCAGTGGTGGCGACCAGATGCCGTCGGGGGGGAGGTAGCGGCTACGCAGCGCAGGGGGTGGAGACCGTGCCCGCCGGGAAGAGATAAGTGGACGGGCAATGAAATCGGCGGAGATGCTAAAGACGGGGACGAGCTCAAACCTGCTTCCGTGATGGATGTCCTCACATATCGGAATCGCTGCTTCAGCGGGCCCAATGCCTCGTGCCTCGCTGACCACGCCTCCGCATCTCCCTCAAATATATCTTTAATGCGGATGAAAATGCCTGCTCAGTGCTCGCTCAAGCCACATTCGTGATATGAAGAACAGCGGTGCGCACCGACACCATAGTATCGTGCTTTCCTTCGCAATCATGGCTGGATGTGAGTTGCTTACCAAATTTATTCTGTACCCGATACTCTTCGTACTCCAGCGGTGCGGCAACCATAACACGAAGTGCACTTCTGAAACTTTTGCATCTAAGAGCAATCACAACAACGTCGATTATCGTAAGAACAAGGACCATGTGTACCCACCTTTCTAACTCGGCACCATACGCGGACATCAGCACCACCAACACAACGCACCCCGACGCACTCGACCTGCATGTGTGGCACCGGCGCACCGAAACCCGCACACCACCACCACCATCCCGCCGGCCATACGCCAGAAAACACATGCCCGCCAGGCTTCCGGACTCGTAATTGCGGCGCAAAACGCACCTCGACGCTCCACAACGCACCCCAACGCACACGCAAGACAAGCGTGGCACAAAAGGGCCAACACCCGGACAACGCCACCGCCATTCTGCCCGCCATACGCCAGAAAACATGTGTGCGCCATGTTCCCGGCCTCATCATGGCTGCGCAAGACGCACCTCGACGCTCCACAACGCACCCCGACGAACTCGACCGATAAGCGCGGCACAGAAGCGCCAACACCCGCACACCTCCATCACCATCCCGCCCGCCATAAGCCGTAGAACACATGCCGTCCAGGTTTCTGGCCTCTTTATTGCGCCGCAAGACGCACCTCGACCCCCCACGACGCACAGAGACGCACCCGACCGACAGGCGTGGCATGGAAGCGCCAACACTCGCACACCGCCACTCGCATCCCGCCGGCTATAGGCCGGTAAACATGGGCCCGCCATTTCGCCGGCCTCGACATGGCTGCGGAAGACGCACCTCGACGCACCACGACGCACTTCGCAGCACCCGCCCGACCAGTGCGGCTCCGGAGTGTCAGCGTCCACATGCCGCTCCGAACTCGGCACCGGTCGTGGGTGTAAAGACAAGAGTCCGGTGTCTTGTCACTCGTTGACGGCGTTGCCGTCTGCTTCACCGCTGTCCCATGCTCCAGCGACCCTAAGTGATCGTTCGAAGAAGGCGGCTGGCGCTTAAAGAATGTGGCCGTGGCACTGCCGTAGGCACGGCAGCGCAGGTTCCAGACCAATGAGCCCGTGCAGCAGAGGAGGCCGACAAGTCCCTCGCATACTTTCATCTTCCGCGGAGAGTCCAGCGTGGAGCACACTTTCTTGACGTCCTTGAATCCCCATTCCACCGCCGTGCGTGGTACCTTCATATTCTCATTGCATTATTCTTGCACGTGGGTCAGAAACCTGTAGGAAGCAGCCTCCAGCCACAAGTAGGTCATGCAGGCCGCGTCTTCATAGAGGTAGTACTGGTCCTCGTCGTCGACTTAAGCGTCAGGGAAGATGTCATCAAGCGCGGAATCAAGTTACAATGTCATGTCATGCCGCCGCCTTTTCGAAAAACAAAAAAGGTGTAAAAACAAAGAATCGGGGGTGCGGCGTTTTGGAGCCTGACAGCATGCTTCCGCTTGTGTCCGCTGTAGCACGCTCGCTCGTAACCACCTCCTGGGCGCGCAATCAAGAAAGCCGTCCCTTCCATGAACCCCACGCATCGGTCCAAGCAGACGCCTGCAGCCGCAATCTTCTTTGCATACATTACAGCCCTTTCCCTCATAAAGTCAAGACGCCACTCAGAGAGAAGAAACTCCCACCTGTTCATCACCATATCTACAGTAGCGTGGAAGTTGTGGCACAGGGCATAACCGCTCCGAAGAAAAACCGTTTCCTAATAGACCCACATGCACTGGGATTCCAGGCGTCTCAAAACAATACAATAACGAACCAGACGGTCAACTCGCGGTCGAGTGCGAAAGCATTACACATCAATCTCGAGCCGAGAAACAAGCTGACCTATATTAGCTCGAAAAAAAATGCAGCAGAGACAGCGCTTGCTCCGCGGAAATAACATTGAAGATGAGTGACGAGGCACGGATGCGCCTCCGGAGCTCCAGGCAGAGAGCCACTTCAGACTGGGCCTGTCGATAGCGCCCCACGATGACTTCCATGCTGCACAGATACAGGCCTATGGCGTGTCCGGCCAGCGCATTATTACCCAGTATACATCGGCGAGCGCGCCACCGGGTTAGTTCATTACCTCGAATAGATACCAGCGCGACCGTCTGGGGGGGGAGGGGGGGATGCAGCTGTTCTGACGCAGCCTGTCTGCTTGCGGAGGTGTTCTGTCCGGGTGGTGCGACTTGCAGCGATCAGGCATCGGCTGATCAACCACTGAGCTCCCACGGGCTGTGCGGCTAAAAGTGATCAGTATATTTTGGATCGTTCTTCGTGGGATCTGTGCTTACGCTAACTCTGCCGGAATCATCATCCCACACAGATGCCACAAACGGCCCACGGAGCTAACTGCAAAAGCTCTCTATTTAAGCTGTATACCATGGGCAAGATGTGCTTTTTAAACTCCTTATCAATGGCCATTGTTGAGCGCGCGCGGTATAGCTCCACCTGCTCGCGGGATTCAGGTAACAAGAAGAAAAAGCGGCCGCAGTAGTCGCTCTTGGACGTCTCCATCCGCCGGTCGGTACCCAGCTCGGAGTTGAGCGTCGCCTCGACGAAGACGGCGCAAAGCACGTCAAGCTCGTCCCGAGTCCACCCGACGCCATGCGTTTGACACGACCCTCCCGTCCATGGGGCAAGAAAAATGTTGGCGACTGGATTGTACTGGACTGGGTCTTCCTCTGGCGCCTGCCTCGGCCTGGTCGAGGTACCGTTCTCGGAGCTCACGCCGATGCGGTCGGAAAGATCGTCGGCAGCAACAGGGGGAGGTGATGGCGTAGACAAGAGCATGAGAGAGGGTCTTCGGTGTAGAAGGCGGCACAAGGGCGGGGGCTGATGGACCCAGAAGCACAAGGGAGATATCATCAGAGTTGTCGCCGTTCTTTCTAGAAGATGCGGGCGGGGTGATGTCGGATCCGGCCATGCTCTGGCCGCAATGGTGTTGCAAAGGGAAAGGCCTTGTGTCAGTGTCGGCCATGCCTCTGCCACCTTGCAGTCGCTCTTCGTCAGGGTCTTGGACTTGGTGCGGGACCCGAACGCGGTCTTGTTGTTGCTCTTGACCTTAATGTGGCACTCAAACGACGCCCTCACTGCCACGGCCGAGCGGGAGACGACCGAGAAAGCGCTAAAGTCTGCGGACGGGTGGAGTAGGTCCCAGCTGCTACGGCTCCACCACGCGGGCGGATGCGTCTTGTTTGCGTCACTCCAGCCCAGTCCGCGAACGTCGTTTGCGTCTGGCCACGTTTCCACGTGCACCTAACGCGGCAGCACGCTTGCTTCGGCGGCCGCGCGTTTGTCCGCCTCGACGCGCATGGACGCCTCCCACATGACGTGTTCAACCGAGCCAATCTCGACTAAGGGCGTCTCGACGCTAGGCGGGAACGCCCACGGACAAGAACACCACGGAGGACGGGTAGGGTAGTCCGGTCCAACCGTCAAGGCAAAGCCGCACACGTGTCACAGGCGGCGATGAGCCCGGCGCTCCGCCGTGCGGCTGAAGGATCTGCCGGAGCTTCCAGCTCAGCGCCACCCCCAGCCTAGGTGAGCAGAAGACCGGAGGGCACAAGGGCACGGCACTCCTCATAGAAACGGGAGTCGCTGGAGCTCACGCTCTAAGCGCGCTTGCACTCTGTGCAGATGCTCCTCAGGCCGCGTTGAAGCGGGGCCTTAGTGATGCCACGAGTGGGGCGGCCATGGGCTGGCCGAGACGTGTAGGCGAGAGCGTCCTGTTCAACAGGCTCAGTCGGCCCCGCAAGAGCTCTAGATCCCGATGGCTCCGACACTGAGGCAACAGAGCAGGCGGGGCGCGCAGGCGATGTGTTCCTCTCGGGTGAGGGGCCGGAGAGGGGTTCCGGGTCGGCTGAGGGTGTGACAGCATTACTGCTTGTCAGCCCTAGGCACAGGGCCCTCTTCCAGTCACGAGGGGGTCAGCCGATCCGGTCGGTCAGGATCTGATACAATCCCGACGAACGGCGAACCCGTTCAAGGCGAATATGCTCAAGTTCCGCATGGATCGAGTCTTTTCTGTGGCGATCCTCTTGTGATTATCCCGTGGCACACCAACCACAACACGATCTCGAGACTACTCTGGGACTAGTAAATCCCAGGGCGGGACCCCAGTTAAGGGCCTACTTTTGTAAAAACCCGACTGGGACCATTGACCAGCATTACACCGCGCCCCTGACTCCGGGGCGCCGCAAAAGTGTCACGTAGCACCCTTCCCCCGCCTCTACTCAAGGCGGTGTCCGAAGCTTCGGCCGTCCTCCGCTGAGACTGGCCCCATGGGCCCTGAGGGGAGGGTCTTCTGATGGTCCTTGGAGGGTATCTGAGGGGGGTTTTCGGAGTGTCTGAGGGGAACGGACGAAATAAGAGGGCGAGGCGTGAGTGTTGCCTCGAGGCCTTTGACGCGGGCAAGTAAACTTCTGGTCACACAACTCGTGTTTCTCGCTCGGGGCATCTTCCCCCGGTCGACGCCGTGCGTGTGTGCTCTTCGGGGTTTTCTTCCGGGGCGGGTATTCCCCGACAGGACTACCCGGCGACACGGCCTGGCTCGCCTTC
>Ga0114955_1000490_pt1 | contig 19353 bp, 18 predicted proteins | sample Porto_5metaG_FD_87302 | JGI IMG/M metagenome (GOLD analysis project Ga0114955, IMG submission 87302) | Marine algal microbial communities from Porto, Portugal - Porto_5 metaG | ecosystem: Host-associated > Algae > Red algae > Unclassified | place: Portugal: Porto | collected 2015-02-02 | reverse complement strand
TCCTGCACGCGGCAGCTCATTATTTTTCATTAAACCAGCTTGGGTTGCAACAGCCACAAGCGTTCCTGCTGTATCAAAGAACCCAACGAATAAGAACGTTAAAATCACGACAAGCATTTGAATCGAGAAAATGTCTGGCAAGTGAATCAAGGCTTGTCCAAAGGTTGGAGATAAGCTTGGAATACTTCCCACAATTTGAGTCGGTACTGGGATAAGACCAACAATCATTCCTGCAATAGCTGTCACAAGCATCCCAATGAAGACACCTGCATTTACTCGCAGAACCATTAAAATGACAGTCACCACGATACCAAACACCGTTAATAAGACAGGACCACTATGAATGTTTCCAATCGAAACGAGCGTATTATCATTATTGGCAATAATGCCAGAGCCTTGCAGACCGACAAACGTAATGAATAGGCCAATACCTGCACCAACCGCCAGTTTCAGCTCAGCCGGAATGGCATTGATGATTTTTTCACGGAAACCTGTTAAAGAAAGGGCAACGAAAATCAATCCTGAAACAAATACACCAGAAAGTGCTGCTTCCCATGTGATGCCCATGCCAAGAACAACCGAGAAGGCGAAAAAGGCATTCAAGCCCATACCTGGTGCAATCGCAATCGGATACCTGGCAATTAGCCCCATCAGAATACACCCTGCGGCAGAGGCTAACGCCGTCGCTGTAAAGACAGCACCCTGATCAATTCGTAATTTATCTGGAAAATCCGGTACTGCTACTAAAGCAAGTGTGATCGGATTGACAAACAGAATGTAAGCCATCGACAAAAATGTGGTTAAACCACCGATGATTTCTCTGCGGTAATTCGTTCCTAACTCATCAAACTGAAAAAACTGTTTCAAGCCAACTGACTCCCTTCATGTCCTTTTGCTTTAGTCTGCCCCATTCACAAGTCAAATAAAAAACGCCCCAACAGTTTTGGGACGCTTGACTACATATGTGAATTCAGACGGTGACATAAAACAAGAACAATGCATGATTTATATCAAACGAGTGTGAATTGACGTAGTCAAGCTATTTACGGTAGCTTGGTAGAAACTTGCGGGCCATATCCCCGCTATTATACGACTTCTATCTATTTGATTTCTGTGTCTATTGTACCAACTTCATTTTTAAAACACAATACGAAAAGCGAACATTTTTCAAAGAAATGTCCGCTTCATTCGTCTTATTACACGAATTTGGAAAATCACATCTAGTTCTTTATACATCCTTCTCCAAATCCTTCTCTTTTGCAAAAACTGCTGCGGCTACATGGAAAAACTCTTTCACTGCCGGAGAAGCTTGGGAGAGAGACGGACAGGCAAGTGCAACCTCACGGTGATGAGAGACATTCAACTTTCGAATGTGCACAAGCTGCTGCGTTTTTAAAAACAGCTCAGGACCTATCGTGACACCAAGTCCTTCTCCGACCATACGAGCAATGGTCGTACAATCGTGTACTTCAAATAAAGTAGCTGGCTTCAATTGAGCATCAGAAAATATATCCTCTACATGTGATTGATACATGCCAGTCGGCATAATAAATGGTTCATCCGCCAAATCTGTGATGTCTACAATGGACTGCCGGTGAAATCGATGATTTGGATGATAGGCGACCACCATCTCATCTTTGATCAGCGGCAACAAGTCAAAGGCTTCATCCGCATGGCCTTTCACAACAAATCCAACATCAATGATGCCAGAGTCCAGCCACTCCAATATTTCTTCATACGTCCCCTCATAAAATTTAAATTCGATTTTCGGATGCTTTTTCTGATAGCTCACAAGCAGCTTAGGTAATAAACAAGCAGATGCACTGGCAAATGTACCGATACGAATCAAGCCCGTTTCGATATTTTTCGTTAACGCAATCTCCTGCTGGATCTTCTCCACCCTATTTAACACTTCTCTAATATGCGGGAGAAGCGTTTGACCGATATCTGTCAGCATAATGCCCTTTTTTCGATCACGAATGAATAAAGACACACCCCACTCCGTTTCTAAACTTGCCACTGCATGACTCACGGCGGACTGCGTCATATTTAATGCTTCAGCTGCTGCGGTAAAACTGCCAAGCTCGACCACTTTTGCAATAATATCAAAGCGAACAAAGCTCATGAGTATTCACTCATCTCCTTCATGAAAAACATCAATTTTACTTATGTTAGCACGGAATTTAAACTAAATACAACGTATCAAATTGAAGGAAGGGTTCAAAAATGAAAAACACATCACATCAGTTATTGATTATTCTTTTAGCTGTCGGTTCATTCGTCACAGGCACGTCAGAATTCGTCGTGTCAGGCATTCTAGATATGATTTCTGTTGATTTAAATATCTCCATTCCTGCTGCCGGGCAGCTTATTACCGTTTACTCTCTCTTTTATGCAGTAGGTGCTCTCTTTTTAGTGATGGCAACATCGAAATTGAACCGAAAAAAGGTTCTGTTATCGGCTATTTTTGTGTTTATTTTAGGCAATGTGGTCGCCTTTCTTAGCCATCACTTTATGCTACTCCTGCTATCCCGAGTCATCATGGCCATGAGTGGCGGCTTATATATTGTCGTCGCCACGAATTATGCAGCGCAGATCGCCCCTCCAGAAAAAAAGGGAAGTGCAATGGCGACGGTCATTACTGGTTTTACCGTTTCACTCGTACTTGGTGTCCCTATTGGCACATTTCTATCAGGTCATGTGGATTGGCACTACATTTTTCTCATCATTGCACTAGGTACTGCTTGTCTTTTACTACTGCTTTATCAATTACTGCCACGCATGGAGGGACATTCACATCTGCCATTGAAGCAGCAATTACATCTCCTTCAAGATAGCAGGGTGATCAGCGGCTTAGCCACGACCGTCTTTTGGATCTTAGGCTACACAATGGTGTTCACTTATATCTCACCTTTATTACGACAGACCGCTGGCCTCTCTCTTGAAATGACAAGTATCGCCTTACTCATTTTAGGAATCGCTGCTTTTATAGGCTCACGATTTGGCGGCTTCGCCGTTGATCAATGGGGACCAAACCGAACCATCTCGATCAGCATCATGATCCAGATGCTCGCTCTATTCACTCTATTTTTTACACAATTTTCCACAATTAGCGTCTTGATCACATTAGCCATATGGGGCATCGCAACATGGACAACAACGCCAGCGAAGCAGTTTTACCTCATCTCTCTAAAACCCCATGCATCAGAAACCGTACTGAGCTTTAATACAGCGATTATGAATATCGGCATGATGCTCGGATCGTCAATGGGCGGTGTGATTATACAATATACAAATGTCACGAACTTAAGCTGGATTGGCGGTTTAGCCAGTTTTGTTGCGTTCATGTTGATTCGATACTCGTTCCATCGTAATCGACTGGTCCAAAAGCAGACAAAAAGCGAACATGGATAACCATGTTCGCTCTCTTATTTTATTGACTAGCCTTTGATGTTTCTTTTTTGACTGGAATGGTTACCGTTATCGCTTTCTGTGGTGCCAACATATTCAGTTCTGACAAATCAAGGTAAAGCCCATATTCTTTAAAAGAAAAATGGTTTAATGATAAAGTCTCTAAATTCTTATCATCAAATTCAAAGGTGGATTGCATGGAAGCTGTCTTTAAATTCGTCATCTTCGCATGGTTCCCCTTCAAGTAATATCCGCTTTCATAGTCTGCTTGTGGATCGGGCCATGATTTCATCTTTTCAACATCGCCTAATCCAATGAATTCACCTATATTCTCCATCACATCCTGATCTAATTCTTTTTGATCTACTCCAGTAAATTGATAATCAACCATCACAGATCGGTCTTTTTGCTCTATCTTATTGATTTTGATTCCGATGCCATGATGCTTTGTTTTGAACTGAACAGGCAGCTTTGTCTGAAGAGGAATAATGTGGCTGTATTCTCGTTCGTTTCTCACATCCGTGTAAAATGTCAATTCAGTCGCCTTTGGATTAATCGGTTGATTCAAAATCGTCAAATGATCTTTTCTAGTTTTGTCAGAAGTCAGTTGTTTTTTTCTTAAAACGGTTCCAATCTCAAGCTCATACTCATTCCCTAAATTATCTTTCATTCCATCTATACTGACTTTATCATCTTTGGAAAAACCATTGTAATCAATGGCATATTGAATAGCAGAGCCATTCACTCCATTTTCTACCTTTACGTTTCTTATTTGATAACGTCCATTTAAAATAGACACGTCTTTTTGTCCCGCTAATAAAGTGGTTTTTTGCTTAACCACAGGTAACTTGAAGCGCCAATTTCCTACAATATCCCCAATCTTCGAAATAACAAGCGGTACTTGTTGACCTTGTTTGATCGTTTGTCCATTTGTATAGACTTCCGTCTGCCCAACATAGCGGCCATCTTTTAATTTTTTTAACTCTGTTTTATCAAAATTCAGTTGAAAGTTTCCATCGATTTTTTCTGGATTCACTCTAAACGATACAAAATCTTCTTTTGTATGGAAATTCTCCACAGTAAACGTATAAACAAGCCGCCCGGCGTCATAGTACACACTGTTCACTTTCACAGTAACCCCTCTTGATTCAGCCCCCTCATTGACATGCTTCACCAAATCACTCTGAAAAAGAGACATTCCTACTTTATCGTGAAACATCATATAAAACTGTCCAATAATCGGGACACGTGCCATCGCTGTATTAAGAGAAGGAAAAAGGAAGCCTGATGAAAAATAAAGAACGATTAGTATGATGACAGAGTATATTGGCGTTCTCCAATTCCATGTGAACCAACGTCTTTTCTTTTCCGCTTTCACATCTCCTATTGCTTGGCGAACCGCAGAGGTTACTTCCACAATTGGTACTTCAATCTCATCATAAAGCTTTTTCATTTGTTTTCGTTCCATCGACACTCTCCTCCTCTTCCAACGTTTGCTTTAATAACTTTCTTGCGCGATACAAATGAGTTTTGACCGTTCCTTCAGGCATACCCATCTGCTGAGAAATCATCGAAATCGAATAATCTTGAAAATAAAATAGCTGAATCACAATCTGGTATTGCTCATCTAACACATCAAGAGCATGTTTTAAATCTAATTTGTCTTCCAAAAAATCATTCCGCTCAACGCTTTCGTGCTGCTGTTCAAACGGCACAACATCTTGCTGCTTTTTCTTCATCGCAAAAATCGTATGAATCAAAATCCGAGTCAGCCAGCTAGAAAAATAAGCTGGTTCTTTCAAACCAGATAGATGCTTAAACGCTTTAAATACTGTCTCCTGAACAGCATCTAACGAATCCTCTTTATTTCTTGTGTAGAGAAAAGCCGTTTTATATACACGCTCCTGATACATCAGCATTAATTTCTCAAATGCCGGGACATTCCCTTTTTGTGCTTTTTTAATTAGACGCACATGCTTCATCTCACTCACACCTCCTACACCTGTTAGAGCAAGCTTTCTCTCAAACGGTTTCAACAAACGGACATTTCTTTTACTTAGCATATGTCGGATAAAAACAGAAAAAGTGAATAATGGAGTCGAAAGAATAAGTTGGATATTTGATATAATGGAAGAAATATCTACAAAAAGGAGTATGTCGATTGTTTCTATTTGAAGAACCTACGTGTGCTAGCTGTTAGAAAAAGATAGAAGGAAACGAAGAAGTTTACGTTAAGCTGGTCTATCCAAAGAGAAAAGGAATGACAGAGGTGAAGGCTTGGCTGAGGAATGAAGGGGTTTTTTATTGTAAGGCATGTTATAAAAAAACAACATAAAAACGAGCATTTCAATAGAATGCTCGTTTTTACTTTCTACTATTTCACTCCTGCTTACTACGAAGTTCAATGAGTGCTAGTGTATTGTCATTGAAAAAGAACTCCAAAATGATACCGTTTGATTGATCTTGATATTGTATACCTTTGCTATACCCTTCGACAAACCAGAGCTTCTTGAATTGATCTCCATATGTTTGTATAACAGATGAATAATCTTCTCCAATTTTAACTCCCTTAGATGTTTGAAGATTTTTTTGTTTTGATTGATTGTACATAGATATAACTCGATGATGTTGATCAACTGATACGACAAAATCTTGATTTTCTTTTTCCATGTAGACCATCTGTTTAGGATGAGAGAATTGAGAATTCTCCACAAAATTATGATCTCCCCTGAATGTTTGACCGATCTTAAAATGACCTATCGATTCATCTGTTAAAGTGATAGAGTGAAAATTAAAAAACATAGCTATCCAAACAACTAGTACGGTTCCTCCTAAAACAGAACCTACTATCACTAACACTTTAGAACGAATGATTCCCTGTTTAAATAAATAGATCACTAAAGATACGGCGATCATCACGATACAAATCATGATTAGAAATATACCCATTTCTCTTATCCTCTTTCTCTTTAGTATAATTCGCATGTAAATGATTACCACGATGATAATTTCATATTATACCAAAGCATTCCACAAATTCGACCAGTACAGGTATAATTTAAACAAAATAAACAATAGGAGACAAATATGACTAGACATAAATTGGTATTTCCACAATCATTTCCAACAATTCATACCGAAAGACTGATCTTAAAACAAGCAACGATCGCAGATGCTAAGGATATGCACATCTATTTATCCAATGAAACCGTGTGCCGTTACATGGGCATTGATGCACATGAAACCATCGAAGACACAAAAGGAGAAATCAAGTGGTATGACAATATCTTCAAAGAACAAACAGGCATCCGGTGGGGCATTTCTTTAAAAGATGACCCTGCGATCATCGGCAGCTGCGGATTTTTTCATTTGGAAAAACAGCACTGCCGCACGGAAATCGGCTATGAATTACATCACGATCATCGGAGAAAAGGCATTATGAGTGAAGCGATTGATGCGGTGTTAAAATATGGATTTATAGAGATGAATCTGAACCGAATTGAAGCATTGATAGACCCTGATAATCTAACTTCTGTTAAATTGTTAGAGCAATTTAATTTTGTGCGTGAAGGATTGTTGAGGGAATATGAGTATGGAAAAGGGAAGTTTGATGATGTGCTTATATATGGGTTGTTGAAAAAACATTAGTTACTAAATTCTTATAATAAAAAAAGTCCTATAACCTAATTTTTAAAAAAGGTTAAGGACTTTTCATTAATATTTCATATTGATTGTTGTTAAGAGAAATTCCTCGATTTTCTGTTCAACTTTCACATCAGTGGTCTTAAGTCTAAGGAGTGGTATTTTAACCTTTTCCAGAATGCTATCTTTAACACTATCTCGTTCTTTTTGTATTGGTGTATCATGATAACCACCATCTACTTCAATAACTGCCATAGGTACTTTACCTACCTTATAATAAAACACAAAATCACAGCTAGCTCTTTTTTGAAATTTTTGCTCTCTTTTCGTAAAATTACTGTCCGCTTTGACCAATTGAGATAATTTTATATGCATATGAAAGTGTAACATTTTAAAATCATCCTGTAACATCAATTCTTTAAGAATTGATGCAATTATCTGTTCAGATTTAAATTTTGAATCTTTGTCATTTAATTTTACTTTTAACTTCTCTAGCGATTTATCATATTCATTATAAAGTAAATCAAACGCAGAGATAACAGGACTTTCATGTATCTGATCGTTATCAGCATAGTACTGAATATATCGGATAAGTGCTGCAATGTCTTGGTTATAAGGTAAAAAAACTCTATTACCTGTTACTAATGTAAATTTATGCTTCGCACGAGATACAGCCACATTTACTAAGTTTGGATTATCAACAAAATCCATCTTACTTAAACTACTTTTCTTATTATCAAGAACTGTAGAGAAAATAATATTGTTGCGCTCTTTACCCTGGACTTTATGAATTGTGGAACTAGAGACATTATTGCCTAAATACTTTTTTGACAAGTTGATTTGTGCATTATAAGGAGCAATAAAACTAGTCTCTTCTGCTTCCCCAGCTCCTACTTCAAGAATTGACTCTAGTTCTCTTTGGTTAGCATTCCATCTCATATGATTTCCTTTTGAAGTTGTAATCAACTCTAAAGACTGCTCTCCATTATCCTCAGTCATTGGGATTAGCTGATTGTCATAAAATTGTTGATTACAAAATTGAATAATTTTCGGGTGACATCTGTAATGCTCTTTTAGTAAAGTTATAGGGATCTCCTCTTTTAAACACGAGATAACAGAATCTAGAAAGCTCATTTTTCTACTATCATAAACAGGAGATGGTGGCTCAATTTCACTCTTAATCTCAATATGTGGTAGCTGCTTTCTATCCCCAACAACAATCAAATTCTTGGCACAACCTGCACTTAAAATTCCTGAAATTATTTCTTGCTGAGAAGCTTCATCCATAATAACATAATCAATTAATGTACCCTTACCTATTGCATTAATTATTGATTGACTTCCACTTCCTAAGATTGGATATCTATTTAAGAACTGATTAAATAATTGTTTATAATTATCCAACTCAAAATTAAATGACTTAGATGGCATAGTTTCACTCAAATAATTTTTAAGATACCCCATAGAATTCTGAGTTAAATCTTTCAATAGCTCTCCAAAATTTTGGCTTTTCAGCTCGTTCTCATAAGTATCAACTTTTTTCTTTTTACGTTCTAATAAACGTTGATAAAACAAGAATTGAAGTGAATAAATAAAATTGTCGCGCTCATTAATATCATTAAGAAATCTTGTACGAATCATTTGATAATTAAAAAGCAATTGCAATTTTTTCTTTAAGGAAACTTTCGCTTTAACTTGATGATCTAGAAAAACCATTAAGTCAACTAATTTTCTGAGACTAAATTTATATTTTTTTAGAGGGATCAGTTTTACATCAGGTCGTTCTTCGTGTCGCCACTTTTCTAGATAAGATAATTCTATAGACAATTCATTGATTTCAGCTTTTAACCTTGCTACTTGATTTTGTGCATGCAAATGTTTTTTTAACTTCTGGACAAGCTCATCGATTTCTTCTATTTCTTTTACGTATTGTATATTTTCATTAACATTCTCAATCAATGATTGAAAAAACTCCTTCTGATTACTTTTGTTACCTAATTTTGCTATTATATGTCCTAAATTCACCTTCTCAAGTTTCTCATACACATTATTCACAGCATCATTATTATTAGAAACTATTGCTACTGTATTCCCATTTATTAATATGTTAGCAACAATATTAAGTATTGTCTGAGTTTTGCCTGTTCCTGGTGGTCCTTCAATGACACTTATCTGGGATGAAAATGCTGCTTCGACTGCTTTTAATTGAGATTCATTTAATCCGAAAGGGAATATTAAATGTTTTTTTGGTGTTCTTTTTTCTGTTTCACCACGACAATAGGCATTTAAAGCTGTTCCGGAATGAGGAACAATTCTTTCTAACTGCCGTATTATATTCTCGGCTATATGCTTACTAGTAAACTTTAAACGTTCTTTTGCAACTGAAGTAAAGTATGAGAATACTTCTCCATTTTTAAAATTTGCCGAATATAAAATTTGAGCGTTAACACTCTCCATAATATATAGTTTTTCGGATTCCGGGTATTTTACTACGATATATTTATTTCCATAATGTATTGCCTTCTCAATAATACTGAACGTGTTCTTTTTTTTATTATGTAGTAAGTTTCCTTTACAATCTATTGTGGGTTCAATCACACATTGATCTAACGGTTTATAAAAGAACTTCCCTGATGGAAATTCAACTTTTAACATAAGTTTATCGGAATCTTTTTCAGTACATATTTTCCAATCTTTGATTTGATCTGATTTATCTTGCCCATCCATATATATTAAAACCATAAGAAAACACCATCCGTATGTTTAGTTAATTCTAATATACTTGAAAATATTTTGATTTTCATCTAAATTCTGGATTTTCAACTTAATCAAATTTATGAGATAAAAATATTTTTTGATATCATATAATCAAATGAATATATCTAAATGATTGTACAAACACAATATTTAACAAATCATACTTACCGAGGAAAACTATGAAAACAAAACTCCATTTCATTCAAAAGCAGCAATCAGAATATGTTTCTTTTCACATTTATGAGCTTAATTCGACGATTGAAAAGCTTGTCCAGCAGGTGGAGCAATCAGTCCCCTTCTTCCTAGCGAAAGACCCTGAGAAAGAAAGCATGAAAAAGATCTATTATCACGACATCTTATATATAGAAAGTGTCGATAAAAGATCGTTTTTATATACGACAGATGGGGTGTTTCTCATAAAAGAAAAGTTATTTGAACTCGAAGAGCAACTTGAGGCGCATGACTATGTCAGGATTTCGAAATCGATGATTCTTAATATTGATTCTATAGCCGCTATTTCTCCTAAAACGAGTGGCCGTTTCGAGGCAACCCTGACAAATGAGGAAAAAGTGATGATTTCACGTTTTTATATTCAAGCATTAAAAGAGAAGCTTGGGTTACGGAGGAAGTGAAAAGGATGAGACGTTATATCATCAATCTTTCGATCACATTTTGTATGATCTTTACGGCGTTAGTGCTGATTTACTGTTTCACATTTGGATCAATGCCGATTTACATTTTACAAGCAATCATTTTAAATTCCTTTTTTTCAAGCGCAATGACTTTCTTGCTATACCCAAAACAAACATATAGCCATCAACGGATTCTTTTTCAACAAATCCTTTATGTTGTCCTTGTGATGTGTATGATTATGACAACTATCATTATCGTCAGCGGGGAAATCAGTCTCCTTTCATTCATCGTGAATTTCCTTGTGGTTATGGCATTATTCTTTTTGATCAAGTACCTCTTGTATAAAAAAGATCAGGCAACCGCTGCGGAAATCAATGAGTTTTTACAGCAGCGAAAGAAACGAACAACTTAATCTGCATCTTAGGGCTTAAAATTGACGTGTTAGGAAAAATAGATTGTGGCTCTTGCTTGATTCCACTACTCTGACGTTAGAGGGGGAATCAACAATGAAACCAATGACAATCATTCCAAAAGCTGTACTTCTAGTGCTGTTTTCTTTAATCATCCCAACAAGTGCAGGTGTCTATATATCCATCAAAGAAGTAACCGACCCAATGACCATCTATATCATCAATGGCTGTGCCATGCTGGCTGGGTGTCTCTTTCTTCTATTCATTATTCAGAAAAGTCGTTTTCACTTGAAAGAACTAGGCTGTCGAAAAGGGGCTCTCGGGATGTGGGTCATTCCCATTCTTTTCATTGAGGCCATCCCTTTTATTGCTGGATTAAACAAGGAGCTATCCTTACCTTCCTTTACTGCACTTTGTTTCTTCATGGTGTGTGTCGGTATTTTTGAAGAAGGTATTTTTCGAGGCATCCTGTTTCAATATTTAAAACAGATCAACCTAAGTACCGCCATCTGGGGATCTGCCGTACTATTTAGCCTTGGTCATTCTGCTAATTTACTAAGCGGAAAAAGCCTCACATTAACAGTGGCGCAAATCTTTTTCGCCTTTTTATTTGGATTCGTTGCAGCTGAAATTGTGGCACTCACTAACAGCCTGCAGTGGGTCATCATATGGCACGCGGTTCATAATATCGTGGATCAAATGACAAATGGGCATACGCCTGTGGAATTGCAAATGTTTTTACTATCGATTCAATGTGTTATCTTGCTTGTTATTTCGGTGGTGTTGTGGAGAAAATTAAAAATTAAAAATTGAATGCTTCATACTGAAAGATGAGTAGAACAGGAGGAAAGAAAAGAAATGAAGGAGCACACTTGGATAATAGAATGGTTTCAAAAGTGCGAAGAACTTGAAATAAAGCCATGGGAATGGGATTTCAAACAAAGTTATATCAAAGAACCGATACCAAAAGATAAATCATCTATTGAGTTAATATTAGATTATAAAAGTCGTAAACTCAAAGAAATTGGAATCTGTAATGTCACCAAAAAAGCTGGTCGCAAAGCTGACTGTGATAAAGAACCTTTTTATATTTATCAATTACTTTGGAGTACTGATTATGAGCCAAAGCCTAAATCACAGCTTTCTCTAGATCGTCACAATTTGCTCCGTGGAGAAACAATGAATTCGTTCATTACAACTTTCAATCATTCTAAAAAAATAACTTCTGATAATCATCTCAAACTTGAGTTTGAAAAATTCGCTACTGCCACTCACTGCATTGGAAATTTCACCGTTTTACCACATTGGATGAATTCGGGCCGTTATTTATTTTCTCAAGATTATTGGGATGTGACGATGTATTCACTTTTTGAATTCTTTCAACCATTAGGATGTTGGAAACAGTTCGTCGAACGATATTTCCTTCAACCTTATGTGAATAATGATGAAGAATGGACAGTGAGTGAATTTTGGAAAGGACATTTTGATAGCATAGGAAATTACAATCATTTAAAACCTCAAAATGAACAAGAATTAAGTGAGTACCTACATAAAGTAAATCTTAGGATTGAAGAACGAGGCAAATGGATGATCAAAAAAGTCTGTGAAGAATTGAAATTACAGCACTTCACATTTTATGATGAACTAAAAGATAGACAAATTCGTTTTTCCAACGAATTGAAATAAACCATAATGAGCGAGCTCAGTGTTCGCTTTTTTATTTTCTAAAAGGAGTTCCCAAATACAGAAAAATAAGATCATAACAAAAAGCAAGCTGATATCCTAAACGCCATATCAGCATCATGTTATCAAGCTTATTCATCATGCATATAATCCTCTTTTAGCATGCTGTATATTTCTAAATCAACAACTCCTTTGCCTGACCATAAAACAGCTTGTCTAAGCAGTCCTTCTTTGATAAAACCATTTTTCAATAGGACTTTTTTTGATACTTCATTTGCCGGCATGACCTCCGCTTGAATTCTATTCATATCAATCTCTTCAAACAGAAATTTCAATAGTGTAGAGACAGCTTCTGTTGCGATGCCTTTGCCCCAATGTTCCTCTGCCAAGAAATAACCAATCGTCACCGCATTCACTTTTTGATTGAGGTCCATTGTTTCGATGATGCCAACTAGCGTATGAGGATCATCTTTTCGAAAGATTCCCCATTTCACTCTGCTTTTCTTCGTATAATCTCGTTCAAAATGTCCAATCATCTTTTTTACCGTTTGATGGTTATGTTTGGGAATGATCCCACAATACTGAAAGACCGTGTCATTGTCGTAAATTGAAAATAACTCTGGCAAATGACGCTCTTCCACCTTTTTTAACAATACATTCTTTGACGCAACTACAGGAAAAGTGCCAAAAAGACTTTCTATTTTCATCTCTTAATCCCCCTTATTCCTCGATAGGAATATAGATTTTCATTTTGATATCGTTCGGGCCATTAGAATGTAAGACATCTGTTATTTCAAAATCTGGTCCACTCGTTCTTTCATAATTAGAATTTGGAAGCCAGCTACCATAGATATATCTTCTAGTGTTTTGCGCCATTTCATAAGAGCCACTCACTTTAAATTCTGCATATTTCCCCTCAGGAATCACTATTTTTACAAACCCTTCATTTTATTTTATTACTTCCCTTACCTTTTTTTGATCATTTGCGCTAATTGTTTATTTATTAATAGCCTTCCACAAATAATCATTAAATTTCTCTAACAGAAAGTTTCCTTATTTATTTCTTAAAATGCTTGTCCCTCTGTTCTTTGATATTGCAACATAGCACAAAAAGTCAAGTTTCTAAAAGATGATTTCCGCTATACTAAACTCGTAAGACAAGGAGGTGCACGGTTGTCCTATCAAGAACATGAAAAAACGATTCAAGAAACATTACATTATATTGAACAGCATCTGAAAGACGATTTACCGCTTCAAACTCTAGCGAAACACGCTGGTTATTCTAGGTTTCACTTTCACCGTATGTTCAAAAAAGTGATTAAGAAGTCAGTGGTTGATTATATACGGGAACGACGGATGACCCAAGCGGCGAAGGATTTAATTCATACGGACCAACGGGCGATTGACATCGCATTGCAGTATCGATTTAGTTCACAGGAATCCTTCACTAGAGCCTTTAAGAAAATATATGACATGTCACCCGCACGTTATCGGAAATTATTAAGGAATGTGATTAATGAGGAGGCAACAAATATGGCTGATCATCAGAACACACCTACTGGCTGGATTATGACGGGGGATACCCCAACTGACTATGAAACAGGTTTGGATAACAGAATTGTACACAGTGGTACTAACTCCGCTTATTTAAAATCAAAAGATGAAAAAGCTGGAGGTTTCGCAACATTGATGCAACAAATTAAGTCTGATCGTTACCGAGGAGAACGGCTTCAATTTTCTGCTTTTGTCAAAAGCGAAGATGTGAAAGGCTCAGCTGGTTTATGGATGAGGATTGACCATTCTTCAGGTGAAGTTCTTGCGTTTGACAATATGATGAACCGTCCTATTACAGGAACAAATGGATGGAATCATTTTAGTGTAGTACTAGATGTTCCAGTAAAAAGTGAAGTCATTGCGTTTGGCATATTACTACAAGGTCCAGGTCAAATTTGGATGGACGAACTTAGTTTTAAAATTGTAGATGAAAGTGTACCAGTGACAGAACAAAATACTGTCGATCATTTAGAGGATGAACCAGTGAATTTAAATTTTGAAGGCTAGCAGACTGAATTTAAGAGGAGGTTAATTGTCATGAAAAAAATTGGTGCAATTTTATTGTTCGCTTTGAATTCACTCACCTTTATTTGTGGCCTTGGATTTTTATTTGGTGACGAGGATAACACATTAAAACAGAAGTGAAATGAAGATAAGCACCCATAGGACAAAAAAAATCAATTGAAAAAGATATCCCTACCACTATCTCTTTTTTGTAATCTTGGTATAATAGAAAAAATCAGAAAAATTAGAATGCGATGATAAGGAATAGTACTTGCCGAAATGTTTTCAGAAAGTTGCTGGTTGATGAGAAGCAATAACAAAAAGGTAGGGAACTCACCTTAGAGTAGCCTTAGTGAAATGAAAAGTATTGATGTAGTTAAGGTCGGCACCCCACCGTTATATGGGAAGGATATAAGATATAACAATCTGTATCCGAATAAGGGCATGATAATGTATGGTTATCATGAAACAGGGGTGGTACCGCGTAAGAAGAAGTCTTTCGTCTCCAAGTTAAATCTTGGAGATGATAGGCTTTTTTTATATTCCAATTACAGGAGGAATCGATGATGTTTAACCACAAAAAATACGAAAAGAAATACTTTTTGCCACCGAACCTTACTTATGATTGGGTGAAGAAAGAAACATTAGAAAGTGCTCCGATATGGTGCAGTGTGGACTTACGGGATGGAAATCAAGCATTACCTATTCCTATGAACTTAGAAGAAAAATTGGAAATGTTTCAGTTACTAGTAGAGATAGGTTTTAAAGAAATTGAAATCGCATTTCCAGCTGCTTCCGATACGGAGTTTAGGCTATTACGGACACTGATTGATCATCATATGATTCCAGACGATGTAACGATTATGGTGATCACGCAAGCGAGAGAGCATATTATCCGCCGAACCTTCGAAGCAATTAAGGGGGTACCGAAAGCGATTGTTCATTTATATAATTCGACTTCAGAAGCGCAGCGCAGACAAGTATTTAAGAAAACAAAAGATGAAATTAAACAAATTGCAATTGATGGAGCTATTTTAGTAAAAGAACTGGCCGAAAAAACAGAAAGCGATATTTATTTTCAATATAGTCCTGAAAGCTTTCCAGGAACAGAAGTGGATTATGCGTTAGATATTTGTAAGAGTGTTTTAGATATTTGGAAACCGACACCAAATCATAAAGCGATCATCAATATTCCGACAACAGTTGAATATTCAATGCCTCATATCTTTGCAAGTCAGATTGAGTATATACACAAAAATCTGTCTTACCGAGATAGTGTGACATTATCTGTTCATCCTCATAATGACCGTGGCTCTGGGGTGAGTGATGCAGAATTTGGTGTGCTAGCTGGCGCAGAAAGAGTCGAAGGTACATTATTTGGTATCGGTGAACGTACAGGAAACGTAGACTTGATTACTTTGGCGATGAATATGTACTCACAAGGTTATGATCCAAAATTGAATTTCAATAACCTAGAAGCGATTCGTAAAAAATATGAAAAACTAACCAAAATTACTGTTCATGAGAGACAGCCATATTCTGGTGAGATGGTATTCACCGCATTCTCTGGGTCACATCAAGATGCTATATCTAAAGGTATGAAATATAGAAAGGAAAATCATGTTGATAAATGGGACGTTCCGTATATCCCAGTAGATCCAGTTGACTTGGGGAGGAATTATCAAACGGATGTGATTCGAATCAATAGTCAGTCTGGAAAAGGCGGCATAGGCTATATACTAGAAACAAATTATGGCATTCAACTTCCTTATAAAATGAATGAAGCCATGGGATATGAAGCGAAGAAAGTATCTGATCAGACAAATAGGGAATTGTCTGTCGAAGAAATATATCATGTTTTTGAAAAGCAGTATGTTGATTTTCACCCTCATTTCCAGCTGCTTGATTATCAATTTCATAAAGGAGAGAAGCAGGAAGTCACCTTCACTTTGCTGAGAGATCATCAACAAATTGAAATACAAGGAACTGGCACTGGAAGTTTAGATGCAATCAGTAATGCGTTAAAAGCATATTTTCATCTCGAGTATGTTTTGGAAGTCTATGAACAGAATTCTTTGGGCAAGGATTCTCAAGCAAAAGCCTGTGCACAGATTGGTATTTCATATCAAGGAAAAATGCATTGGGGTGCTGGAATTGATAAAGATATTATTGAAGCAACAGTGAAAGCCCTTGTGGTTGCAGTAAATAAGCTAGAGGTTTGGATGTAGATGGAAAAAGATAAACTTGAAAAACATGAAGCGATGCAATATTTAAGAGAATATAACGAGCAAGAAATCTTTTATCAACAATACCAACAGAAAAGGCATGACAATCAATCATTGCAATTATTTTTGAAGGATTATGATCAAAACAATTTCATGCATAAGCAAATATATATAGAAGAATTTTTACTTAAAGGGCAGAACGAATTTGAAAAAGAGGATACCATGTGGTTAGGTCAGGAGAAAGATATCGAAGTGAGAAAGTATAGCCGTTTTATGCCTCCATTGTCGGCTATTCATGATTTCTTTGAGATGATCTATGTTCTGGAAAATGAGATGTATTTAGAAGTGGAAGACAAAAAAATGGCTTTAAAATCAGGAGATATTGCCTTTATTCCACCTGACACAATACACAAGCCAATTGTCATGGAGAATACAATCGCAATGCAAATCATGATCCGTAAAAGTACTTTTCAAAAAGTGTTTTTTAAAATGTTAAAAGGCAATCATGTCATTTCAGAGTTCTTTTTGAATGCATTGTATATAAAAGAAAATAAAAATATTCTTATTTTCCATAGTCGCTTGGATAAAAATTTGCTAGACTGCTCTCTTCAACTATTTACAGAAAATTATAATCGGTTCCCTAGTTACCAATTGATTATGAATAATTTGTTTGAGATATTATTATGTCTCTTATTAAGATTCAAACCAAGTCATATGAACGTAAATCAGGTCAAACAATATAGTGATATACGTATGATTCAAATGCTCCAATATATTCAGCAATGTTGTGAGCATATAACAATCCAGGAGATGGCAGAAGAATTTAACCTTTCACAATCTTATCTGTCAAAATATATAGCTCGTAAACTTGGCAAATCATTTAGTGAGATTCGACAAGAAATAAGATTGGAAAAAGCCTGCAAAATGCTCACAGGTAGCAATTTACAAGTAGATGATATTGCGGCAGCCGTTGGTTATCAAAATGTAGAGCATTTCATTCGTTTATTTAAGAGAAAGAATCACCTAACACCACAACAATATCGTTTAAATAATAAAGTCGAGCAAACTTCAAATCAATACTAATAAAAAGGAGAAATCATCATGTCAATCAAAAAAGTAAAAGATTATTTTAAACAATATGATATGGATACTCGAATTCAAGAATTTTCAGTATCTAGTGCAACCGTAGACTTGGCTGCTTCTGCATTGGGCTGCGAACCTGAAAGAATCGCAAAAACACTCTCCTTTCTAGTAAATGGGCAAGCTATTTTAGTTGTGACCTCTGGCGATGCAAAAGTTGATAACAAAAAATTCAAGGAATATTTTAAAACAAAAGCTAAAATGCTTTCTCCTCATGAGGTCGTTGACTTGGTCGGTCATGAAATTGGCGGAGTATGTCCTTTTGCTATAAAGAATGGCGTTTCTGTTTATTTAGATATTTCACTAAAACGTTTTGAGACAGTCTATCCAGCCTGCGGGAGCAGTAACAGTGCTATTGAACTAACAATCAAACAATTAGAAAAATACTCCGGTTATTCACAATGGATTGATGTGGGTAAGGGATGGAATGATGAATTCACACATTAAAACAAAAGGAAAAAGTGCAATTAAAAATAAAAAAGAGCTAGAAACCCTTGATACACAAAGGTTTCTAGCTCTATTACAACTATTCCCACTCGATCGTAGCAGGCGGCTTACTCGTAATATCATACACCACACGGTTCACATGCTTCACTTCATTCACGATACGAGTTGAGATCTTTTCAAGTACATCCCAAGGGATTCTTGCCCAGTCACTCGTCATCCCATCAATCGAAGTAACAGCACGGATGCCGATTGTGTAGTCGTATGTTCTTGCGTCACCCATAACACCTACGCTGCGGATGTCTGGGAGAACCGTGAAGTATTGCCAGATGTCGCGCTCAAGGCCGAAGTTGGCAATTTCTTCGCGTAGAATCGCATCCGATTCACGGACGATTTCTAGTTTTTCTTCAGAAATTTCACCTAGTACACGGATGCCTAGTCCTGGACCTGGGAAAGGCTGTCTCCAGACGATGTCGTCAGGAATGCCTAGCTCTGAACCTAGGGCACGGACTTCATCTTTGAATAGCGTATTCAAAGGCTCAATCAATTCGAACTGCATGTCTTCTGGAAGACCGCCTACGTTGTGGTGAGATTTGATTGTTTGTGCCGTTGCTGTTCCGCTCTCAATGATATCTGTGTAAAGTGTTCCTTGTGCTAAGTAGTCGATTCCTTTTAGCTTGTCCGATTCATCATCGAATACATAGATGAATTCGTTACCGATGATTTTACGTTTTTGCTCAGGATCAGACACACCTTTTAGCTTATTTAAGAAACGATCTTTCGCATCTACTTTAATCACGTTCATGTTGAAACCTTCGCTAAATGTCTTCATAACCCCTTCTGCTTCGCCTTTGCGAAGAAGACCGTGGTCAACGAAAATACATGTCAGCTGATCGCCGATGGCTTTGTGGATCAATACCGCCACAACAGATGAATCTACACCGCCGCTT
>Ga0114955_1000485_pt1 | contig 19472 bp, 27 predicted proteins | sample Porto_5metaG_FD_87302 | JGI IMG/M metagenome (GOLD analysis project Ga0114955, IMG submission 87302) | Marine algal microbial communities from Porto, Portugal - Porto_5 metaG | ecosystem: Host-associated > Algae > Red algae > Unclassified | place: Portugal: Porto | collected 2015-02-02 | reverse complement strand
GTGGCGACGACGTGGCGGCATCGGCGACATGTGGCGCCGTTGCAACACGTGGCGCTGTTGCAACACGTGGCGTCGTTGCAACACGTGGCTGTTGGGCTAAAGGGCTTTAGGCCCTCCTCTGGTGGTTCCCAACGGACCGGATGTGGTCGTACGGGCACCCCGACGGGTCGGGCGTGATTAAGGCACCTGCCCGGAGCTCCCTGGACCTCATCCGAGGTCGGTTGAAAAACCGACTTTTGGAAGTGGTCTAAAGGGCTTTAGCCCCAGGGCAGACGTGCCATTTTTTGGGGTTGGTGCCCGACGGTCCGGATGGGGTCCTACGGGAACCAGGGAGGCCCGGAGGTGCCTCTGGCGTCCTCGCGGGCCTGTTTTGGCCCCATCGGAGGTCGGTTGAAGAACCGACTTCTGGAGATGGGGCTAAAGGGCTTTAGACCTCCGCGGCCAGAACGGTCATTTTTGGGTTGGAGCCCGATGGACCGGATGGGGTCCTACGGACACCAGAGAGGCCCGGAGGTGCCTCTGGCGTCCTCGCGGGCCTGTGTTGGCCCCATCGGAGGTCGGTTGAAAAACCGACTTCTGGAGATGGGGCTACAGGCCTTTAGACCCCTCCGCATGAAGGGGGTCTAAAGGGCTATAGACCCGTCGGTCGGAGCGTCCGCGCAAATCCTTGCACGGACTTTCGATGACGGGAATTCGACGAGGTGGCTGCAATTATTCCTGGGGTACTGGGGGGAGTGTGAAGTGTACTTCCGCAGTCCCCCAGGGACAATTGGCCCTTGCGTATGTCGTAAGTCGTTGTATTTGTCTGGTGACACTGCATGTACTTGTTTGTAGATCTTTCGGCGGGGACCCAGTAGGGGTTGAGCTCCGGGGGAGATTTGTGTGGGGAGCGGCGTCTTGAGTGTGAGGCTGTGGGCGCCCTCCGGATGTGCAGGCGCTGCCATGGGAGGTGCCGTGCGGGCCTTGTGGGCCACGCCATTGGGGGTGCCTGGGAAGGCGCTGCGGTCGAGGTGGCCTGCGGGATATCAGGCGCGCCTGCACAGGCCTGGAAACGCCGAGCTTAGTAAAACAACGCACCCGCTCAACATCATCGACTTCACAACTGCCACGTTTATGCTGACCGAAGATTCGGCTCGACCGGCGCTACTATCCTTATGCCTGAAGGGAAACGGGACTTTAACTGCGCGATTCACAAGGTGCGGGAGTATACATACGATGCGCGTTCTGGGTGTCCAGGAGGGAGCTCCAATTGCATGGAACGCTGTATCCACCGCGTCTAGCATGAAAGTGGACGTAGCTTTCGTCAGGGAAAACGCCCAGCTCGTGCCGAAGGATCCGTACAAGATACTACTCTCGTGGTATGGCGACCAGTACGGCACCATGAAGCGTCGGCGTGGTGATGTTGAGGGGCACTATGGCGCCTACACATCTGTCTCGCTTCACTTTCGGAGTTCAACTGTGCGTCCGTTGTTTTATCTTCCGCCGGGCACTGCTAGCGCGCCATTGATAGCCGCCGTTGTCAAGGACCTATGCCACGCCTCCATAAATGGGATTACAGTGTATGACGCTTTTACAGGGAGAAATGCACTGGTGCACATCTATCCTGCAGCCGGCATATTTTTACTCTCCAATGGCAGCTAAGCTATCCAATACAATTGGCGCTACCGGCGTGGAGCACTGTACTAGCTGCAATAGTGTCGGTCTAAAGACGACTTCTGAAAGAAAGGAACGCGCGATGAGCAGCACGACGGTTTTTGACGTCAGAGACGCTCGATATGCCCGCGTCCAAGAACGTACTGTTGCTGCGCAGCGCGCTGTCATTGGTGCTGGCCTGAGCTCTGAGGCAACCATAAAAGCAGTGCTTTTGCTGAGCGGGATGCAGAATGGTCCTAGCGACCAGTTCATAAATTTTTCCGAGGCCCGTGGGGCTTGTTCTTTCGACGTCCACGAGCACGTCAATGTGGCGCCGTCTCATCTGCTATTCTTCAATCTAGCCGGCCCGCTACCTCAACAGGTTTACAATGCGCTTTCAGTCCTTCAAAAGGATAAGTTTGTGAATGACATGCGCGCGTGTTCCCGGTATGTACCCCGACATACCGATCTCAAGGCCTTTGAGCCAGAGAAGATGGGTGGCACAACCTTGTCCATGTCCGACTACGCTGTTCTTCTCACTATTGCTCCGACAGTTCTGGATGACATGCACTCAGAAACCGTGCTTCCGGCCTTGGCAGTGCCGGTTTTTGCGGCGCTTAAGGTTCTACGTGCGGTTACAAACGCGTTGTTCTTCCGCCCAACAAATCGGAACGACGGGGAACATGCCGTCCGCTGCAAGCCAACCACTCACACGCTACAGCTGTTGGGATGTTCTCTGCTCAATGGGCTCGCCTCCCTCACAAGTAAAGGGATCAACTGGGAAAAGCCAAGCGCGCACAGAGTCCTCGAGCTTCCCTATCGGACCCTGCCACTTGTTCAAATTGGGCCGGCCATATGCGAGCTGCTGATCGAAACGTTCCATCAAGTTTCCAAGAGAGAAATTGAGCGGAGCAACAGCCATGATCCTGCTGGCTTCTCGATGCAGAGATGGCGGGATGTTGAGATGCTTTCCAGGGTTGTTGCCGCTCCAGAAAAGTACGGCATTGCACAGGAGTGGCTGACAGACCCTAACGGACAGTAAACGGAAGCTGTGCTTCACTATAAGCTCTGATTTGGCTCCTGCTTTCCTGACAGGCGTACCAAGGCGTGGTCGGCACGAGTAATGCGGCAATGCTCGCACGTCAGCGCTTTGTGGACCAAATACGCTGCTGGTAGGGTCTTGAGATTCTGGAAGAGCGCAAAGAGCTACCGCCATCTCTTCAAAGTGCATGCAGGTGCCACTATAGCCGTGCTGCAAACCCCTCCGACGCAGACGGATGCGAGCGCGGCACAATCTGTGCCCGAAGCTGTGCCTGAGCTGCATTTCTACCGCGTAGTTGACCTCGCTACAATTGAGCAACAGGTTTTCTTTTCATGTCAACGGTGGTTGCCTCGGGTACGTCACTTGGTCGTCAATGGGGGCTCTCCCCAGACTGTATCGGCAGCCGACATCGGCGGACCAGCAATGGTAGAATTAGAAGACCCTTCGAGACTGTGCATTGTGGCCTGCGAGAGCGTAAAGCAGCTGGCGCTCGCCCCACCATCTGGGTCGGATTTTCGATTCTTCTCCAAGCGGTTCGGATTTCCATTCAAATGTGGTTGATTTTGTGTACTGACCTGAAGAGTGCGAACGGCTTCATTCTTTTCGTTCCTAAAATATAAACATACCCACAATACTTTCACGAGTAGAGAGAATGCATGTTCCTGCAGAACAGCGCCACGAGAAAAAGTCAGTACAGCTCGTCAGGAACCCTTCTGTATAGGCAGCCGTCTGAATAATCGATGTTTGATCGTGAGCCTCGGAGCATGGCACACATTAGGAAGTGGGGCTCTCGCGAAAATCTAAAAAAACTTTCGTTTCACAGAAAGGTCCATGCACAGGAGTTACATAAGAAACGAGAGAATCACGATCATGAGCGAAAAAAATTCATGCCACCCGCTGAAGCAGTTCCCTCAATCTGCGAACAAGCTGCTTGCCAGCCTCCTCGCATAGACGGGAAACCACCAAAGGCTCGTGGGAGCCTTTCACGACAACCAAGGTGTTGTTCCCCACTTCCTCCGTGTGGCATTCGTCATAGGTGCCTGGCACACAGCGCCAGCACGACAGAGGAGCCTTCTCCTGCACTCTCTTCCCAAAGTACTCAAGGCACGTAGGGCAAAATACGGCAGCGGCCCAGCAGAGAGCATTGCAGTCTTTGCACAGGGCACCGTCTTTGGAGTGGTCGACGCGCATGTCGTTTGACTCTGTGGACGGAGGAGTGCGGGCCATCCAGAGGAACTTTCGGACGGCTTCCGATACGCCAGAGAAAGGCACCACCTACACTTTGCCGTCTCGAGAGTTTACAAAGGCTGTCATGCGATCGACGCACTCCGAGACAAACTTATCGGCCACCTGGACGTTCATGAAAAAGTAATCGGGATCGCACGCTTTCAGGATGTTTGAGTCTCCCCACCACCACTTCCCTGCCACCAACTGTTGAGATGACTGAATTATCATCTTTTCCAGAGGATAGGGCACGTGGCGGCCCAACTCTGGCGCACAAGCGCCATGCTCGATTCCCAGGCGCCACTAGGTGGGGGTGGGGAAACTGGTAGCCTACGTGAGGTTGAAACCCAGGTTCATCCCACTGTGGAGGGCCCCAGTGGCCGTCACAGTGAAGTCGCCTGCATGCTGCTCGGCTCATGTGACCTGAACACCGTGCTCTAGGAAAAAGGTCGGTGGAAGGAAAAGACGCTTGCTGGCCTGTACGTCCCAAATGTTTCTGTCTCCCGTTTTCAGCACGAATGGATCAATGTACTTCAGTAACAGAGCTTTGACAAGTGTTCTCTGATGAGCCGGCACGACCCACCATACCTTGGGCTTGCCCGACTGGCAATATGATATCGAGGGAAGCATGCTGTCTTCCACATGCCACGGGAACATCGTCCCAAGTGACCCGCGATAGAGCATTTTCGTTGTAATGCCCTCGTACGTCGTGCAGGCCTGCGCCATACCAAAGTGGTTCAGGATTCTCGGACTTACCAGTCGACTAGAAGGGACAAGGCGCGGAACCTGCCAGGCAAACATCGGATCGCCAGGGCTGCAACTCAGGCCGTCGGCAGGACTCGGGACAACGTCGCTGGGGTAGAACACGTCAATCGCATCGACAGCTGGCTTTCGGGTGTACTGCAAATAGGGCTCTCGTCCTGTCACAGAACTGTCTGCGCTGTGCTTCCCGTATTGGGCGACCTTCTCCCAAAAGAGACCGGCCTCGTTAATGTGGTCCACAAAGAGCTGCTCGTTGAACCCGGGAAAGGCAGTCTGCAGTGCTCTCGGGCTCAGCCGAGTCGCAACTGCTGCCTCCTTCAGTGTCATCTGCTTCTCCGTCGAGCTGGGCAAAAGATGTCCCAATGTCGCCGTCTCCCGACCCGAAATGTCCGGGTCACTCATGTCTGTGCTGAAAATTGTGGGATAGGATGGAAACTTTTGGCGCCTCACTGACATCTTTCCTTCTGCAGGCAGAGCATATGCCGACGGCCGCAAGTCACGACTGACGCGGAGAATAACCACTTCGTCCGTCTCAAGTGTTCGTGTTCGTCGGCGAATCAAGTACGGCACACCGTGCAGTGGAAGACCATTCACTGGCACGACCCGAGCTGCCACGATGGATTTGGCATTCTTTGGCGGACGTGCTTCTTTGGCAATCATCTCGTTGCTGACCACTTTTGTGACGTCTCGGTGCCTCCCCGCGGAGACCGCCGTGTTGTCCTGACGTTGGGACAGCGAAACCGCCTATGTCTCGCTCCGTGATGAGCTCGACGAGGACGGTGACGCGTCTTTGGAAGAATTATTGGCCACACGGGACTCCGTCCAATCGGATGAGTGCGTCAAACCATAGGGCTACCTCGGAAACATTCTCTCAGAGCCGGAGCGGCTCGCTGCAGAAGAGGAGGCCGAAAGCGCGCCACTAGTTGGAAAGGAGCTGGGGGTCGCACTCGAACCGCTACTTCCCGATGAAGGGCATGCGCTCGATTCGGATGTCGCCGAGCCCGACGTGACACTCAAGAGCGACTTGTGGCTTTTGGTGGAACCCGTGTGTCTTGCTGGAGACTCAATAACCGCCGCAACGCGCTGCTTCTTGGCCTCTCGGCGCGCGATCATTCCCGTAACATCGCAGTCAACAACCACCTCAGTGCCCGAGCCCAGTGGTGCGGGAAGGATGACGGTGGGTGGTACACCTCTGCTTCTTCTTGAAGTCGACGCCAACAGCACTGGCTGCGGAACTGGGTAGCGGTTGCCCGCTCTCGCCGACTCCCGTGCAGAGGCAGCCGCCTCATCACGGGTGTCTTGGTCATGTGGTGACCGACGTGCATCCCATCCGGACGCAGGCCCATCGACTTCATCGTCTTCATGCCAGCGACAAAAAAGGACGCCGGCTTGTTTTTGGAAACACATACCGCGTCCTGAACGGCCATCACGGAGGGGCTCAGCGGGACCAGGGCTGGGGCGTTGACGCATAACGTCGCCACTCTCTCTGACGGAAGCCGCCGCATCAGATGCGCTGGCACCACGACTTGTTCCATGTTCTCACCTTTCCGCACTATTGACGAGTGACGCTTTGCCAGTGTCCCTCTGGCGCGCCTCCAACGCAGGTTGCAACCGCTTCAGACGTGCACCAAGACGAAGCAACGCGTCGTCTGAAGAAGAGTCCTGTGCCGCTGCCGGTCGGCTTGATAGCGACGCGGTGGAACCACGGCGGCTCTTCAACGCGTCGTCGCCGCCACGGGAGTTTACCGATGCGGGATCGACGGCGAGTTTAGGAGACAAAGGGCCACGAATAGGCGGGTTGTCCCTTGGAAGGGACGCGGACGGACTCCGAGCTTCCCCAGCTTGGTGCGGACCCCGCACAAGAAGAAAGCGACGTGCATCCGCACCGTGAAGTCGCTCTTCGATAGATGAATTTGGCCGCGCAGCTTGCGCCAGGTCCAGGAAGCTGCTCGCGACTGAGCTTGTGTTCACTGCGCCTGTCCAGTCGATGTCGATGGCGCTGTGCAGCAGCTTGCTTGCGTGTGGCGGGGTAGAGCACAATAAGAAACATAAACAAGAAAGAAAAAGACACCCCCCGTCCTCTTCTGGTCCGTCCGGCTGTCGCATACGCGGAACAGTCAAGTAGCGCCGAAGCGACCGCTCGATGACACGGGCGCCATCACTAGCATCGCTGCGTTCAACAACGCAGCGGATCATTGCCGCGCTGAGCACCTCGAACAGGAACAAGACGCATGCAATCACAGCTCTGTCACTCGACCGTCCAGTCGGGTCCATTACTCGCACAGAAGAGGACCACAAGTACTTGTTGCGTTGCTCATCGGCATTGTTCTCTAGGCACAGCATCGGCATGTCCTGCGCTAAGCCCACGAAGATGATGGAAAACCGACGCCCGCCATGGTACACAGCGGCGACTAGAAAGCTCGCAGAGAACCAGCGTGGCACCCGCGAGTCCCTCCGCGACCAAACGGAGCTACAAAAGAACTCAAGGGCTCGACCTTCGTTGCGAACGGTCCCAATCCAATGCTGTAGATGCAACGTCGTGCGCTGACGCCGGTCTGCCGTCTCACGGGTCAGCCACGCCGTGAGCGTGTCCATCAGCGTGAAAGAGAACACGGCCTGGCGTTCAAGACCAGAAGATGTCACGGGTGTCGTCTCATGGTCGCTCAACCGGTCCAACGACAGCTCGCGGATGCGCGGGCGAGGGGGGCCAACGACCCCAACACGGGCTTGATCGCCACGACGCGGAGGAGAAGCCCTGCGGCCAGGTCTCTGAGAGCCAAGTCCGAGAGAGCGGGAAACGTCGGCGGTGGGGAGTGTGCTCTCATGGGGGGGTGACCGGGGCGTTGAAGCCACCAAATGTGCACCAGGTGCGGCAGTACGACCACCGCGGCGTTGGTCAGGGGCTCCAGTCACGAATTCTGCGATTGGCAATGCGCGGGACGATCCGGGAGGAACTTGGTGAGGAAGAGATGGCCGCTGTGAGAGTGTCGCATCGGACGCCTCACCTTTATTGAGGGGCACAGCACGGCAATGCCCTGGGCATCAGTTGGACGCTACCATGGATGCGGCGTATCGCACCACAGCATCAAGTGGTGAGCCGCGCTTCAACATGCGAGATGCGGCACACAGCCCCTTGCCCAATCGTACATCATTCCCTCACCCACTTGTACAGTTCTGCACTGCCTTGGAAGTGACATCCACGTCCACAGCTGGCCCAGCGCACCGCAGAGCGCTGATTACGCTTCCCACTGCGAGCGAACACGGACCACCTTTGCGATTGCCCCATACCGACGTCTTTCAGCACAGTTGTCAAGAAGTCAAGCTTTACAAGCGGTTCGAACGTCCCGCCTTACCGAAGTTGACCCTCATCCTCTTGCGCGGAGGTAACGCACCGTCCGAATGGGTTTCACCGGAGCCGGGGACGCATCAAGAAGGGTCTGCGGCGTTCGGGGTCAAACGGGAACAGTAGGAGTGGCCTGGAAGTAGGAAGCTGTGGGGGGGTAACAGGGTGGTGCAAGCCAGGCATACCCCCGCGGTGAAGGCGCGACCGCTAGAAAAGCGTCATACGGAGCATGATATGCATCGTATGGATGAGCATGTGCCGGAGCCGACGGCGGCAAGAACAGATGGTACGTGTAAGACGTGGGCTGGCGCATCCCACCAGTCCCAAATTCCGTACACCCGGGCCACGGCACAGCGCCCGCCGCAGCTGCCCGAGAGATCAATGCCGGCCCGCGCCCCGAAGTGACGCTACGTTCCCCGTCTCGCCGCTCTTGTGCCGTCCCGCCTGTGCGGCGCAAGCCACGCCGCACACGTGATCGCCTTGGTGTGAGCGTGCCCGCCACATGGTCACGTGGAGCACGACCGGCCTAAGCCACATCCTCATCGGCTGCACTGTTGTCCCCGTCTGAATTGGCTCGAGCCGCCTGAGTCGGTTGCTTGCGCTTGCGACTCGCACGATCCTGCGGTGGACGCTGGCTGCCATCTATCTTGGATCCTGGAACCCAATGGACGATGCTGCGCGTGCGACAGCGCGAGACCCACAACCCGGACGGTGGGTCTCTCCGGATGCATCTTGGCGTGGCGCTCGTGCGACGGGAAGCCGCAAAACCCTAAGAGCGCGTCATTCGACCCCCACAACCTGAGGAAAACGCGACACCAAGGCTCTTGGCGCGGCGAGCGCGCGCGAGTGTGAGCACAAAAAGGGAGCGCACAACGCGACGGGTGCGTCAACCCCAGAAAACAGGGCGCCGCCCACAACCAATAGCGTGCGCACGACAAGGGAGCACCACCAAGCGGGTGCTTCACCCAGAAACCCGACGCGCCGCACGAGAGCGAGTGGGCTCAAAGTATCCGGGGCGCACAACTCGACGGGTGCTTCAACCCCGGAACACAGGGAGCCGCACAACCCTAAGGGTGCGTCGTTCGACCCCCACAACCTGAGAAGTACGTCACACCCAGGCTCTTGGCGCGGCGAGCGCGCGCCAGTGCGAGCACGAAAACGGAACGCACAACCCGACGGGTGAGTCAACCCCAGAAAACCGGGCGGCGCGCACAACCAAAAGCTCGCGCACAACAGGGAAGCACGACCAAACGGGTGCTTCACCCAGAAACCCGACGCGCCGCACGAGAGCAAGTGGGTGCAAAAAAGACGGGGCGCAAAGCCCGACGGGTGCTTCAAACCCGGAACACTGGGCGGCGCGCACAACGAACAGCGTGCGCACGACAGGGGAGCAAGACCTTAAAGGTGCCTCACCCTGAAACCCGACACACGCGTGCTTTCAGGGAACACAGCCCGAGGGCGTGCGTCACCTCCTGTGCGGGTCTCAGTGCGCGGCGCACGGCAGTTGCGGTGTGCCGATGGCCCCGCGAAGGAGACGCGTTCGAGCAAGACGGGCCTTCGACGTGCGCACAGACCGGACGGAGAGGTGTTCCCGCACGGCTCGGCCGCAGCGGGTCGCTCGTTCGATCTTAACCCCAAACGGGTACCCGCGCAGCGGGCCCAGAACCGTCGTCAAAATCGCGTCTGTTTTTGCTTGTTCGGAGCCGCTTGTTGGCCCGTGTTCCTGTTTGAAGAAACAGAACCCCCGTGCAGAAAACAGATCGACCCCCCTTGACAGGCTCTCAGAGCCCATCCCATGTGAGGTCCTTGCATATTTGTGTTTGCGAGAACACGAATCATGCCTTCCTCCACACATATCGCCTGCGATCAGAGCCACAGATGCTTCTCCATCTCTATTTCTTTCTAGAAGGGGGAGGTGCATGCGTCTCATGCTGTGTCTCTCTTTTTACGACTGGAGATTCATCGATGCCGGCGAAAAGATGATTTCGGCGCTCTTTCTGGGAAAAACCGTCCGTGACAGAGCCCCAGGGCGGTTTGCAGATTTCCTGTTCGCCCCAAAACACGAAAAAGCAGACGTGCTTTTGACGAAAATTATGGGACCGGTGCGCCGGTCGGGTAGCCTGCCCAGCAATCCGAATGGTCCAATTCGCGGCAGCGGCGCTTCCATGATCCGTGATTGCAAGTTCGATTGATCGCACACATCGAGCTTCTCCCCTTCGGGCAGCTGTCGGAATAAACTACAATTGTCAAATGATCCGGTAAAACTGTGTCCGACAGAAATACAATATAAACTTTCGACTGCGCCAGTTCGAGACGTGACACCCCCGGAAGCCTGAAATTGCCGTGTTCAGGCATGCTGCACTTATCAGTGATGGATGTAGCCACCAAAGAAAATCGTTCGAAGTCTCTTCACATGCTCATTTGTGCGAGCATGCGGCGAAGTCCTGCGCCCGCGCTGCGCGCCCAGACGATCTTTGGGTTCCAAGGCGCGCTCGATCACCGTGGCGGCACGTCTCCGTGAGGGCACATTACAACCGTGCGACAATCGCGGTCTGGACGAGGGTCACGTTCGCAATGGTCGTCCGTGTCGATCTCGCTTCGCCGCTCGGATGAGGTACTGACGAGACCGTTTGTTTCTACTGCTTGCCGCACGCCACATGCTCGGACCCGTCTGGGCGTCCTCTGACGACGACATGGATTTGAAGGTCTGTGTTGCCCGCTTGAGTCGACGTGAACGAGCGTGGATCTGTGTTACCTTTGTGAACGTTCAAGTATCCATGTGACGCTACTCTGATTTCCTGAGCTCCAACGACAACCGCACGACGGCCTGGGATCTCCGCTGCCGACCTCGGAGGACCGTGAAGACGGTGACGGTCTGTGTCGCAATGGGCTTCCTGTGTGACGGTTGCTGCCTGTTCTGCTCCTTCATGCCAGTGAGAACGAGCCTGGAGTCTGGTACGCGACCACGGTCTGTTGAGAGCGATCCCGCGCCTGTGATACTCGACGACGGCCTGCTTAGCACTTGGTGGCGACCTACGATGACACCTCTGGGACCTGTGCTGTACTCCACGCGACAGCTCTTGGCCACGTGCTTCTCCATGACACGCGCTCGGAGCTCTGCTGGAAACACCTGACTACTGCAGAGACGTGAACGGTCTTCTTCGCGCTTGGGTCCTCTTGTTTCTGGGCCTTGTCTTGTGCTGCGCGGCGGAACCCACGGTCGACGCCTGGCGACTGCCGCACGGTGACGGCCTGTGTCGCAGTTTGTTTGGTTGTGCCGTCGTCCAGACCTGTGGCGCCTACCTCTCCACGACTGGAAGCCACGCACTTCACCAAGAAACTTGCAGGGACTGCTGCGGATGACATACGACGACTGCAGATAGGTTGCTTGTCTGTTGCCTACAGGTGCGGTTGACGGTCTGTCGTACCCACGGGGGCTGCTCTGGAAGAGGCTGCGCCTGCGAAAGGGCACGCAGGACAGCGTTTTCCCGCTGCCTGCTCGTGACACTTGCTTGCCGCACAGCGGGAGATGACCGACTACTGCAGAGCCCTTGGCTGTTGGACGAGCTCTGATACAGGCTTGGTCTGCCGGATCCCGATGTTGGGAAGGGAAGTGTCGGGAGGCGGCCCGACAACACCGGGGTCCACTCCTGGGTCCCCGCCGGAGCGGGCCTCCGCCGCAGGAAAGATCTCCTTGGAAAAGGAACTATGGTCACAACATAGAGTACGTTTAGCACGGTTGGGTCTTCTCAGCGAGTAGAGATGCGTTCGTGAGCTCCTTTCATGTTGTATTTATGTTGACAGGACGTATCTGTCGAGGGTCCCTCAGTACGGCATCTGACGTCTTCAGCTACTTCTTTCCAAGTCCTACTTCTCAAATCATTCGGCTGTGTGCTCTGATTTTGCTCGGTACGGACAAAACATGGCGCGTGCTATTTCTCAGAACAAGATGGACGCTGGACGTATTGAGAAGCATCAAGACGCCCCTATGCATGACTGCCTGACGTGGATTTGCCCGAGGGGCGACTTGGAAGGGCCCAAGAAGGACAGCGCAAGATGCGTTTGTACCGCCATGGAGCGGGCTGTCGACAAGGCCGTGTCCAAGATCGAGTTCACGGTGGCCGGTCGCAATAGGAAAAAGAAGGAGTACAAGGTGGCGTTTAACAGGAAGCTGCATAACGTTTGAAACCACAGACGAAACGCTACGCGTCTGACGATCTACCGCAAGATTGGCGTCTACTTGGACGCTGGTGTACCCCAGGCGACGATACAGCCTCTTCAAGTGCTACGCGGTAATGATGACCAGCTCGCTCCAGCCAGTGCGGCTGTCTCGGACCGGGTTACTCGATACCAGCTGGTACTGGATGACTCTGACGCCAGGGCCACGTGCTTCCTCGACTTGGAGGCGTCTGCTGCCTCTAATATTGCTGAGGTTTTATGCGTCGGCCCCGGGGACATCACCGCTGGGACTCAGGCTGCGGGAGCAAACCACATCAAGAGCTACATTGAGAAGAACGAGATGCCTAAGCTCTTCCGGCCGGACAGCGCTGCCGTACGCAATGCAGTAGTCCAGTGCATCTGCGACGAACTCAAGGACACTGCTGCTTCTCAGTTCAACCTTTCTGCTGATGAAGAGGCGGACTAGGACAACTCTAGTGATTATTATATGCTCGAGGTGTTGCTTTTTCTACTCCTTTTTATTTGTTTTCTATCTCTCTGTGCGTTCTTTATTCTCTTTGACTTATTCTTTCTCATTGCCCCAAAGGCAGTCTCGTAGAACAACGCTGAAGATGAAGCGGAGCACTATACCTCATCACGTTTTTGTTTCTTTCTCGAAGACAGTCTCTGAGACTGGTTGCAGGGCAGGAAATCAGCGGGTTCGACTGATGAGCAAAGGGATGAGCAACAGAAATTCTATGCAGTTCTTCTGGCGGACAGTCCATGAGCAGGTGCAACAAATAGAGCAGCCCGATCGGTTCCAGGACAGACATTGACGTAGATCTTTCAGACGGACTGGGACGTCTGCTGGCACATTACCCAACGAACAGTGATGAGGATCGTTTTTATGTCTGTCTTACAGACAGGGCGGCACGATAGTCGCCAGATAAATGTCCCGCGAATGAACGTGGGACGAGGTTCCAGTTCGTTCTTCAGTCTGTATCAGCAGATGGTCAACCAGAATGGCATTCTGGGTTAGTCAGCGAGCCAACATACGGAATATACAAAAATATAGAGCCGGAGACAAGCGCACTGACAGGCCTTGGGTGATCGTCAAGTCTCAGTAGACGATCTGTCCTGACGAACTGGTTTGAGGAAAATACTGTGTCATTTCTCTCCAAACCATCATCAGCAAAACGATTGCGCAACATGTGTAGTAAAGATGATGATGGAAAAATGTCGCTGGATTATCGTCGAGGTCAGTATCAAGAACGATTCTCGCCACGATCTTGCTGTCGTCTCGCAGTCGTCATGACACGATCCGAGAAAGTGCTCCCGGATGATTCCACAGTCCGCTTTCAGACTGTCTTCGGGATTCGCACCACGAAATCCCAGGGCGGTCTGTGCCATCGTCTTCGGAATTGTTTGACCATAAATCTAGGAGATACCGTTTTATAGATCTCAAAGAGATAATCCTGCAGATGTTCTGGAAGATAGTATTCCGTCTCACAGTGTAGTGTCGTAGTTGCTTAAGTAAAGTCTTGCTAAACCGTTCGACTTGCCCATTAGCTTGGGGGTGGTAAGGCGGGGCATATTTGGTGTCAATACCCAGCGCCTTGAGCACCCCTTGCCAGAGTACGGCGGCGAGTTGGGGTCCGTTGTCCGATAAAACTTAATCGGGCATCCCATAACTTGCAACCCAAATGTCCAGGAAGGCACTGAGGACATCCAGAGCCGAGATGTCCTTCAGCGGGACGGCCCGCGTGACCTTATTGAAGAGGTCACAAATGACTAGGTCATACTCATATCCATCGGGGGTCCGTGGCAATGGACCAAGTAGGTCAATGTCCAGGGCCGCGAAAGGTTCCGTAGCGGGGAACAATCGCATGGGTGCAGTACTCTGCGTACCCATGAGGCGGTTCTTCGCACAGGTCGAACACGCCGCGACCCAACCGACGACGTCGGCGGCCAATGAGGGCCAATAGTAATGGTTCCTCATGGTCTGGTACATCCAGGAGCCACCGGGATGTACCGCCAACGGGGACGAATGCTCAGCCCGCAAAAAGTCCTTGAATAGGGACCGGGGTATCAACAACTTTTGGGAGCCGGCCCGATGCGCTTTTCGGAAGAGCAGGCCAGCCGCATTCTGGTAAATGCGGGTGGGCTCAGAGGTATCAAGTAACAGCTCGACCACCTGGCAGAACTCATCGTCCGCCTGCTTCTGGGCTAATTCCCCCAGGGGTATGCGGGCGGTCTCCCTGTTCCCGGGGAGCAGGGGGTCGAGGACTGCCCCCGACCGCGTGGTCACCCCAACTGTGGGGATCTCCTGAGAGATTGGTCCCGCGTCCAGCCCCTTAGTCGGAAGGCGGGACAGCGCGTCGGCCACGGCGTGTTTGGGGCCGGGCTTGTATGTCACATCATAGTCGACCGCCGAGAGGAGGATGCGCCAACGATTGAGTCGATTGTTGGTGCAGGCCGTCGTGGTTAGTATCCACTTCAGTGCCTTACGGTCACACCGGATGACGAACTTGGTGCCTTTGATGTACGATCGTAGTAAACTGACAGCCCACACCACACCCAGTCCCTCAATCTCGGTGACGGTGTAGTTGTTCTCCGCCGGTAGTAGGCCCTTACTGAAGTATCCTTCCGGCAGGTGCGTGTCATTGGGTTTCTGCTGTAGTAGGAAGCACTCCAGCTGATCGTAGCTAGCGTCTACATCGATGATGTATTTCCCCAGCTTGCGCGGTATCCAAAGGATGGGGGGGTGGCATAGATGTTCGCGTAGGTGGTTGAACGCTGCCTGATCCTCCGGGGTAGGGGGACTCAACCGCTCGGGAAGCTTCACGCTGTTCAAGTCATTCAGAGGCTTCGCGGTCTTAGCAAAGTCTACCGTGAACATACAGTAGACATTGCACATGCCTGAAAAACTCCTCAGTTGGGTTTGGGTCTTGGGGAAGACGGCCTTCTTGATGGCCTTAAGGTTCTTCTCATTCAAGCTCAAGTTTCCGGGCCGCACCACGTGGCCAAGATAATCCACCTCGTTACTAAAGAGGTTGTACTTCTGTGCCTGGAGGGTGACCCCGTGCTTCCCGAGTAGGGTGAGGACCATGTCCAAGTGGGACAGGTGGGACTCTGCATCGGCGGAGAAGATGATGAGGTCGTCTATGTAAAAGAGCACAATATGCCACTTGACTCCGACCAGGATCATGTCAATTGCCCGCTGGAAAGTAGCAGGGGCATTGCACAGGCCAAAGGGAAGAGAGGTACACTTGTACGTCCCACAGTGGCAGGTGAACGCCGTTTTGGGCTGATCCTCCTCGGCTACGGGGATCTGCCATTACTCGGCGTTGCGGTCCAACATGGAGAAGAACTGGGCATCCCCGAAGAAGTCTAGGCAGTCGTCCATCCGGGGAAACGGATACGAATCGCGTACTGTGCGCTCGTTCAACTGCGATGGTCCATGCAGATCCGGGGACTCCCGTCGGGCTTCGGGATGAACACCACCGGGCTAGCCCATTCACTCTGGCTGGGCTCGATGACTTCGAGCTTGAGCATTCGGTCGACTTGGGCCTTGATAAGCTCCCTATTTCGAGAACTCATCCGGTAGGGGTTGAACCGGACGGGCGCGGAGCCCGGCTTCAACTCGATCCGGTGCTCCGTGGCCTTGATGGATCCCAAATGCCCACTCCATAGGGCCCGGTGCTTCTCTAGTGGGGAGAGCACTTGAGGCCGCAACGCCTCGAGCACGTTCGAAGTATGAACATGGAACTCCTCCACGGGGTCCATCGCGTCCCGCGCAGTGGCCGGACTGGGACTGACTGCAGCCCATTCCTCCCGGGAGATGGGGGCCACGGTGCTGGAGTAGGCCGACATATGCCCGAGGACCATACCTTTGGGGAGACGCTTACTCATGCTCCCCGTATAACCCACTTCTACCCACCGCGATTGGTTGTCGGTGCAGTCCATGGTGCCAGCTGCCACATGAACGCGATGGCGCTCATACACTTGATGGCGCTGGGTAATGACCCCATTTTCTTGGAAGGACGTCTGCACGGGGACGTACCCCCGGGACCGCGGGGGCAGAACCGCCTCGCGGGCCAGGCGCACCTTGGCGTCCGCCTCACTAGCGGCACCAGCCTTGCCCGGTTGGTCCGCCTTGGCATACGACACCGTCTTTCCCCGACGGAGGATGGGGACCTTTCATCCATCTAGCACCTTGATATACCCCTTGGGCCCGCAGATGTTGGGGACATGTCGGCATAACCATCAGCACCTCTGACTTGAGAGGTTTCTTCGTACAGTCTTGAAGGATGTAGCAGGCCTCGCCTTCGAAGATGTCGTTGTCATCACGAGCCTTGGCGAACTTGCGCAAGAACGAGAAGACCTTAACAGGAAGAGAACCGTCTCCCTCGTCATGTACCCCAAAGGATTGAGCAACGTCCTTCTTGCGTCGGCCAAGAGTACGGGCCTGGCTCCGCGTGTAGACAACCGACTTGTTGTCCAACGCGTAGGTCTCGCAATCGAACACAATGAGGTATTAATGGTGGTGCACCACGATCTTGGGCGACACCACCCGAGTCGGTGGCGTCGGGGTTGCTTGCGTAGGCCACCCCTCCTCCTCCGTACCGGTTGCGACGGAGAGTTGCGTCGGAAACCACGGGTCAATACCCCGGGGTAACTCTCGCGCCGCCCCCCTGCCTTGCTCACCCCCCACCGATTCAGGAGTCGGTCGGGTCCTCGGGTCAATACCCCGAGTACCCTCCCTCACCGTCGACGGCGTGGGGGTAGAACGGAACGCACCTAGTAGGGCCGCAACGGCCAACTCGTCCCCCTAGCGGGGGACGTCCGTGGATGACGACGACGACGAGTCGTCGCGTCGGTTCCGACGGGAAGAGCGCCGGGCTCTGCCCCGGCGTTGAGCGGGTCCGGGCGTAAAGCCCCTCAACATCGTAACCAGCGATCTGGTGACTTCAGACCGAACGACCTCGGCCACGGCGCCTCGCCTCTCGAGACCATGGCCATCCCTGGCACCCCGTGAGACTGGGGGAGCACGACTAGAGCTCCCACCCTCAGGCTCCCGTGCCGAGTCTGGCATCGCCCCCCCCTCCCAGGCACCGAGAGGGGATCTCCCACCCGGCCCGAGGGCCGGGGGACCGATAGCGTGGGTCCCGGCGCTGTGATCGCGCGCCGGGGCACCCTTGGTACTCCGTGAACTTGGGGAACCTGACTAGAGCTCCGATTCGCAGGTTCCCGTGCCGGTGGTGGCACAGACCCACCGCCCCACGTAGTTACGTCGGGCGGTTTTTCTCCGCTGTAAGGAGTGCCGGCAAGCGACAGGGCCACCTCGGGAGTACTACCCGAGGGGGCGCCCGCCGGGTGGCGAGTCCCAGTCGGATCGAGGCCCCGGGGCAAGGGCTGGAACAACGTCCGCTGCCCGCGGGCACCCGCATCCGTGGTGCCTGGACTGGTTTGGCGATCGTCAACCGACGATCCGCCTCCGAGGGGGCAGGTCCCATCCCCCCCGCCACCAGGCACCTCGACACCTGGGGGGTCTCCATGCCCCCCGCCATCGGCCATCAACCCGGCAGGACTCAGCCAATCCTGGCGTTGCGGGGCGCCGCCCTCAGCGCTAGGCATTAAGGGAAGGAGGACCAACTAGGTTCCCCCCGAGGCGGGCTGGCACACCGCCACCGCCCCGAGGAAGGTCCAGTCGCCTTCCTCCCCTGCTGCTCCACCAAACGAGAAAACACGACCAGCTAACCGCACCCAGTCGGGGGGAAGGCGAGCCAGGCCGTGTCGCCGGGTAGTCCTGTCGGGGAATACCCGCCCCGGAAGGAAACCCCGAAGAGCACACATGCACGGCGTCGACCGGGGGAAGACGCCCCGAGCGACAAACACGAGTTGTGTGACCGGAAGCTTCCTTTCCCGCGTCGAAGGCCTCGAGGCAACACTCACCCCTCGCCCTCTCATCCCCACACCACCCCGTGCGTCCCCATCCAACCCTCAGATAACACCCCCACAGGCACCCTCAGAGGACCTTCCGAGACCCTCCCCTCAGGGCCCATGGGGCCAGTCTCAGCGGAGGACGGCCGAAGCTTCGGACACCGACTTGAGCTGAAGCGGGGGAAGGGTTCTACGTGACACCCTCGCGGCGCCCCGTTGTCGGGGGCGCGGTGTAGTGCTGGTCAGAGGTCCACGTTGGGTAAACACAAACTTTGGACTTTAACTGGGGGCCCGCCCTGGGATCTACTATTCCCAGGGAAGTCTCGTGATTGCGGTTGTGGTTGGTGAGCCACGGGGTGGTCACAAGTGGATCGCCACCGGAACGATTCGAAATATGCGTCAGCAGGACATATATCCCTCGCGAGAGCCCGGGGCCGTTTCGGACTGACCGGATCCGACTGCTCATGACGCGAATCCACGTGTCCTTTCTTGACTGGGAGGGATCTGGTTCCCCGAGTGTGGGGTCCAGGTGTCCGGCCGTCACAGCTACCCCGCGCGCATGAAGGAAGCGAATCGACGAAGCCTGTCGGATGGAATACAGTCCCAATGAACATGTCCGTTTTTCACAGTCCAAAAGTGGCCTGACTGGCTGGGCCTTGCACGAATTTGATCGATTTTGGGGGGTCTAGGCCGGGTTGCTATTTCACCAATGGGAACACCGAGCTGCACTACAGTACCACCCCCGCGCGTCACATGTCCGCTCTCTGGCCAGGCGTCTCTTGATGGAGTTGTCGGACTCCATACCTTCCAGTGACAGCAAACACCCATGTATTGATAATGCTACCTATTGCGTAGTCAACCTCGGGACCAGAGTCCTGGCGCCCCCCCCCAGCGCTTCACCACTCATCCACACCCCACTACCTCCCCCTGCTCTGCTTTTTCTTGCACCCATCACAGCCGCCTGCTACCACCGCCGCCGCTCCCTCTCCTTGCACCTGCTACCTGGCCGCCGCTACTTCCAACCCCCCTCCCCCCCTGCAGCTGACTGCCACCGCCGCCCCCGTACCCTCCTCCGACCAGAATGCATTGGGAGTGGCCGATGTGCACACAGGTCACCAAAACGGCAGTGGGGGCGGGGAGGAGGAGGGTGCGGGGGGGGGGGCGCCGAAAATGGGGCGACGGGCGCTAAAACGTGGCCGCTGCCCACAATGAGCAGGAGGAACTATGTAAACACAGAGGGTGCCGCGGAGGGGGGAAGGGAGGAAAAAAAGGAAGATACAGGGCAAGGTGCGGAAAGTGGGGCCGAAATCGGGGGAAGAAAAGCAAAGACGGCGAAGTCGTCGGCGGAGTGGGTGGGCGGGGGGGGGG
>Ga0114955_1000473_pt1 | contig 19822 bp, 34 predicted proteins | sample Porto_5metaG_FD_87302 | JGI IMG/M metagenome (GOLD analysis project Ga0114955, IMG submission 87302) | Marine algal microbial communities from Porto, Portugal - Porto_5 metaG | ecosystem: Host-associated > Algae > Red algae > Unclassified | place: Portugal: Porto | collected 2015-02-02 | reverse complement strand
TTTTTCAAATGTTGATAAGCTAGTTTTGCCATAGTGACAGTAGTATTAGCTCCAGAACCAAAGTTGATATTCATCTTGCTCATTACTAAATCTACTAGTTTACCTGGTTTTTCAATATAGTCTTCAACATTATCTACTATACCTTTAATACCTTTCATAGCTGATTCAGCAGCGTCTTTACCAGTTTCTACAGCAGATTCAACACCGTTGGCAACTTTTTCTGCTGCTTTTACCAGCACTTTTTGTTGCTTTTTTAGCTTTTCCACCTATACCATCTAATGCTTTATGTCCTGTATCTTTCGAACGGCTTGCAAAGTCTTGGAATGAACTACCTACTGCGTCAAAGAAACTTTTTCGTTTAGTATGTGTACCGCTTGCAAATCTAGGTAACATACCCATGTTTTGCATTTTCTTAGTGTCTCTAGCGTTGATAACACTATCTCCAACACCAAGAGGTACAACTACATCTCGTCCTTGTGGCGCATGCAATGTCCCATCTGCACGATGAATAACTTCTTGAACACCACCGCCTGGTGCATTACCAGAACCACGGTCATTTACTACTGCTAAAGTAGGTGCAGTTAATCCACCATTTGAATCTGTAGCTACTGAAGAACCGTCCAACGTTCCTGTCGCTAATTTAGGTATTGGTTTAATTAAGGTTTTATCAGTAATTGCTTTGGCGATTTTATTAATACCGCCTATCATTCCATTCAAACCACCAATAGCATTATTTGCTACTGTTTTACCTAAACTTAATGCTGCATCGCCCATATCTTTACCTATATTACGAATCCAACTTAAAGTTCTAGATAACCATTGATGGAACCCGTTATATACAGATTTTGCATTACTCCATGCGTCACTAGAAATCTTGTCGAAACGATCATGAGCTTTATCTGCCATTTTGCCAGTCCAAGATTTCAAACTTCCGTATGCATTGCCGAACCATTTTGATGTACCTCTGTAAACCGATTTAGCGTTGCTCCATGCAGTGGATGAAATGTAATCCCATTTATCATGAGCTTTTTTACTCATGTTATTCATCCATCCTTTTAAACTGCCATAAGCATTACCAAACCACTTGCTTGTTCCACGCCATACAGTTTTAGCATTTGACCAAGCAGTACTTGAAATACTATCCCATTTATCTCGTGACTTTTTGGTCATATTATTCATCCAACCACGTAGGCTACCATAAGCGTTCCCAAACCATTTCGAAGTGCCTCGCCAAACTGATTTAGCATTGCTCCATGCAGTGCTAGAGATTCCGCCCCATTTCTTACGAGCATTTGATAACATGTTACCGAAATTACTACGTGCATTAGATGCAGTCTTGCCTAACCAACTTTTAGAGTGACTATAAACGGATTTAGCTTTACTTGCTACTGTACTTCCTATATGACCCCAATTTTTAGAAGCACTATTCTTTGCACTATTGAAATTTGACTTAGCGTTATTGGTTGTTTTACCTAACCAACTTTTTGCATTATTGAAAGCTGATTTGGATTTAGAGGCTATCGTAGAACCAATATGCCCCCAATTTTTACTAGCACTATTCTTAGCTTTATTAAAATTGTCTCCTGCATTCTTAGTTGTCTTTCCAAGCCAGTTTTTAGCACTACCATATGCTGATTTAGAATGTTTAGATATCGAACTACTCATGTTTGACCATGCACTATTAGTTTTTTTACCTAAACCTTTAAACCAATCTCCAACGCCACCCATCATTTTGCCAAAGTTTCTAGCATTTTTACCCATTCTATTCCAAGCACTTTTGCTATCTTCAACTAGCTTATGCCAATGTTTACTCCAACCGCTTCTAACTTTACCATTAGAAGTATCAATTTCACTTGCAACATTTTTATTGGACTTCTTCACATCTTTAAGAATATTTTGGTGATGTTTATTAGCTTTAGATTTTTCTTTATCATACTTATCTTGAGCTTCGTTAAGAAGTTTATTTTTTTCTGTTTTAGATAATCCTACCATTTGATTAATTTCATCAACTTTAGCATCGTAACGTCTTTTAGCGTCTTTGATAGCTTGGTCACGAGATTTGATTGATTCTTTAATCGTTTCAGAAGCTTCTTGAATGGACATGGCTTTACGATTAGCAGACATTCTAGATAGAATACGTTGTTGTTCTTTTTCACCTTTAGAAAGCGACTTAACCGCTAAGTTATTATGTTGATCATATAGTTTTTGTAACTCTTTTGTTTCTTGCTTTGATAACTTACCATCTTTAGTTGCTTTAGCTTCTAATACTGCAATTCTTTTGTTCAACTCTTTTGCCTTTTGAATTCTGACATTGCCTTCTTCATTAGCTCGTTGTAAGATGGCTTGTTTTCGTTTACTTGAAATAGCTTTAGAGTTATCAAGAACATCATGATCTAATTTAATTTCTCTTGCTTTCCGTTTTTCTAATTGACTGACTAATTCGTCACCCTTTTTCTTGTTGATTGAAATAAGCTCTTCCGCTTCTTTCTTAGAAATGTTGCCGTGGTTGTATCTAATTCGCTCAAAGATTTTATCAGACTGCTCTGAATATTTTACATAAGTACCGAGTGCACCTCGTGTCTCTTTAGACACACCTTTACCTAAAACATTAACTTTGTCAGACGCTTTTGAGGCTAATGAATGTATACCATTGAACAACTTATGAATTCCTTTAAACAGCAATCCATCTTGCAAACCTTTAGCCATATCATTTTTAAAGTTATCCCAAGCTTTTCCCATGTTAGGTAACCAACTAAAGTCAATGCTACTACCAACTTCATTAACGATACGCCCCATATCTCTGAATCCTTGTCTGAACCAACCCATCTTTTCATATGCCACGCCAAAGATAGTAGTTAAGATAGTTAAAGGAACGCCGACTTTACCGAAGATTTTTGCACCATTTAAAGCTATTCTACCAAGTCCGCCATATCTTTCTGCAGTGACAGTTAAAACTCTCCCAAACTTTGTGAATATTCCAGTAGATCCTTTAGTAGCTTTACCACTCGTCGCTAATGAACCTGCAGCAACTTTATTAGCGCTTGCGTTGGTGATTGCTTCTGCACTATTGATAGCCATTTGTCTATTTAAATCTGCATAACCTCTAGCAGAACTTCCAATAGCTCTTAGTAGTAAACCACCTGCTAAAACAACTGGACCTATTGCTGCTCCGAATAGTGCTAACCCAATTGCCGACTTTCTAACCCAACCAGGCATACTTTTAAATCCCTCGACAAATCCTTGTAACATATGAGCCCCTAGTCTAATAGCAGGAGTTAAATCTTTACCAATTTGAATACCTAATGATTCAAATGCACCTTTTAATTGTTCGATTGAACCTTTGAGGTTGTTTTTCATTTGATTTGCAGCTTTTTTACTTGCACCGTCTGAATTTTTTAATGAGTTGCTATACTTATTAATTTTATCGGGACCCGCATCAATAAGCGCTAAGAAACCACTTGCAGCTTCAGTTCCAACAATTTGAGATACAGTTGCAAGTTTTTGTTCTTTAGTCATACCTTTTAAGTGCGTTCTGAATTGCCCAATCAGATTACCCATTCCAACAAATTTACCTTGGTTGTTAGTCATATGTATGCCCATTTGTTGCATTAATTTAGACGCTTCACCTGTCGGTTTAGCAAGACGAATAAAGGATGCACGAAGTACGGTACCTGCTTGTTCTCCTTTTAATCCACTATTGGACATAACTTCGATAGCAGCAGAAGTATCTTCCATAGTAACACCTAACGCATGAGCAGGCGTACCAGCATATTTAAGAGCCTCACCCATATAACTAATATCTGCTGCACTGTCATTTGATGCTTTGGCTAACATATCAGCAACATGGCTAGAATCACTAGCTTTTAGGTTAAAAGCATTAATAGATGAAGCCATAACTTGTGCTGTTGTAGCCATATCTGCACCACTAGCTTCTGCAGCACTAATGACACCAGGCATTGCTTTCATAACTTGATTAGCGTTAAAACCTAATTGAGCTAATTCATTCATACCTTCTGCAACTTCAGACGCCGATTTAGAGGTTTTAGCACCTAAATCAACTGCTTGTGCAGACATTTGTTTAAGTTGACTACCACTAGCTTGTGATACAGCACCTACTTTAGACATTTGTTGTTCAAAGTCTGCACTTGTTTTAATTGCTGCACCAAAACCTAATGTGATAGGCGTTGTCACTCCGACAGTCATAGTTCTACCAATGCCTGTCATCTTATCGCCAATAGATCCAAACTTTTTGGACATTGTATCAGCTTGATTAGCCGTCTTAGTAAAATGACTACCTGCAACAAGTTGTTCTTTATTGAATGCATTCATTTGTGATTGTGTCTTGCTAATCGTACGTTCTAAACTATTTAAAGAGGCTTTCTCATTGTTAACTGCTTTTTCTGCTTTGGCTAAATTAGTATTATGATTCTTAATCGTATTATTAAGTTGTTTATACTCATTCTCTGCTTGTTTTAATTCTGTGTTCGTTTTGTTATAAGTATTTTTAACTTTTTGATTAGAATTAGATAATGTTTCATTTTCAGAACGTAACTTTTTAACTTGAGCTCCTTCTTCTTTATAGCGTGAAACTAATTCTTTATGTTTAGCAGATTGCTTTTGTACTGCTTCATTAGCACGTTTTAATTGTGCAGTTGTTGCAGAACTACTATTTTTCAAGTCTTTTTCTGCTTGTCTAAGTTGTTTTAACTTTTGATAGGCTTCTTCTTTACGTTGCGTTGTACGTTTATATTGTGTTTCAGACTTTTTAAGTTCAGCATTACTTTCTTTCATTGCAGAATTAGATTTATCAAGTGCCGCTTTATTCTTTTTATTAGCTTCTGCTAAATTAAGATAAGCTTTTTCAACATCTTTAACTCTATTTTTTGCATTTTGATAATTAGCATTTAACTTTTTAAGTTCTCCTTCTGCCTGATTAAACATCTGCTTTTGAACTTTTAAACGCTTATTCAAGCCATTGAGTTTAGTTTCATACTGTTCCATTGACTTTTCTGACTTATCAAACGCAGAAAGATTGGCTTTCATTTCACTATTAACGACACCAAGTTGGCGTTTGAGACCTTTCATACCTTCTTGAACGCCCATAGCGTCAAGCTTCATCTCTAAGGTCAAGCCTTCTAATTTCTCGTCCATTTTTACCTCCTTTCTAGCTACCAAATAAGAATTTCAAGTCGGAACCTGTATAAACTTTTTGTTCGCTTTCTTCTTGTTTTTCTTCGACTTCATCTTCTGAATTAAGAAGATCTAATAATTCGATGTAAGGTTGTTGTTTAACTTCTGTTAAAGTCCAACCATACTTTTCCATACAAAACCGTTGAATCTGTTTAAGATTCAATAAAACGTCTTTTATTGTTGTTGTTTTTCTGTCTTTCCCACTTCTTCTGATGCATCTTCTGTATCTTCGTCATCTTCTGCATTGATTTCGCGAAATATTTCATCAGACGCTTTTTTATAAGCGCGTGTAGACATATTTTCTAAGACATCTTCTTCAGTTAAACCTTGGTCTGCAAATAAGCTCACAAAGAATTCACGTTCAATTTTTCTAACGTTACTAGCTTTCGCATTTTCTTTTTCTGCTTCTTTATTCATTTTGTCCATCGTTTCATAAAAGCGTTCCGCCTCACCCATAGTGATAGCATCTTTAGTGTAAGTTGATGTTTTACCAGTTTTATTGTCTTTAATTTCGAATTTGATCATGTTATTAGTCTCCTTTTATTCAAATAAAAAAGACGCAGTATTATGACTGCGTCTTACTTTTCCTTTTACTCTCTTTTGTTTTAAATTCCGGTACATCTACCATTTCTGATACTTCGTCTCCATTCACATGAGCAACTTTAAATGTACCAGTCGGATATGTTGTATCAGCTTCTAAATCATGAATAGTGACTTTAGTTGCACCATCTTGATTTTGTTCTGCTTCACCTACAACATTTCCATCTTTATCATAAACTTTTAAAATTGTTGTCATTAGCTACCACCCTTTATTGTGCGTTAACTGTAGCACTATTAGTATTACCCGTAGCTTCTACATTTGTTGGTGCAGTAGTAGCGCCTGTAGTAGCACCTTGGTAACCTACAAATACTTTTTTCAAGAACTCGTCTGCACCTTTAGAACCTTCGTGATAAGAATAAACATAACCCGCAGTATTCCCATCAACTTCAACTTTACGGTTCATCCAGTCACCTGTAAGTTTAGTTGTTTCAGGTGCTTCCGCTTTTTCACCACGTGTTTTAAATTCAATTGAATCTAAACTGAATGTACCTTTTAATAAAGCACAGTATACTGGTTCTCCAGTCATACCATCTTCTGATTCACCTACAACTGCAACGTAAGGCGCTCTTGTGTTTTCTCCAACCCATGCAGAACCATTTGAATCTTTACTACGACCTAAAACGCTATTTAGTTCTTCAGTTGGAATATTGAATAATTCAATATCTGATTTAACTTCATTAGTACCTTGTTTTTTCATCCAAACACGTTTATTAGATGCGAACATATCTACCATATCTGGTGCTAATCCAGTGATATTCATGTTAACTGTACCACCATTTTCATCTTCCCAAATAAATTTGTCTTTAATATTTTGTGCTGCATCATCAAATACACCTACATGTAATCTTTTAAATCCTGCTACGTATGAACCCATAATAAAATTCCTCCTGTTTTGGTATTAAAAAAGCACATCTATTCGATACGCTCACCTTTGTAATATTGATTTTTAGGAATGCCTCTGTATCGTCGTGACATGACATACCTTTTTGTTTGTTTAAAATAATTATCTAATTGGCTAGATGCTTGCGACATATGATTAGCAAAAAGTAAATACCTAATGCGTTTAGTTATATCAATAGTTTTTTGATGGTTAGTAGATTCTACATCCACTTGAATTAAATAAGTTTCGCTTAAATATTTATCTGATACAAAAGAAGATGGATCATCATCAACCGGTGTTAAAATCACAAATGGTTTTAATACATCTGCATTTTCAGTCGGTTCATAATAATAAATACGATTACCTAATTCAGCTTTCAAAATAGTGTCATCAAGAATGATAGAACGAATAACATTTAAAATATTCACATTCTACTCCTTAACGATTTCATAATGGTTTCTCTATAAGCAAACTCACCTGCATTAAGTGTCTTAGCGATAACACCGAAGCCTCTAGGCGTGTATTTCTTACCATCTCTTGTGTAGCCATGTTCGTTTAAATGAATGATATTCTTTCTGTTCATAGGACCTTCCCATTTAATCATGATTGCTCTAGCATAACTAGAACCTTTGCTATATGGTTTAGTTTTGACTATCTCATCAATTGACGCTCCCGTATCTTTAAATGATTCGAAATTATGTTTGAGCGATTTAACAATTAAGTCAGCACCATTATTTAAAGCATCATCTTCAATTTCCCTCATTTTAGTTGCACCAAATTTACGTTCTAATTGTTGAACCAATTTGTCTACGCCTTTTACTTCTACACCCATACTTCTGATAACACCACCGTAATATAGCTTCTGTCTGGTGTATCTTGTCTAATTTCTTCAATATTGAACAACTTATTGGCGTATAATCGTTTATCGATTTTTACAATATGATTCGTTTCCGGTACATAATCTTCTTGAGGATCTCTCATAATTAAAGTGACACCTATCGTTTTATCTGTAGCTTTTAGTACTTCTCTATCTTTCATAGAGGGATTATAAAGCTTACAAAAACATCCATATAAATTTCTTTCTTCTTGATCATCGGGATAAGGTCCTTCATTAACATAATGAAAGAAATTAGCACGGTCTTTAAATTCATTGAATTCCATTCAGACACCTACCATTTCTTTAATTTCAATATCATTTTTTGTAATCCTTTTTCATTAAACGTTTTAGCTTTCGATTGATCATTAGAATAACCTCTACTCTCATAATCTCGAGCGATAATATATTTAATAGCAGTGCAATAAAGCGGGTATTCCGTGTCACCATCGTCATATTCCGGAACACCGCTCAATGTTAATTCAGATTTTGCCGATTCTATAATTTCTGCAATCAAACCATCTTCATAACTATAATCAACTTTCAACCAAGTTTTAATTGTCTTTAAATCCATTTAATCGCCCCTATTCTGCTGTAATAACAGCCGACTTAGTGTTGACTGCTACATCAACATTTTGGGGATTACTTGGGTGTAGACGCTGTTGTCGTAGCTTTTACATTTGCAATACGGAATGCACTATCTAAAGTACGTTGTTGATCGTACCAAGCAGTTAATACGAATAAGTATTCACCTTTTTTAACATCTTTATCAGTGTCATAAGTAGTGTTGTCATAGTTGATACCGAAGTAGTTAAAGTCACCAACGATTGGTTTAACTGCTGCGTCTGTAAATACTACTGGTTTGCCAAATACTTTTTCTGCTGGTGTATCGAAGAAGTTAGTAGTACCGTTTGATAAAGTTTGAATAATGCTAACGTAATCTGCATAACGCATGTAGATTGAAGCATTCTCTCTGAAATCTTCGTGTAAATCAGCTAATGCACCGATGATTGCTTCATACATATTAGCACCATCAACTTGTTTAACTGAACCATTATAGAATGACATGTGTTCTAAACCACTCTTAGGTTTTTCTGCTAACGCGTCTTTACGTTCTTTCGCTGCTAAACCAGATTGTAATGCGTTTTCTACCCAATTAACTAACTCAACGTCTGAACCATGAATAACTGTATCAGAAATTGCTGCGAATACTTTGAATTTGTTAGTTGTAAACTTAACTGTATCGCCTTTAATTTGTAATTCTTTAGCAGTTTCAACATCTGTGATGAAGTCATCATCATCTAATGTGTAAGAAACTCTAGGAATTTCTAAACCTTTAATGTTAGTTAAACGTGCTTTTTCACGTAATTGGTTTTTAGCAAATGGCTCAGAAACAATTTCTTTTGATAATGTTTTTGGTAAGAATTTGTCGCCACCAGACTCATTACCAGTAGGTAAAGCATGTAATAAACGTTGTGCTTCTACAGATGGTTTTTCAAATTCTGTAGGTAAGATAGCATGACGATAAAATTCAGCTTTAGCTTTAACTAATTTTTCATCATCATTTAAAGATTGGTAAGTTTCGCCTTTGTCTTTAACTTTTGCTTTCTCTTTTTCTTCGATATCTGAAACTTGGCGTTCAACGATTTCAAAACGTTGTTGTAATCCTGCTTTTTCAGTCTCTAATTGTTTGATATCGTCCATGCTAGCGTTTGGATCAGTCGCCTTTTGGCTTAATTCCTCATTTTTGTTCTTTAATTGTTGTCCAATCATTCCTAATGATTGCTTTAATTCGTATAATGTTGGCATTATAGGTTTCCTCCTAAAAATTCATAGTTATTTTTAAATTTTCACATTCGCGTTTGATTTTTTCTCTTGCTTCTTTTTCTTCTTGTGACATTGCTTTTTTAGGTGTTTCAACCGAATCAGATGTATCTATATCATCAATTTTTGTGATTTTATCTACATCTTTTTCAACAACTTCAGGTACATGATTAAATCGTTTGAGTTGTTCTTCAGAAATACTTGCAGCCATTTCATTAGCTCCTAGCACTTCATCTACAAATCCCATTGATAATGCTTCATCAGCTGTTAACCAAGTTTCAGCATCTAACAGTTGCTTTAATTCTTCTTGCGAAAGATTAGTTGCTTTATCTAGGTAAGCTGTATTACTTACACCATCTGTTTTATCGAGTAAATCAGCTGTTTTACGTAATTCTTCGGCATTTCCAATTGTCATAACCCATGAATTATGAATCATTAGAAAACTGTTTTTGTGCATAAAAATAGTGTCACCGCTCATTGCGATAACACTTGCTATAGATGCTGCTAATGCATCAATATAAATATTCACTTTTGCACTATGCATTTTTAACATGTTGTAAATCGCATGACCCTCGAAAACACTGCCACCTGATGAGTTGATATGTACATCTATTTCATTTACATCACCCAATTCATCAAGTTGATTTTTAAAATCAGTTGCTGTTACATCAGTTTCTAGCCATTTATCACTTACAATATCGCCGTAAATGTAAATTTCGCCTTTACTCTGTGACTTCCTTTTCATTTGGAAGTAGTTCGGTTTCTTTGGCATCTTTATCACCACCTTTCAATGACTTTCTTTGTTCAAGTGGTGTGTCAATTGGATATAAGTCACCACTAATCAATGGTTTGTCCCCACCTTCAACCGGTGGAAGATCTTCCCATTCACGTATATCGTTGATTGTATAGTAGCCACTTCGTACTGCTTTGAAGTAGACTTCTGCTTGAGTAGCACTATCTGCTCGTAGATATGATTTAACGTTGAACTTAAAGTATCGATTCTTTTGTCTATCCAATTTAGTTAAAAGTTTTCGATTAAATTCTTCTTCATACTGTTTGATAATTGGTAATAAAGTGTGTTGTAGATAATATCTATTTAATTCTTCATTCTTGGCAAAGTTAGCACTCGACTTGGCGTTTAAAAACATCGATGGTATTTGAAAGACATTCGCTACACGTTCACGTGTTAAGTTTTCACTAGCTACAATATCTTCTGAAACGTACTTTTTAGGTAATGGCTCAATTTCAACACCAGGTTCTTGGAAAAGAATACCACCATTATCACTATAGAATTGCTTGAAACTATCCATAACTTGCTGTCTTTTTTCTGGACTGACGTTAGAACCGTATTTCAACATAAATGAATCAGGCTTTTCCATTTCAGATAAATTAAAGTTACGTACTGCATTATCAAAATCAGTTGTATTCCTTAATACATCTATTGGACTAATACCTTGCACCATGTTGGAGCCTACAATGTGCTTAAAATGCAACATATCCATGTTATGTACTACTAATTTATTACCAGTTGCTGCATTTACCATGTAATAAAGCTCTCTTGAATTGTTTTCAATAGCTAATTCAACGACATCTGGATTTAATAAGAATAGTTTTTCTGGTTGATGATAGATATCACGTTCAATCAAAACATAAGCGTTACCTTTTTCATTTCTAGTAGTTTCAATCTGATTAATAAAATCAAAGCTACTCAATGAATTATTAGGTGTCACTGTTAGTAAATCCGAAACGTCAGTATTAATTACTTTATAATCTTCATACATCTTAATTGGTAAGCTAGCCATTGAATTAGACAACTTTGTTACAGCAGAAAATATGGTTTCATTCGTTTCTAAAGTGTTATTAATAACGCCCCAGAATGACTTATTCCGCCATGGGCTAAAATCATACATTTTAGAAGCTGTTTGATCTACCCAGCTATCAATTAACCTTTGTTTGATTCGTGTTACTAAACCTGCTCTTGCGATTGTTCTCACCTCCTTAACGCATTAAGTCTTTAATACTAATGAATTCGATATTGCCTTCGCCATTTTCTGAAACAACCTTGTTCATAATATCTGTGTAAGTATTCAAGAATGCTGCAAATCCATCAATTTTACGGTATCTACTTTGCTTTGATGGTAACCAGTTACCGTTTCTGTCTAATTTCAGTTGTACATTATTGATATACCACTTCATTAGTGGATTATTATTAAATATGACTTTGCCATCTAAAAACATTTCTTTTAAGTCTTTAAGTGCAGGACTTAACGTCAAAGCACCTTGCCTTGTTTCTTCAGTATCAAAACCATAATTTTTTAATTCTTGATTCAACTTAAAGGCGTTAGCTCTGTCATAAGTAATCTTTTCCACAGGGTAATGCTCATTCATCTTGATTATCCAATCCAGTACATCTTGATACTCAATGTACGGTGAATCTTGAATGGTTAAAAAGCCTTCTTCTTCCCACTCACGATAGGGTATCTTTTCGTTCGAATATTCAACTTTATGCTTAGGAATCCATGAATGAGATAAAACTGCTACCTTACCATTATCTAGTGCAAAGGTTGCACAAGCAGAAGTGAAGTCCTCTGTTTCTGATAAGTCATATCCAATTGTGCATGGTTGACCTTCCAATTCATCCAATGCGATTACCTCATTATTTTTCTGCAATGTTTGATAATCGATAAAGCTCATTTCATCATTATTAGCAAAGATGTTAAAACGCTTAGTGATGAAGTCGCCACGTTCGGCAGGAATACGCTTGGCTTTTTCCCATTCTTCTTTCATTTCTTCGATATCAATCGAGACTCCCATATTAGGATTGGCTTTAATCCAATTAGAAGAATCGTTCATATCGTCGTCATCATCTAACGACGCTAAATAATAAAACGTTCTTTCATCTTCAATAATGCCATCAAGTGTATCTCTTCCCGCTTCAACCATATCTACAAGTGGACCATCTAATTGATATCCTGCAGTAGTTATATAAATAAGTAATGGTTGTAATCGTGCTGCTCTTGAGTTTTTGATAACCGAAATAAGCTTATAATCTTTAAATTCATGGATTTCATCGAATATTCCCATGTGTGTATTCAAACCATCGAGTTTATCACTATCAGAAGCTTGTGGCATAATTTTTGATATTGTAGCGTCATAATGAATTTCATCTCTTAATGGTCTAAAGTTCTTACTTAATTTAGGGCTTGCTTTAATCATTGCTTTTGATTCATCAAATAAAATTCTTGCCTGTTTCATTACATTGGCTAATAGATGTATTTCAGCACCATTTTCACCATCTTGTGAAACACCATAGTTGGCAACACCTGATATAGTAGTTGTCTTACCATTCTTACGTCCCATGAATATAAGCGCTTCTCTGAAACGTCTTAATCTTGTTTCTTTATGAACCCAACCAAATAAACTACCAATAATAAAATGTTGCCACGGTTGTAAAACCAATTGTTGTTTAGATCCTTTAGATGGTTTACAAAATTTCTCGATAAATCGTATTGGTCTATGAGCTAATTCTTCATCAAATACCCATTTACCACCATTTTCAAGGTATCTTAAATGACGTTCACACTCTTTAATTACAAATTTACTGGCTATTATTTTTCCATCTATCACTTGTTGTGCATACCAGGTTGTTAATAGCTTAGGTGATGGTTCATTAAGTATTTTAATAGTCACCAAAACCACTTTCTTCCTGCACAATATTTTTACGTTGTGCTGAGGTTAAACCTAATGATTTAAGCAAGTTATTCAAGGTCTGTACCGTCTTTGTAAGCTCTATGCTAAGTGGATTCTTAACAATATTGCTTGCTCCAGCTTTATTTGTGTGTTCCATCATTAAATCACTATGTTTTAACTCATCTCTTAATCTGCAATAAAACTCATAAGTTTCAATATATAAATTGATAAGTATATCGTCTGATTCTTGGTAGTTATCTATATAGCTCATCAACTGCTCTTTTTTCAGATTCATGATGACCCCCCTTTCATAAAATTTTGATCCGCGTTGCAAACGAAGGTCCCCCGCCGGTTCCCGGCAAAAATAATTTTTGAATCCAAAGGCAGGGGGGTATAAAATAATTAAATAATTTTTTTATTTAAATTTTAGCAACTCGAATATTTTTTGCATTACTTTTATCTTGGTCATTTGCATGAATTTTATTGTGACAACTTAGACAAACAGACAATAAATTATCAAGGTTCAACGCTTGATTGAAATCGTCATCAACATAAACAATGTGATGGACTATTTTAGCGTCTGTTATATCTCCATTACGTAAACACATCTGACATAGGTTGTTATCTCTATCCAGTGCTATCTCCCTTAGCTTCTTCCATGCCTTTGAATGATAGAACCAATCATACTCATAAGACTTACGACCATGCCTATGTGTATTGTCATGTCTTGTCATTGTTCACACCTCATTGATTGCATAACAAAAGACACACCACTGATAAGTGATGTGCCTTGTATGTTAATTATCTGATACTATCATAATAAGGTATTGACCACCCGCACTTCCAGTATGTCGTAAGTGCGGTTAGTCGAAACTAATCCAACCAATTCGCTTAGCTGTCTCTCTCATTAGTTGGTTACGCATTCGAAGTGTAGCATCTCTACTGATTACCTTATCATCATCACGTTGCTTAGTTAGTTCATGTGCAATGTCATTCCATTCATACACAGTTAGATCCTTCTCCCAGTATCTATAGTTAACTATCAACTGTTGTTCTTTAGTAGCTGCATTGTATACATCTTCTATTGCTTGAATGATAGCCTGTAAGTTTAAATACTTGAGGTCACTATGTAGCTTAGTCACTTCATTCTCTACTGGACTTGTAGGTAGGTTACTCTGACCACCACCATTGTTTGTATCAGTAGTTTGATAGAGCAAGTCATATCGACGATACATTAGTTGTCCTTTCATATCGTTTAACTTCTCCCAGTATTCTTCAAGCTTGGGTATATCTGTCTTACCTAAGTTCATATGCTACCTCCTACTTACTTATCTCTTTCTTGTTATATACTTCTTTATCCATATCTAAATCATCGTTAACTAATTCATTTACTGATAAGTTTAATCTCTTTGCAGTTAACAATGCTGTATTCACACTCGGAGACTTCCTACTATTCTCCATATCGGACAAATAAGATTGGCTTATTCCCATTTCATTTGCCATATCTTGTTGCGTTAATCTCATATCTTTCCTTATTCTTTTAAGGTTATCACCGAACGTCATACAACTACCTCCATCTATTCCTATAGATATACTCTTCAATATAATCTGTCATTGCTTCTATCTTCTTTCGTTGTTCGTATTGCAGACCCATAGATATAAGCAATGCAATCGTTAATAGTATTGAGATGATGAACCACATTAGTCACTCACCTCTGCAACAATTCTTTTTAAATCGCCATGATCATATTCGTTAAATGTATTGATAGGTTTATCAATTTCATCTTGTCTGTATTTATACATGTATACCAAAGCGATAATTAACTTATAAACTGTAATTGCAGCAATTGAAGTTAAAAATGTTTCTAATAATTTATTCATAAGGTATCGTTCCTTTCTGGTATAATAATTTTATTAATTGATAAGGTGGTGAAAAATATAATGAACAAACAAGAAGTTTTAAATAAATTTGATGAAGCCATAAGTAATGGTGCAATTATTGTTATCCAATACAAGGACCCCGATACGGATAAATTAGAATGTCATGGTATTAAACCAGGATATGAATTAGTTGGAGAAGATTTATACATTTCTCTCATAGATTCTAAAGTAAGAAAACTTCTACCTTTTAACTGTATAAAAGATATAGCAATCACTTTCTAAGTTTATTAATTTCTAGAGGGCTTAATTGCCCTTCTCATATATCTTCCTTGCCTCTTCTTCACTCTCTGCCTCAACCACAGTGAACGTTTGATTATCCTTTGCTTTAGTCACATGATTGTGAGGTAAGCCTGTGCTATCTGTGAATGTTGTGATTAGGTATTGCATTAATCTATGACCTCGTATGTCTTTTCAAATATATCTGGTTTAACTGGATAGAATTCTCCATTCACACCTTTAACAATGTAATCTCCAAGACTTGCTGTCATAATTCCCTCTAACGTTTCAACGTACATATATCCTATGTCAAACTTATGTGACACCTTATATTTAATTTTTCCTACTGCCCATTGTGAAATGTCATACGCATTATCTGCATTATTAAATTGCATAAACTCAATTTCTACAGGTTTCTTTCTAGCTTTTTTAGCACTCATTTTCTCACTCCTCGTTACTCTTTCTTTTTAAATTTCAAAGTCACTACATCTCTAAAATATTCATTTCGTGTATGCGTTGCCGAAAGTTTATATTTGGTAACCATTTCAATAACTGCATAATCCACAAGGTTTAAACGAGATATGTGTATATTAGTTTCATTTTTGCCTTCAAATAATCGTCTCAATATTTTTATCGTTGGTTGTTCAAAATTCACTTCCCCAGCACCTCTTTCACTCTCTCGTATATATCTTTAGTATCCTGTTGATCCGAAACCACTTTCGCCTCTCTCACTTTCTGTTTGAAATTCATCTACTTCAGTGAGTTCAGGAGTGAGTATTGGTACGATAACCAATTGAGCTAGTTTATCGCCTTTGTTGATTTTGTAAGTTTCGACTGGTATTGTATCGCCCTCGAAACAAATCTTGTTTTCTATATCAAAATAAAAAATCGATTCAGCGTCACTATATTGCGCATCATTCTTAATATTAATCCCTAAATTGCCTTGATAGCCAGCGTCTATCTTACCTGTTTCAATCACTAAATGTGTTTTACTACTTACACCACTTCTTGACGTTAATAGCCCCACATATCCCTCTGGTATGTTTACTGCTACATCTGTTTTAATCACTGCTTTTTCTTGTGGCTCAAGTATCAATGTTTCTGCCGAGTAAATGTCATAACCGGCGTCTAGTCTGTCACGTGATGGTAATATTGCGTTGTCTGATAATAATTTGATTTCTAATTGATTAGTCATTTTCGTTGTCCTCCTCATTCGGATAAAATTTAATAAACATTTTGTTGCCATGTTTATCTCTAGCTACTAACTCTTCGTATTCATCATGCGATACATATTTTTCAATTACGCAGTTTTGCAACATCTGCATCATTTGCATATGTTTTTCTGCTCTCATCACTCTTCACGCTCCGTTTTATTTATCATTTTATAAAAATCATCTTCGCCATCTAACTCATCCATTGATTCAAGGACTTCTGCATGCTTAGTCATTATTCCTCGCTCATCATCTCCACCGGATATATCGAAGTTTCGTTCTGATTGATGATAGGTTGCTAACAATTGTGATTTAAGTTCATCCCATGCATGTGCCTTTCTTATTAACTTTCTCAAAGCAATGTTTAACGTTTCATCTTCTCCACGATTATGCTCGTTCTCAGCAAATTCTATACAAGCCTCTATGTCGAACCAATCTTCTAAATCCTTATTACGCTCACGCAACTTCTTAAGGTCATCAAGCATCGCGTCGTAGCTTTCTTGTGATAGTGTTACTGGCATATCAATCCACCATCTTTCCGTCACACCAAATTAGTATTAGCTCTCGGTCGCCATTTTCAATATAAAAATGAGTTGTAGTGCAATCTCTAGGGGTAAGTTTTAAACATTCTTTTATAGACATGTTATGACTCGTGTAACACACACTGCCCATACTACCTATAAAACGTTCTACCAAATCTAATTTAGTATCTTCCGTGATTTCCTCTTCAACTTCTATAATGATTTTGTCTTCTTTACGAAGGGTGGGAAGTAAATTTTTAGGCGCTTGAATTACAAACTTTTCATAGATTTCTGTTTCTTTGTTTTCAATTTGGATTTTCTCTAAACCAAACTTATCAATCATAAATTTCGCGTATTCTTCTCCCGTCATTTCCTTTTTTGTTTTAATCTTTACCATGTCTATCACTCCTAAAATAATGTCAGCTGCTTATCTTCTTCCAAGCTCAACTCATATTGCTGAATGTAATTCATAAACTCTCGTTCACTGTTAAACGTCAACTTAACTCCCGCCCACTTTGTTTTGTGATGACCGTGTAGGTAATACACGCCGTTTACGATATGCATGTGAGCCACTTTCTTTTCGTCTTGGTACAAGTAACGCTTGGTACCGAAATACTGGTTAAGGAACGCTTTTTTATTTTTCATTGCTTTCATTCCATTTCGAATTAGGTTTAATTAATTGGTTAATGTGCAGATCATCATTCAACGAACGTATCTCATTACCTGTATCATAAAAGACATTGGCTAAATATCTGCCGAAAGCGTCATCTTTATACGTCTGAACATATATCTTTTTATTCTCTACACATTGCTTTGTAAAGTTAGTAGCTTTACTATAATTTTCTTGTCCTCTCTCTGGCGTATCAACATTGAGTAACCTGACACGCCTTTTAGCAAAAGTTTCAAACCCTAAATCTATATCTATATCTATCGTGTCCCCGTCAACAACATTGGTACATGTTGCTTTAAATGTGTATAGTTGGTTTTTGATATTCATCTCATACACTCCCTGTTACTGTGTTTATGTTCTTCTAATACTTTCATCACGACTTTATTGCTACCTACTTTAATTACAAAGCCCTGCACACCTTTTTCACGTAATTCACGATTAATCTGTGTAGGTGTCTTGCCTTTAGTGTTGTATCTATATTTCTGGTTGATCGTTGAAGATAGGTCGTATGTGCTAGTTGTCATTTTTTGTGTCCCACACATTGATTGCCATATCAACGCTTTCCTTTGCTTTCTTTAAATCTTCTAGTCCATTCTTTCTTGGGGCACGCATTAAATATTTCAAAGCATTCCCAACGTGATAGAAAACTGACGCAGATTTATATGTTTTGCCGACTGCTTCAATGATTACGTTTGCCGTAAATATTCCAAATTGATAATGTGGTGGTTGTTTAACCATATCCACTTTCTGATTACTAATAATTGTCATTATCATCTACACCTTTACTATGTCGTATTTTTCATCAATCACTACTAATTCACTACCTACTCGTACTTTTAGATATGGTTCGCCTTTAAAGTTGTAATGGAGTTCTTCCACAACTGCAGGGAATGAGTTGGTCGCGTTTGGATATTTGAACCAAATATCATCGCCTGTATTTAATTCATGTAATTCCATTCGCTTATCCCCTTTGTACTCTGCCGTATGAGTCGGTTTTAACTCTGGTAATTAGATTGTTTTTCTCTAAATTTCTGAAATAATTACTATCAACTCTGTTTTTCTCCAACATCTCTAATGATCGTTTAGCACGTGCTATTCTTTCTTCTCGACGCTTTCGTTTCAATTCTCTTTCATGTCTCATTTCTGCTTGTTGTAACTCATACAACTGTTTTGCACTTAAACCATCGCCTTTATTAAACTTCGGTATTTGTTCAATCAATTTGTTTTCTCCTTACCTTTTAAAATTTCTAGCCCTTTATAACCGTGCTTGATTCTATATTTAACTGTTGCTAGAGATATAAAGCCTTCTTTTGCTATTTCTTCCATAGTCATTCTTCGACCATCAATGTCATATTTTTTTGCTATAGTTCTTTTTCCTTTTGGATATGTCAAAGCTTGTTCTAGTGTGTAGTTACCATTTCTTAAACGACTTACTAAACTATCTTTACTTACACCATTGTCCTCCGCTTTCTTTAAATCTTCATCGCTTATACGATAGGTTTTATCGCCTGCTTTGATAATTCTGTAAAGTACGCCATCTTCAACTTCTGCTTTGGAATTTGTATACAATATTTTAGGTAACACTGCGTCTTTAACGCTCCACCCTCTATATAGTCTCCTCTGAATGATTCTGTATGAAACTCCGTGTTTTTCTGCAATTTTTATATCTTCGTTAGGCACTTTGACTTTCTTTCCTTTAACTTCGACCAATGCATATTCAACGCCATCTATTGTTTCTAATGTCCGTTTAACCATTTACTCCACCTCTACTAATTCAATCAGTTCTAAATCTTCATGCATCAATTCTTTTTCTGGGTTCTTTGCGATTAAATCTAAAATGCGTTCGCGTTCTTCTTCTGTAGTGATTCTGTTATTAATCCAAACAGGGTACTTCACACGCACTTTTAGTTTTGCTTCAACTTCGATTGTTTCTTCTCTGTGTTCCAATTAATCACCCTTTCTCTTTCTTACGTTGACGTCTCACTTTCACTAATTCGTCGTATTCAATCCAATCAAGGCCAGTATATTTGGGCGCTTTACATATCCATGTGAGCTTTACATCTCTGTATAAGTATCTGAATATCTTAGCTTTAAGTTTTGCCGTTTCAGTAGGTCTACCTTTAACATCTATCACTTCGACCAACTCATCATTGAGATATAATGCAAAATCTGCAATATATTCTGCCTTACGTTGCTTACCAAAC
>Ga0114955_1000465_pt1 | contig 20053 bp, 19 predicted proteins | sample Porto_5metaG_FD_87302 | JGI IMG/M metagenome (GOLD analysis project Ga0114955, IMG submission 87302) | Marine algal microbial communities from Porto, Portugal - Porto_5 metaG | ecosystem: Host-associated > Algae > Red algae > Unclassified | place: Portugal: Porto | collected 2015-02-02 | reverse complement strand
CTATTTAGTTAGGGGTGACATAGATGAGTTCGAAAGATGCAGAAAAGAAACAAAGAGAATTGGCGAGACTGGAACAATTAAAACAAGCTATGCGATCAGAAACAGAAAGTATGGTAGAGCAAGTCAAATCTGATGTAGAAACACGTAAAAACGACATTCAACAAATCGTTGAAGTCATCAACAGTTCAGGGCAAGAATTAGATGAAGCATTTGAGGGCGAAGCAAGTGAAGCAGCACAAACAAATGTAACGAAATTAAAAAGTAAGAATATCGAAATGAACTATGATTTCGAGTCGTTAATGGTTTCATGTAAAGTAAATTAGTAAGTGATTTATATTAATAAATTTTCAGAAGTGAAAATTCTGGTAAAAAGTTAATTTACACACACAATAATGTACAGATAGCTATTATAATAACCTTAATGTAAAGACTACGTGGTTCTAAAAATACAATTTGTATGTTCTAAATTATTTGTGTTTAGTGGTATAAGTTACATCTCTCGTTTTTAATTATAGTGGGCTAACCAAACATAATTTTAGCATTAGAAACGTCATTAATGAATTTGTACTGCTTTAAATCTAATATTTTCACTTCTATTGATAAAATTATTATAGAGAATACCCCACTTTACAATACCTTTAGAATTATCGACATTCTTGCTTTCATCATATTTTCCACTACTTTCTTCATGTGTTCTTAAAGCCCCAAAATCATTAATAACACGTGTATTTACAAGATACTTTAATACCCTTCGCTTTGATTTAATCATAATCCTCCCCTTTAATATTAAGAGAAATATTAAGAGATTTTAGTATATCATATTCCTATTTTTTGAAAAAAATATATTATTTCACGTTTTTTTGTTTAATAAATCAACCTAAAGCGTATTAGAATGATTGTAATTCTTTGATTAGGTTTAATAAGAAACCCTCATCTATTTTTTTATAGTCGCATCTTTCTCCAACCACAAAAATTCTTCAATTGTTGGTCCTTAAATGTTTACTTATATAGAAAATTTAAAAACCGCATCACTAACTATAACAGCAAGTATTCCTGCCCCAGCTCCTACGACTGTACCTACAACTGGAATAGGTATAACAGTACCTATAGCAGCTCCTGCTGCTGCACTTCCACCAATTGCAGTCAAATCCACTATCTTTATTTAAAAAGGCCGTTGATGTCGTGCCTGTATTAGGGTCCGTATAACTATCGACATATTCTAGGTTAGACGGAAATTCTCCCTTTATTTTATAATCCTTTATTTGCTCACGTATTGCATCACGGTTTAAATGATTATCGTTTGCATTTTCTATTTCATAACTAATATTCGAAATTGAACTAGTTTCTTCTGAATAATTAGTAATGTTTTTCGATTTTATTTGATATTCATTTTGCTTCATATTTAATCATCTTCGCTTGGCATAAAGTTCATACTATCAGAAAAATAAATGTTCTCTTGCTTGCCTTCAGTAAAGGTAAATTCTACATCTTTAGTACCAACTGAAGACCCTTTTAAGTCACCTGTACCTTTCAATAATAACTTTGGTGCTTGTTTCGTTGGAATATCGTATCTTTCCCTTAATTGTTTTACATTATAATCGCTATTTTCTAAATCATATTCTGCAGAGTAACTAGGTACATTGGGATTGTATGATATATTTCCACTCTTATAATCTTTTAATTCTTTAAAATTTGCATATTGAGCGAAAAATTTAAATTCATCTATTTCTCTCTTTATCTTACTATCTTCAATTTTTTTAATAGGGATTATTTTATTATTTTCCATTTTGACTGGATATTTTTTCTTATTATTTTGTGGTCTTCCTTTATTATCGTATGTAATTTTATTGGTTATATAATCACCTTTAGATGTTTGTGTATTTCTATTTATTTTCAACACCATACCTCTAGTTTCTAAATCTTCTCCTTTACGTTGTATAGCCATTTCCGAGTGTAGCAACCATGTCCCTTTATCATCCTTATCAAATTCTTCATCTCGATAACCTTCTTTATCGTATAGTTCCTCAAGATTTTTGATAGGATACATACTTAATGTTTTCTCAAAACTCTTTTTAATTTTTTCTTCTTTATTAAATTCTTTTGTCATACTTCCACATCCACAAATAAAAATCGTTATTAATAAAAAACTGAGGCATAAAAGTAACTTTTTCGAATGTTTCACATTTTCACATCTCTCTATTTATCGTAAATTTGTAAACACTATATAAATCAAAATATTAAATACTTTACTTATCACTCTTTAATATTACCAAACAATAAATATTCAATCCGTTTTAGATATAAATTTATTTTAGTTTTGCGCTTTATAATTAACATTAAAAAACCGCATCACTTGTGATACGCTTCGCCTCTCATGATCTTAAATGCGCGATAAATTTGCTCGATCAATATGACGCGCATCATTTGGTGTGGGAAGGTCATATTGCTGAATGATAAAGCGTAGTTGCTACGTTGTAAGACGTCTTGGTGTAAACCATTGGAGCCACCTATGACAAATGTAAAGTCGCTTTGACCTTGTGTCATGCGTGTTTGTAGTTCTTTAGCGAGTCCTTCTGAAGACAACATTTTCCCTTTGATTTCCAACGTGATTACTGTGGATTGGGGTTTAATCTTATTGAGTAGGCGTTGGCCTTCTTTTTCTTTAACTTGTTCTATTTCTTTGTCGCTCATATTTTCAGGTGCTTTTTCATCTGGTACTTCTATTAATTCGATTTTCGTGTAAGGTCCTAATCTTTTTTCATATTCTGCAATGGCTTGCTTCCAATATTTTTCTTTTAGTTTTCCAACTGATAAGATAGTAATCTTCATTTTATCCTCCAAAAGTACATGATTTATTCGAGTTATCCACAAGTTATACACTTATGCACACATTTCCCTCTTAGTATAACAATTGAATTAACATTTTCTTAGTATTTTTTAAGAATTATACACAGATATAAAGAAATCTATTGTGAATTTGTGGATAAGTCTGTGAATAATGTGGGTATTTATGTGTGTATTGTACACAATTCTGGATAACTATTGCCTAATCAGTGGATAACTTTACGGTCGTCTTAATGTTCTTTTTACAATTATTCCCTATATTTCAGACCTTTTAGACTCACTTACTTCAAATACCGTCATTGATATCCTATTTTCCACACGTATCTTTTTTAGCCTAAATTAACATCACCATTATCTTTATGTAAGTGAACTATCATCTAGCAGTATATGTATCACCCCTACCTGAGTCTCATCAATCATCATACGACATTCAATCAAATATATGAGTGCTCCACTTTCACCCCAATTAAGCATATAATCAATTAAATGAATTCATATTAACTATGATGATATTGACTTGATAAAGTCTCACATGACAATGCTTTGAATTATAAAATAATAATGAAAGCATTGGTAGATCATTTATTGAGTTGAATCATACATGTTTTGAACATAAAAACTCACTTTTATATTAAATAGTATGTCCACTAACTATAAATACAATATATTTAAATATTATTTAAATGTCAATTTTTATTTTGTTACAATTTATAAATGTTTTTAAATTGTAACTTTATATTTAAGCTTTTATGAGAGTCTTAATATTTTATTTATTCATATTTTTACAACATTACTTTTTTATCAACTAGGAAAATATTAGGAAGTGTAATATAAATCACAAAGCGTGTAAGACATCGTTCTCCCCCTTCCATGATGCGCTTTCATTTCAAAAAAAATCCCTAAATCAATCATTCATGCACTAGCCCAATTAAACTAACACGTAATCATTCCCTGCACTTCTCCTGACCACTTTTCCAAAAAAATAACCTACTTAAGCGCAATACTTAAGTAGGTCGTTTGTCTTACCTCTATTCAATTATAGTGTATAAATCGGTGTGGCTTGTGCTTTATCGGTATCGCAAAGCAATACTTCTTTCTCTGTATCGATATCATGTTCGTTGAGCACTTGTCCAACACTCATGCGTGCGAGGTCTTTCATATTATTGTCTTGTGATAAATGAGAGAGGTATATACGTTTCGTATTACCTGTAATGACATCACTCATCGCAAGGCCCGCGTCTTCATTGGATACGTGACCCATATCACTTAAAATACGTTGTTTCGTCTTCCATGGATAGCGACACATGCGTAACATATCGACATCGTGATTACTTTCAAACATAAAGACATCACTACCTTGAATCATACCTTTCATACGATCTGAAACGTAACCTGTGTCAGTAATCATCGTGAATTTCTTATAGTTATTGTGGAAAATGTAGAATTGTGGATCAATCGCGTCATGTGACACGTTAAATGATTCTATATCAAATCCTGCAAGTGATTTCGTTTCATATGGATTAAAGATAAATTTCTGATCCATTGGAATGCGACTATCTTTCTTCTCTATCGCTTTCCATGTATTCTCATTCGCGTAAATCGGAAGTTTATATTTACGTGCTAAGACACCAAGACCTTTAATATGATCGATGTGTTCATGTGTCACTAATATTCCGTTTAAATCCTTAATGTTTCTGTCAATTTGGCTGAAAAATTCTTCCATCTTCTTGCCAGTTAAACCTACATCGACGAGTAGGCTACCTTTCTCACTTTCTACGTAAGTGGCGTTACCTGTACTACCACTTGCTAATACACTCATACGTATCAAGCGACTCATCCTTTCTCATATTTACCATAGTTATTTGTTTATAGGGCTGCGGGGGAACTCGAGTGTCTTACGCTTTATTGAGTTACTTCGACTAAGTTGGGTTTCACTCAATGTTGATTTTTTATCCTAAATTGCGTAGATATTTTAAAGTTTCGATATTCTTTAATACAATTATTCAAATATCGAAACGTCACGTCCTCTAAATTTCCTTTATATTATACTATATCAATTTTAAAAGTTGAGTTCCAATAGTCCGTTTATACATGATACTAACGGCCATTTAAAATACACACCGCTTCATAACTACGTCGATATTGAGCCTGGCATTACATCCTCTTAAACGACCTAACATATCGACCAACATCATTTTTGATATCCATCCTATTTAATTACTCAATCATTTTCAATACGTAAAAAAGCCTGAGATTACTCATCGGTGTCTCAGGCTTAGTTTATATTATCTTATATAGCTTCATAATCAATCCGTAACCCATCACATGTCGTTGGTTCGATAAATGACTTCCAACACAAGTACACCAAAGTTTGCTCTAGACAGTACAAATTAACGTAACCTTCTATGCTATCGCTTGACGGTTTCATTCAAACGTCACGCCACGCATCAATAACCTCTAATAATCAATCACTTTTGGATTATGATTTGTAGCTTCTACATAATAGGTTTGAACTTCATCCTTACCTTTATGTTTTACTTTAATTTCCCAGTTAGGTTGGAGTAATTGAACGTTTGTTTCCTTTACAACTGAATAATAGCCTAGGCGTGCGTCAAGCACTTGATCATTTTGTTTTAGATATCTATTGTAATAAAGGGCTTCAATAGCTTTACGCGGCGTGATGACTTGCTTCTTCGTGCTATTTGAACCTTTAGCTACTTGTATATCATCCATCGCAGTCTGTTTATAACTTGTCGCCTTGCCATCACTCAAATTAAACGTTAGGCGCGCTTTACTATTATTCATAATTGGATAATCTTTATACGTTTGTTCGTAAGTGACTTTGTCTTTAGTTAAATCACTTAATTGATACTCTTTACCGTTAAAGATTTTCTTTGCAATGTACTCTTTGATATCTTGTAAGTTCTTATCACTCACTTGAACGCCTTTATCAATATCTCCTTCAAGTGTTTTATCGGAATCAGATGTTTGCATGCTTGAATGATCTTTCGCATAACTTGAGAAATTCTTTGAACGGGCAGTAATTTGTTCAAGTTCAGTATCTTTCACGCTTTGATTCAAGACATCCTTGGGCACGTCAATTTCTTCTTGTTGAAAGTTGACTTCGTTTACCTTTTCCGAGTCATTAACTTGTGATTTATTCACTTTATCAATATAAACGATGACTAAAAAGATGTTCACAAGAATAAAAACGAAAATGAAAAGTGTTTTCGTGAGTTTCCAGTTCATTTATTCAAGCCTCCCATCTTTATAGGCATACCAATTGCCATCGTATTCTACAAACCAACGTGGTATTAATTCACAGTTACGTTGAACTTCAATATCTTCGTTATTTGCCTTGTCGTCCATATCATAACCAATCGCAATGTTCGTTACCTTTTCAAAATCAATATCAGTATGGTTGGCTAATGCAGAACGCACGGACTCAACGGTAGGGACGGATTTAGATTCTTCACTGTTCAGTGTGACGTCCGTCTTAAGTAGCGAACGTTGATAATCGTAAACGCCTTTATCCCCCCATGTAACTTGGATTTCATTGAAGTTCTGTTTATTAAACGTTGGGTGGCCGTTGAGGAATCGTTGATATGTGAGTTTCCCCGTTCTATTATCTGTCTTAAATAGGCGATAATCTTCATTTAAGAAGCCACCATGACTATTTATAAACTCGTATGTGCCTGGGATGGTTTCTTGCATGTTGCTTGAACTTTTTGCGTCTTCAGATAAATTCTTATAATGATACATTTCATCTTTATCATTGTAGTTGGCGACACCAGTATTGTTGTTGTATGTTGTCGTACCACTTTGAGAGCTACGAACAATCGTTGAATCATCAAATAGTATTGAGTTCATGCGTTCAACACTAATCGTATTGAAGACCATGCGATACGTCTTTAAGTCTTTCGGTTTGCTTGGTGCAAACACGTGTGTTGCTTTGTCGATTGTATCTTTATTCGTGATGATTTCCGTATAGGGCTGCATGTCAGGTTCGATACTTTTAAAAGCTTTGTCAACATTATTCCCTTTCATCGTTGTCTTAAGTTTAACTACTTCATGACGGTCTTTGCTAATCGCATATAGTACGACGTGGTTATTATGATCTTGATCGATGAGGAGGCGATCAAAATTAAAGTTATTCGGCACTTTCGCATCGATATCGAGTACTTGACTTAAGTATGTTGAAAGTGGCAAATCATAAGTGAAATCTAGGACGATAAAGTCGTTGCTTAGTTCAGGTATAACAAGGTTATGTTCCCTTTTTAGATGTGATACAGATTTAACTTCTTGATTTTTTAAAGGTTGAATCATCTTGTCTAAGACTGCACCTGATGCCACTGTTCCTTGAGATTTTTCATCTCTAGAATGCACGATTTGAAATGGTGTAATCGTTCCTTCCATTTCTGCGGTCATTGGTTTAGTAAGTGGTTTAGGCTTATCACTTTTACTATTATCCGTGTTATCAATATTTGAAAGGTCTGGAGAAAAGTTCCAGACCATGTATGTCAAAACGATACTCATCAAGACGAGTAGGACTAAAATAATTGATTTAGTATGTTCTTTGTTATTCATCCCAATCACCGTCTTCAATGATTTCGCAAGGAAGTGTAATAAAGATTGACGTACCTTGTCCTTCTACACTGTTAGCCCAAATTCGACCGTTATGTGCTTCGACAATCTCTTTGGAAATAGCTAGACCTAGTCCTGTACCACCCATCTTACGTGTACGTGCTTTATCTACACGATAGAATCTATCAAATATTTTATCTACCTTGTTAATCGGTATTCCAATACCATTATCTTTAATACGAATCGTCATTCTATTGTAAAGTGCATTTTGTTTCACATGAAACTCAACGCGTTTCTCGCCACGTGAATATTTCATTGCATTGGTAATGACATTATCAAATACTTGTGTCATCTTGTCTGGATCGATTTCAGCAAAGATGGTTTGCTGTGGAATTTCGCGCACGAATGTCGTATCTTTAGCTGCCATTTCATGACGGTTAATAATTTTGTTGATAAACATGTTGAAGTCGATAATTTCTTTCGTAATTTGATCTGATTCATTATCCATTTTAGATAATTGAAGTAAATCATTCACTAAACGAATCATACGTTCAGTCTCTTCGCGTGTGACAGATAGGAATGATGGTGCCAGTTCTTTATCTTGCCAAGCACCTTCTTCAAGTGCTTCGATATAGCTATTCATCGATGTCAGTGGTGTACGTAATTCGTGTGAAACATTTGCAACGAATTCGCGACGTTCACGCTCGACTTGTTGTTGTTCTGTGACATCATGTAGTACGGCAATGTAACCTGTCACGAAACCTGTTTCTTGTACAATCGTACTAAAGTTTACGCGTGCAATAATGCCTTCTTCTTCGTTAATATCTAACAAGAAGGAATCACTATTTTCTTGAATTTCTTCTAATGAGAATTCATTTTCTAAGTTAAGGACACCAAGCATGTAGTAGCCGATGACATCTTCTTTTGCGAGACCGAGCATTTTCAGCGCCATGTCGTTTGCAATACGTACACGTCCACGACGATCTGTCGCAAGAATACCATCGCTCATATGTGTGATAACAGAATCTAGACGACGTTTCTCACTTTCTGTATTCGCTTGTGCTTCTTGGACACGTTTCGATAAGTTATTGAAGGCAAGCGCGAGCTCACCGATTTCATCATTACCGTATATCTTCACTCGTTGCGTGTAGTTACCTTTAGACATCTCAACGGTTTGGTTACGCATATCGGTTATCGGCTTAGTAATCGTTCGTGCAATGAAGAATCCTAGTATCACTGTAATAAATAGTGATATCGCTGTCCCTACGATGAATATCTGATTAATGTTGTTCAGCTGATTGTATACATCATTAATTTTCGATTCTATGTATATATCACCGATTGTTTGTTTATCGACTTTAACCGGTATATTATATACCCAAACACGCTCTTTACCACTTCCGTAATCCTTAAGAACCATATGATCATTCGTTTGCCCTAAGGAGAGCGCCTTTTGAACTGAACCGTCGTTAACCTTTTGATTGATAAGACCACGGTTAGACTGCTTAGTTGTTGCCATGATGATTTGGTCTTTATCAATAAAGCGTATTTCTCCTATTTCTTGGCGATTCGCATATTCATTCAAAAGGTCTTGGATATCCTTTTGAGCGTTGACTGAACCTTTATCTTTATCTTTATAAACCTTTTCAATATTGACGTCTAATTGCTTCGCATATTGTGTTATGTTCTTCTTGAAGTTATCGAGTAATTCCTTTTCTAAACTATTCGTAAAATACAAACCGATGATTTGCATACCAATAATAATGAGTAGTACATAAACAATAACGAGTTTCGTGTGAAGGGATTGTAGTTGTTTAAGCCACTTCATAAGACGCTCCCTCTAATCATGTTGTTGGAGGAAGTATCCAACGCCTCTACGTGTCACAATGTATTCTGGATGAGATGGATCATCTTCAATTTTTTCTCTTAAACGGCGAATTGTTACGTCCACAGTACGAACATCACCGAAATAATCGTAACCCCACACTGTTTGTAGTAAGTGTTCACGTGTCATGACTTGACCCATATGTTTAGAAAGATAATGGAACAGCTCGAATTCACGATGCGTTAATTCAATGTCTTCTCCACGTTTTTTAATTGAATATGCATCTGGATAAATCACAATATCTTTAATTGTAATTTCATTTGTCGCACCACTTACTTCTTGAGCTGGTTGTGAATAATGACGGCGTAAGTTCGCTTTCACACGTGCGATGAGTTCACGAGTACTAAATGGTTTAGTTACGTAGTCATCTGCACCTAATTCAAGACCTAAAACTTTATCAATTTCAGAATCTTTCGCTGTCAGCATGATAATTGGCATTTCATACTTTTTACGCACTTCACGACACACTTCCATACCATCTCTACCAGGTAACATGATATCAAGTAAGACGATATCTGGTTCTTCTTCATAGATTAAATCTACTGCGTCATTACCGTCATAAGCGCAATATACGTCGTAACCTTCTTTTTTTAAATTAAATTCTAAAATATCAGCAATTGGTTTTTCATCGTCAACTACAACAACTTTTCTAGCCATATATTATAAACCTCTTTTCTCAAAGTGTAGTTCTTCCGTTCGTTTACATTGCTAATGTTATATCAAATTTTCGAAGTGCTTCATTATTATTCTGTTCTCTATATAACATATAGCTACCTATTATATAATTTACCATTTATGAACGGTTAATTCTATTTTAGTATTTAAAATTATAGAATAATATTATTTATAATTTTACCATTGAAATACAGTTCCGCAAAATAAGTTAGACTTTTGCAATATGCTTGACGCTTTTGTTTAGGTTTATCATCATATTTTATCGTTTTCGTATCTGTCAAAAGTGCAGTAATGACAGTATTTGTAATGATAGAAATATAAGCATGTATAGGATTATTAAGTTTTCATTGCATGTTAAAAAAGTAGGTAGTGTGAATCAGAAAGATTAATAAAGTGAAGGTACATTGTTGTATGTAAAAAAGCATAAAAAAATGCCTACCCTATTGGGTAGGCAATACGGTCCCGACGGGAATCGAACCCGCGATCTCCTGCGTGACAGGCAGGCGTGTTAACCGCTACACTACGGGACCTAGAATGGTGACTCCTACGGGACTCGAACCCGTGTTACCGCCGTGAAAGGGCGGTGTCTTAACCGCTTGACCAAGGAGCCGTTCTTAAGCACAAGATAGATTATAGCATAGCTCTACTTTTGATGACAAGATATTTTTTACATAAATTTAATAATATTTTTGTTTCGTTAATCAACCAACACAATCATGCTATGAAGCTTACTGTGGAGAAGAATAAAACCATTGATTTCATTCAAAACTCATTTCAAATTGCTGTTTTAAAATAAAACTGGAGTAGGACAAAAGGAGATTGAAAGTCATTGATCTACTCCAAAATAAATAACAAGCGACCATTATGTTGTGGCCGCTTGTTTAAAGATGATTCACTGCAAATATTGATAGATATGAGTTAGAAAGCTTTTTTTACCTTCATGCATATAGCACTAAGAATGATGTTACTCATTTCGCTCAATGCTCTAATTAAACAAAACTCACATGCTTTCTTGACGTTTTATTCTACCAAAGTTGCTCTAATAAATTCGTTTGTTCGCGGTCTGGACCTACTGAGAAGATTGAAATATGGACACCGCATAATTCTGAAATACGCTCTAAGTAATTACGTGCATTCTCAGGGAGTTCATCTAAACTACGGCAACCTGTAATATCTTCAGTCCAACCTGGAAGCTCTTCGAAGATAGGTTTACAACGTCTTAATTGATCTAAGTTTGCTGGGTATTCAGTAATTTTTTCACCATCTAATTCGTAAGCAGTACAAATTTTAACTGTGTCTAATCCTGTTAAGACGTCGATTGAGTTAATTGAAAGATCTGTGATACCACTTACACGACGTGAATGACGTAATACAACTGAGTCGAACCAACCTACACGACGTGGACGTCCAGTAGTTGTACCATATTCACGACCCACTTCTCTAATATGGTGGCCATCTTCATCAAAGAGTTCAGTTGGGAATGGACCGTCACCCACACGAGATGTATATGATTTACATACACCAATCACTTTAGATACTGATGTTGGGCCAACACCTGTACCTACTGTAACGTTACCTGCAACTGGATTACTAGATGTAACGAATGGGTATGTACCATGGTCGATATCTAACATAACACCTTGTGCACCTTCGAATAATACCTTTTCATCAGCCACATTTGCATCGTCTAAAATTTTAGCTGTGTCTGTCACATAGTCTTTTAAACGTTGACCTGCAGCATAGTATTCGTCAAAGATTTCATCGAATGTTGGACAAGTTTCGTTAAACATGCCTTTAAAGTATGCGTTTTTATATTCAATATTTTCTTTAAGTCGGCGTTCGAATGTTTCCTTTTCTAATAAATCTGCCATGCGAATACCGATACGTTGTGCTTTATCTACGTATGCTGGGCCGATACCTTTTTTCGTTGTACCGATTTTATTATCGCCACGACGACGTTCTTCATATTCGTCTTGAGCTAGGTGATAAGGTAAAATGACTTGTGCGCGATTTGAGATGCGTAGGTTGTCAGTTGAAATGCCACGTTCATTTAACCCATCTAATTCTTTTAATAATGCGACTGGATCTACAACTACACCGTTACCGATTACTGCTAATTTATCTTTATAAAAGATACCTGATGGTACTAAGTGTAATTTGTAAGTTTCTCCACCAAATTGAATCGTATGTCCCGCATTGTTACCACCAGAAAATCTAGCAATTACGTCTGCTTGCTCTGCTAAAAAGTCTGTTATTTTACCTTTACCTTCGTCTCCCCATTGTGTCCCAACTACTACGATTGATGACATATGAGCACCTCCAAGTTTTTCTCGTTTAACCACTAGGTATTTTACCAATATGATTTTGAATTTGCAAATAAAAATCGAACATTAATCAGCGTTCGATAACGCATCATCTTTCAGTAAGTTTTCTGTGTAAAATCACTTCTAAACGTTTCTATGACAGTTGTTCAAAGGATGTCTAAGTAAAATACATACACATACTTCCCACATTTTAAAAAGAGAAAAACAAAATAAAAACCGTACAATAAATAGATTATAACAATTATTGTACGGAAAAATATTTTTTATGACATATCTGCATGAGCATAATCAATATCTGTAAATTTATTGTATTGTTTCATAAAGTGAAGTTTCACAGTACCTGTTGGACCATTACGCTGCTTGGCGATGATGATTTCAATTTCACCGTTATCATCATTTGTCTGTGGTTCAAAACCAGCATCGTCATCATCTTCATCACCTTCACCACGATTATAATAATCATCACGATACAAGAAAGCGACGATGTCGGCATCTTGTTCTATAGACCCAGATTCACGAATATCACTCATCATAGGACGTTTGTCTTGTCGCTGTTCAACGCCACGTGATAGCTGACTCAGTGCAATAACTGGACATTCTAATTCACGTGCAATCGCCTTAAGTGTACGTGAAATCTCCGAAACTTCTTGTTGACGGTTATCTGAGAAACGTGATCCGCTTCCTTGAATCAATTGTAGATAATCAATCACAATCATATCAAGACCGTGCTCTTGTTTGAGTCGACGACATTTAGAACGTAAATCATTGATACGGATACCTGGCGTATCGTCTATGAAGATTTTAGTTCGTGATAGCTTACCTACCGCAATCGTAAAGCGACTCCAATCTTCTTCAGTCATCGTCCCAGTTCTTAAACGATTGGAATCAACGTTACCAGAACTACAAATCATACGTGTTGCCAATTGGTCGGCGCCCATCTCAAGTGAGAAGATACCGACAGTATACATATCTTCATGTGTGGCAACCTTTTGCGCAATATTTAAGGCAAAGGCAGTCTTACCTACTGAAGGGCGTGCCGCTAGAATGATTAAATCATTACGGTTAAAACCAGCAGTCATTTGGTCTAAGTCACGATATCCAGTTGGAATACCTGGTGTTTGACCACTATTTTGGTCGAGTTCTTCTGCGGTTTCGTATACCTGTCCTAAGACATCTCTAATATCTTTAAAACCATCACTTTCTCTTGTAGAAGATAGTTCTAAAATACGTCGTTCGGCGTCACTTAAAATCGTATCTAATTCTAATTCATCATTATAGCCATCATTCGCTATACTATCAGCAGTTTGAATAAGTTTCCGTTTCAACGCATGTTTAAAAACGATATCCGTATAGTACTGAACGTTTCGCGTTGTCGGTACACTCGTCGATAGTTCGGCGAGATATTGAGGGCCACCCGCTTCGTTTAAGCTACCTTCACTTGATAATTGATCCATCAATGTGACAACATCAATTTCTTTATTATCCTCATTTAGGTGCATCATTGCTCGAAAAATATGTTGATGGGCGCCTCTATAAAACGACTCAGGAAGCAAGACTTCCTGAGTAGTATTAATGAGTTCTGGATCTATAATAATGGCACCTAAGACAGATTGTTCAGCTTCATTGCTATGTGGCATTTGATTTTGCTCATACATTCCATCCATTATCTACTTACACCTCTTATTTCAATCCATCTTTTATTTTATCGTCATCTGATATTGTCACGAGATACACTACAGATATTTCAGAGGTTAACAAATTGTATAAGTCATACATCTTATATAATTGCACCTATAATAGTAATCATGTACTTTCCTCGCGTCATATCTTTAAATTATTGTTCTACAGTGTGCACACGGATTGTACCTTCGACTTCTTTGTCTAATTTCACTGGAACGTTTGTATATCCTAGTGCGTGAATACCATGTGGTAAGTCCATTTTACGTTTGTCGATTTTAATATCATGTTGTTTTTTTAGTGCTTCGGCAATTTGTTTCGTACTGATTGAACCAAATAGTTTGCCACCTTCACCTGTTTTAGCTGATACTTCAACTTCGATATCTTTTAACTGTTCTTTAAGTGCTTTTGCATCATCGATTTCTTGTTGTCTATCTGCTGCTGCACGTTTATTTTGCTGTTCTAATTGTTTTAAGTTACCAGGAGTTGCTTCTACAGCATATTTATTTTTAAGTAAGAAGTTATTTGCGTAACCTACTGGTACATCTTTAACTTCACCTTTTTTACCTTTACCTTTAACATCTTGTGTGAAAATTACTTTCATGCGTCTTCACTCCTACTCATTTGTTCTGTAATTGCTTGTTGTAATTGTTCTATTGCTTCATCTATTGTCGCACCTTTTATTTGTGTCGCAGCATTTGTCAGATGGCCGCCGCCACCTAACGCTTCCATTGTTAATTGAACATTTATGGAACCTAATGAACGTGCTGAGATACCAATCAGGTTATCTTCACGTTTAGCTACTACATAAGATGCTTCAATGCCTTCTAAACTTAACAACTCGTCGGCAGCTTGTGCAACCGTTACAGGATGATAAATTTTATCATCTGAACCATGTGCAATGGCTACACCTTGATCTTGTATCTTAACTGTTCTTATCAATTCTGAACGATTGATATACGTATCGACATCATCTTTTAAGAAATGCTGAGTTAAGATTGTATCAGCGCCATGTGCACGTAAATAACTTGCGGCATCGAATGTTCTGGAACCTGTTCTTAACGTAAAGTTTCTTGTATCTACTATAATACCTGCATACATAACAGTTGATTCTAAACGAGTCAATCTCTGTTCAGTTGGTTGATATTCTAGTAATTCCGTTACGAGCTCAGCAGTTGAGCTAGCGTAAGGTTCCATATACACAAGTAATGGATTTGAAATAAAGCTTTCGCCACGTCTATGATGATCAATGACTACTTTGCGGTTTGCTTTATTTAAGACATTTTCATCTAATACCATTTCAGGTTTATGTGTATCTACAACAACGACAGTCGTCTTAGAAGTCATCATATCCCAAGCCTCATCTGATGTTACAAAGCGTTCTTTTAGTTCCGGTTTCTTATCAATCTCATCCATAACACGACGTAATGTCGGATCAATATCAGAATCATTAAGAACGATAAATGCCTCTAAATTATTCATTGATGCAAAGCGCGAAACTCCGATAGCTGCACCTATAGCATCTAAATCTGGTCGCTTATGTCCCATAACGATAACTTTATCGCCTTCAGTAAGAATATCTTTGAGGGCATGTGAAATCACTCGCGCACGTACACGCGTACGTTTTTCCATAGGGTCAGTCTTACCACCATAGAATCTTACATTGCCGTTCATATTCTTAATTGCAACTTGGTCACCACCACGACCTAACGCGAGGTCTAAACCAGATTGTGATAATTCACCTAAATCAATAAGGTTCTCAGTACCTTCACCTACACCAATACTTAAAGTTAGTTGTGCGCGGTAACCCACACTCTTTTCTCTTAATTGGCTTAAGATTTCAAAATTAGAATCTTCTAGTTCAGCCAATATTTTTTGGTTAAAGTAAGCTACAAATTGATCCGAGTTGTAACGTTTGAAGTAAATATTGTAATCCTGTGCCCAACGACTAATCACACGTGTCACCATAGAGTTAATTTCAGAACGTTGTGTATCGTTCATGTTTTGAGTGATTTCATCGTAATTATCTAAAAATATTGTTGCAATAATCGGCTTTGAATCTTCATATAGTTCGTTTGTACGTTCAGTTTCAGTCATATCAAAGAAGTATAAACAATGCTCGTTTTCTGAATATCGTACATGATAGTAATAATTGTTGTTTTCTATTTCTACTTCTTGAACTTTTTCCAGTTGTTTTAATATGTTAGGGAAGACTTCATTGACATTTTCAGAAATCACATTCGTTTCAATGTGATCTGTCATAAATTGGTTCATCCACTCAATGTGATTATCTTCATCTAACACAATCATCCCTATAGGCAAGTGCTTAATCGCCTTGTTACTACTTGCCGAGATGTGACCACTTAAATCATCCACATAATTATCCATTTTTAGAAATGCTTTTCTCAATAACACGCCACTAATAATAATCATCACAATAAGTATAGCTGTAGCAATACCTGCCACTAGTTGGTTAAAAATAAACCACACGGCGACAAGTGCTATAGCAGTGAGTACCATTAAAATAAACGGTATGAGCAAAGCTTTTTTAGTGGATTGACGGTTCATTCTTCCACCTCTAATCACTTTTTAATCATCATTTTTTTATTATTTTCTTTAAATTAATACATAAATCAATTACCCCAAGTAATCCAACAATATGCGTTGCCGGTGTAAGAAGTGTCCCTACTACCATAACAAGAATTGTTGCGAAGTTCGGCCATCTTTTAGCTTTACCAAAGAAGTGAATAACACTTAATCCTTGGATGTACATCACTAATGATAACACAACATCAAAGTTTAACACGATGCTTTGGAACGTACTTGGTTCACTTGCAATCATGACACAAATAAGTACTATAAGATAAAACCATAGTAAATTACGGCTCATTTGCCATGCGAATAAAGGTTTAAAAATAGGTGTTGCTACTTTAAATTTGCGTAAAATTGGAAATGTAATAATCAGATTAATTAAGACAAAAATGAAAATAACTATAATTAGAAAACTAGGGAGTTGGACCGTCATTTGTCGGAAACTTTCCTCAAGAATCTGTCTATAGTTTGAATCGATTCCACTTTTTAAGAAAGCCTCATGCATTGCATTTTTAAAAGGCTTAATTAATACAGCTGCCGTCGGAATTTTATCGAATGTTTGTAATAACATCCATCCAATAAGTGTAACTAAACTTAATGAAGCTGTTGAAATATAAAGAATTCGTTCTTTAGATGTTCTTTCCTTAAGTAATTGTCCGATAATCGCACTTAATAATAAGATTAAGACCATCATACTTAAGACAAATGTATTACCTAATAATGTTGTAAGTACAACTGTTACTAATGCGCTAATTCCGAATGATTGTATGGAACGATTCCACAAAACAATACCGGGAATCGTTGCAAATAAACATAAAATCAAGCCGAGAACAGGTAATACATGTGTTACTAAAGCGACTACTAATAATGAAATAATTGCTAAAATAGTTGCTTTAGGTTGTATTTTTGAAAACACATACGCCACTCCCATACTTTTTGACTATAACTCCTATTTTAACCTCTTTGCTAAAATTTAACAATAAAGTAAAGTCATACTACTAGTGATAGGTTTATGCCTAGGTACGACATATGAAATAGACTTTGCTTATATAATCCTCTGTATAACTATTTTTATGCCAAAGAAAAATTTACCTATTCTGCACTGTTTAGTATTTCTTATGCGTGCTCATGGAGATTGTGTTCTATTATAAAACTTTCCTATTTACGTCGGAATTGTTTCAAATTTAAGAAATGATATAAATTAGGCGCCCAATCATTAAAATTTAGAAGAAAACCATCATGTCCTACATTATCTGGTACGAAGAAATGACGATGATATTTAAAACGTTCTCCTAAAGCTCTCACTTGATCATCGGGATAAAGTAAATCATCAATAAAGCCCATTGTTAGTACTTTCGTTTCCAACGACTGAAAGACTTCATCAACATCATCTCTCCCTCTATCTAAATGGTGACTATCTAAGACGTCTAGCAGTGTTAAATAACAATTTAAATCGAAATATTCTTTGAACTTATCACCTTGATGTTGTTGATAGCTCACTACTTCATCTGGTGTAAAACGTTGATCATAACTTTTAGACGATCGATACGTGAGAAAGCCGAGTTGACGTGCGATACTTAAACCTTCTTTACCACCTATATGTATAGCTTGTCTTGCAATCTCGTTAAAAGCACGACTATAGGAGGACGTTTTATCAGTAGCGGCTAATATGATTGCTTTTTCCACCTCGAATTGACGATTATAAAGCAATTCCATCGCTTGCATACCACCTAAACTGCCTCCAATGAGAATATTAATCTTCTTAAATTCTAATGCTTGTATACCTAACTCAATAGCTCTAACAATATCCCTCAATGTTAAATGTTCTGGGAAGTTGTCATCATTTAATTTAGAACTTGAACCAAATGGACTTCCAATGACATTGAATGTAAGAAATTGATAATCATGAACTGGAATGTAACCACCATCAATGATTTCTCGCCACCAGCCAGGTTGCGCATCCGTGCCGTATGTTAAATGATTGCCAGTAAGTGCATGGCAAACAACGACAAGGGGTTGACCAGGAAGTCCTACATGTTCATAACGTAGACGTAAATGATCAATCGTTTCACCAGATTCAGTTATAAACTCACCTAGTTCTAATGTATTAACCGTGTAATTCGTCATAATAGTTCCATACCTCCTTCAACTAAAAAAGTGCCTTACTCAAATGATGTAAAGGCACTTATCGTACTTATCATTCGAGTTGCTCGTTGGTATTAGCACCGTGCTATTTAAAGTCGGTTGCTGAAGCTTCTATGGGCCAAATCCCTCAACTTCTCAAAATAAGGTTAGGTAATTTAATTGTATTGTGATGTAGATATGCATTTCGTCTCGAATAGTCTAAATTTTCTAATTATTTTAATCTTAACTAACTTTTTCCGTAAGTTCAATGATTTGATATGATTTTCAAAGATTAAAAGATTAAACGTAAGCAAGCAATGACAAATATACCTCCGAGAATTGTCACTGTTAGACTACGTGTGAAAATAGCGAGCATCACAGTTGGTACGATTGCAATAATATAAGGTAAATTAAGCGTATAACCAAATGTATGATCATGTTGTTGAATTACACCATCTATAATAAGAGCTGTAAATAAAGTGATAGGAATAAAAGAAAGCCATTTAATTACAATTGCTGGTAAGTTGACACGCGATATCATAACAAATGGAATAACACGAACGAGTAATGTGACCACGCCACATAAAACAATAAGTACTAATGTATGTAAATCTGTCGTCATTTTTCCATCATCACCCCTAACAATGCAGCAACTATTGCGGCTATCAATATTGCTACGTATGAAGGTAGAATTGAACTTAAAAGAATCATCATCACAATCACACATACAATGAGTACAATATATATTCTCAATCGTGATTTCTTAATACCTTCAAATTGAGATATACATAAAAAAATAAACATTGCGGTAATGGCAAAGTCTAGACCAAGCGCATCAGGATTTGAAATATACTCTCCGAAAATGGCGCCGATTACACAGGAAACAGTCCAAAATAGGTAAGCAGTAATATTTAGTCCGTGTAGCCATCGATCGTTAATTTTTTCACCTTTAACATATGGTGTTATAGCAACGCCAAAAGTTTCATCTGTTAATAACGTTCCAAGCCCTACCCTATTCCAAAATCCATATTGCTTATAATTAGGTGCTAAAGTCATACTTAATAAGAACATTCGAGAGTTAACGATAAGTGTTGTAAGCACAATTGCAGAAATAGGAGTGTCTGCAATCACTAATGTACAAATAATAAATTGGGCTGCACCGGCATAAATAATCAGACACAATAATATAATTTCTAAAACACTGAAATTTTGGGAGGCTGCCACAATTCCAAATGATAGTCCTACACCTGCATATCCAAGTAACGTAGGAATACACTCTTTCACACCTTGCTTAAACGTAAGGTGAGTCATATTATCAGCCCCAGTCTCTCCAATAAAATAATAAAAT
>Ga0114955_1000459_pt1 | contig 20259 bp, 17 predicted proteins | sample Porto_5metaG_FD_87302 | JGI IMG/M metagenome (GOLD analysis project Ga0114955, IMG submission 87302) | Marine algal microbial communities from Porto, Portugal - Porto_5 metaG | ecosystem: Host-associated > Algae > Red algae > Unclassified | place: Portugal: Porto | collected 2015-02-02 | reverse complement strand
AGTCTTTTTGCGGTAGATGAAGAATTTAATTTTAGATAATCCCGGAATTGTTTGTTTGTAATAGAAGGTCCGTAAATAAGGAAATAATCTCTCAAGGCTTGAATATGGGCATCCGGAGATTTTTGACCGCAGCTTTTACACGTCCATTTCCCCTGATGGTAGTCCATACCCAATACCTCGCAGGAAGGACACTGCACACCCTTAACCATTTTATCAAATGGAAGGTTCATCGACTTCGGGTCTGGCACCAACGGTTCATGCGCCTTAATTAAAAGTCTGGCGATTTTCTTCATGTCATTTTTGGATAAAAGTGACTGGGGATGTTTTTTGTAAATTGGCGGGATTTTGAAAGCGACATTCGATGACCTGAAGACTCTGTAACTGACTTCTTTGTCATTGGTTGGATTTTTAATGAGGGCCTGCGTATTGCTAATTGCAACAAGATATTCAGTTGGTGGCGGTGTAATATGAAATTTTTTAAGAAAAGCTTTTAACTGGGATGCCTGGATTTTAGTCTGGAGAATCGGGTCGGGAAAAACTTCTTCTATTTCGTTTTGAATTCTGATCAATTGATTGAATTCTGGAAGGAAAATAAGTGTTCCTGCGTAATTTTTGGAATCGATGATGAGGATAAAATAAGGGGTAATAATGAGGGTGTCGATTTGGAAGTGAGTACTGTTAATCGGAATTCTCAAATCGTGCAAAATTACCATCTCAGAGTGGTCAATTTGTCCTAAAAAGTAATCCAACGTCTTTTCTCCTTTATAACCTGCACGTTTTCGATAAAGTTTCTTTTCGAATTCGGCTTTTTTGAAGTCATCAGGAGGAAAACGTCTCACTATGGCTTCCAAAATCATGATTTCTATAGGATATTCTCTTGTTTTCCCAATCAAATACTATCACTCCTTAATATTAGTACTGTAATATTCGACTGCTTCACTCAAAATACCTTCTTTTATCGTACAGATTGACTATTAGTGAAATATATCGACCACATATTACAATATATCGGCGGATTTTTAATTATATCGACCACATTTTGCGATATATCGGCGGACTTTTAATTATATCGACCACTTTTCACAATATATCGACCAACCTCCCGAAATCGAGCTCTCCAACCACAAATTCAAATCCACACCTTCTCGAACACTCTGTCCGTATGTTATACTACATTAGTTAAAGTTGCTTCGATATAACACTGTTTGTGTATTCTTATACAATACAAGGGTTCAAAGGATATAGTTTTACTAAAATACAAATGGAGGATCATATGGGAAAAGACTCTAAAGCAATGAAGCAAAAAGGCCAATTGCTGTCATTCGTTCCTACTGGTGAGTATTATTTCACCAAAGGGGTCAAGGCTTTCCACAGGCGGGACCTTAAAAAGGCTGAGAAGTATTTCCAGCGAGCGATGCATCTTGAGCCTGGCGAGCCGATGATCGTTTGCCAGCTGGCGATCGTACAGTCGGAGCTTGGTGAATACCAGCAGTCTAACCGCCTATTGCACTTGGTCCTCGAAGAACTTGATGAAAACATGGCCGAATGCCATTATTTCTTAGCGAATAACTACGCTCATATGGGGTTGTTCCGGGATGCGTTCAGGCATGCTAATCTTTATTTGGAATTGAATGAAGACGGCGAGTTTGCAGAAGATACGAACGATCTGCTTGAGCTTCTAACGATGGAAGCGGAAGAAATGGATGAGGATTATTATGAAGAGGATGACCTGATCGTCAAACAGGAGGAAGCCCGCAATCATCTGGAATCCGGCGAGTTTCCTAAAGCGATTGAGATCTTCCAGGAGGTCATCGAGGAGTATCCTGAATACTGGTCAGCTTACAATAATCTGGCGCTGGCGTATTTTTACCTTGGCGAGACCACTAAGGCGCGTGACATCCTGAATGATGTGCTTGAGCGGAACCCTGGCAACCTGCATGCATTGTGCAATGCGCTTGTGTTTGCGCATTACCAGGGGCAGGAGAAGGAAGGCCAGGATCTAAAGGACTCTCTGGAAAAAATTCATCCGATCCACTTTGAACACCAGTTTAAGCTTGGCGCCACGTTTGCGCTGGTCGGCGAGTACGAACTGGCTTACCGCTGGCTGAAAAAGCTGCAAAAAACAGGTTTTGAAGGCGACGGTGCTTTCTATTACTGGCTGGCGCATGCTTCCTATTTTACCGGCAGGGAAAATACAGCAGTGTCTGCCTGGAAAAAGGTGCTCGAGTTCAGTCCTGAAAAAGAGGGAATGGAGCCTTGGGCTGACAAACCGGGTGTAAAGTTCGAAACGCAGGTTTCGGCGATCCTGAACCAGCTGAACAGCGATTATCCGGAGGAACGGCTTTTTGCGCTTTTCCTTACATCACTATCCGCTAAAAAGAAGGAGATTCTCGCAGCGGAGACGTCAACGGATAAAATGACCGAAATGGAAAAGTCATACCTTGCGTATGTGACTTCCGGCAAACTGAGCAGCAAGGAAGATGAAGTAAAGGGTGCGCACGAAACGGCAAAGCTCCTTTATGACCACCACCAGCCGATCGGCAAAAATGAAGCTGGGGTATACATCATGTGGTTCTCGGTATTCGAGCAGGCATCAGAAGCTGGCTATGACTTCAAGAACAAAAAAGCATGGGCCGCAGCGGTTGATTATCTCTGGGATAAGCTGAGAAATATCAAGACTTCAAAAGCGACGGTAGCGAAAAAATACGGCTTGTCCGTATCGACTCTGTCCAAATATATAAATTTGGCAAACGAGTTTCTTCATGAAGAAGACAGCATTTAAGAGGGTAGACTAAGTCCGAGCATTCGAGACGAGGTTTACCCTTTTCTCGTTTTTATAATATACAAAAGAGGGTATTGTAAAACTATATGTCAATTACGTGAACTTAAGCATATTTTTGGACTATGCGCCTGCTGTTTTATAGGATATGTTTAGGAAGGAAATACTATCTTGGATGAAAATTATAGGGGATTTTGATAAAGGAGTTGTACACCATGTCAGAAGAGAAGATTTACGACGTCATTATCATCGGAGCTGGTCCGGCTGGAATGACGGCTGCTGTTTATACTTCACGTGCGAACTTGTCGACATTGATGCTTGAGCGCGGCGTGCCGGGCGGACAAATGGCCAATACAGAAGAAGTTGAAAACTACCCGGGCTTTGAACACATTCTTGGACCTGAACTTTCCACGAAAATGTTCGACCACGCGAAAAAGTTCGGTGCTGAATATGCTTACGGTGATGTAAAAGAAGTCATCGACGGCAAAGAATATAAAACAATCAAGGCTGGCAACAAGGAATATAAAGCGCGTTCCATTATCATCTCGGCAGGTGCGGAGTACAAAAAGCTTGGCGTTCCTGGCGAGCAGGAGCTAGGCGGCCGAGGAGTTTCGTACTGTGCGGTTTGTGACGGCGCATTCTTTAAAGGCAAAGAGCTTGTTGTTGTCGGCGGGGGAGACTCAGCGGTAGAAGAGGGCGTTTACTTGACTCGCTTCGCTTCAAAAGTGACAATCGTTCACCGTCGTGATGAGCTTCGTGCGCAAAAAATCCTTCAGGACCGTGCTTTTGCCAATGATAAGATTGATTTCATCTGGAATCATACTGTTAAGCAAATCAATGACAAAGATGGCAAGGTTGGAAGCGTGACTCTTGTGTCAACACAGGACGGAGCTGAGCAGGAATTCGCGGCAGATGGTGTGTTCATCTACATCGGAATGGTTCCATTGACAAAGCCATTTGAAGGCCTTGGCATCACGAACAGCAATGGCTATATCGAAACGAATGAGCAGATGGAAACGAAAGTGGCCGGCATCTTCGCAGCTGGCGACATCCGTGAAAAAACACTTCGCCAAATCGTTACAGCTACAGGCGACGGAAGTATCGCGGCACAGAACGCACAGCATTATGTCGAAGAATTGATCGAAGAACTGAAAGCAAACGCATAATATAAATGCTAAACCCGCTGGATTGATTCAGCGGGTTTTTCCATTCAGATGGTAAAAACAGCATGTCTCGGTATAAATTAACAAAACGTAATTATTTATTAATTCTACTGTAACAGTAGTGAAACAATCATGGGGTATTATAGGAGTAGAAATTGACCCCCTTTTAAAAATATAATCCTTTGACGGCACAGGTTATCCTGTGCTCTTTTTTTTGCCCAGAAGTGAAACAGGCTTTTGTAAAGGATTATAACACCATTAAAAAGTTAATATTCCATTTCGCTGAATCCCGCTTAATCCTTAACAAAAATATCATCTTTGTATTCATTGTGGCGAAAAACTAAAAATAGTATAATGGAAAGAATAAAAGTTCGGCTAAACTACAGGTCTGTTTTTTTGCATTGGAGCTTTTTAATATAGGCTGGTTTCGTAAAGATTGTTGTTAAAATCGTAAAGCCGATTTTAACGTGATAAAAGCCATTTTGTATTTCGGTACTAAGTTTGCAAGCTCTTTTCTCATTATAAGCGTTAATTTTGGTAAGAAACTTAGGTATTCAAACCTATTTTGTAGTCAATAGCAACAAAGTTTGAGAAAAGAGCCTTAATATAAAAACAGTGTGAAAAACAGCATAGATCAGGAATACTTTTAAAGTGCCTAACTTGCTCCTACGCAAGCACATATAAAGAGGTGGATTTGATGCAGCGAGTGACGAATTGTGTTTTAGTAAAAGATGAAAAAATTTTACTGCTGCAAAAGCCGCGCCGAAATTGGTGGGTGGCTCCAGGCGGAAAAATGGAACCAGGAGAAACCGTGAAGGATTCATGTGTCCGTGAATTCCGTGAAGAAACAGGGATTTATCTCCGTAATCCGCAAATCAAAGGGATTTTTACATTTGTCATCAAGGAAGATGATCAAGTCGTCTCGGAATGGATGATGTTCACGTTTTACGCAACTGAGGCAGATGGCATCAATCTCGATGAATCCGAGGAAGGCACGATTTCCTGGCATGAGCTTGACGGCATCAAAGACCTGCCAATGGCTGCGGGAGATTATCACATCCTGGAATACATGGTCCATGGACAAGGAATTATCTATGGGACTTTTACTTATACACCGGATTTTGAGCTGATCAACTACAGGCTCGATCCAAATTGATAACATAAATAATTTGCAGGGGGAAAGAGAAATGAGTACCGGTTCAAGCACTGATACCCAGCTCGTGATTATAACAGGTATGTCTGGCGCAGGTAAGACTGTTGCCATTCAGAGCTTCGAAGACTTAGGCTTTTTCTGCGTTGATAACCTGCCGCCGACATTGCTGCCTAAGTTCCTGGAATTAATGAAGGAATCTGGCACAAAAATGAACAAAGTGGCACTCGTCATGGATTTACGAGGACGCGAATTTTTTGATTCTTTATTCAAAGCGCTTGATGAACTGGCTGAAACTTCATGGGTGACACCGCAGGTATTGTTCCTTGACGCGGATGATTCCACTCTTGTGCGCCGCTATAAGGAAACGAGACGTTCGCACCCGCTTGCTCCGTCAGGACTGCCGCTCGAAGGCATCCAGCTTGAACGCGAGCTTTTAGAGGAGTTGAAGGGCAGGGCGCAGCTTATCTATAAAACAACGGGCATGAAGCCGAAGGACCTCCGCGAAAAAATCCTTGAGGAGTTCTCGGTGAACAAGAAGACAATTTTCACGGTGAATGTCATGTCTTTCGGATTCAAGCATGGAATACCGATCGATGCAGACCTTGTTTTTGACGTCCGCTTTTTGCCGAATCCGCACTATATCGAGCACATGCGACCGAAAACAGGTCTTGATGAAGATGTGTCGACATATGTTTTAAAATGGAATGAGACTTCCAAGTTCTTGGAAAAAGTGACGGATTTGCTTGGTTTCATGCTCCCGCACTATAAGCGGGAAGGAAAAGCGCAGCTCATCATCGCCATCGGCTGCACAGGCGGCCAGCATCGTTCCGTGGCCTTGGCAGAACATATCGCCAAGTTTTTCGAGAAGGACTATCATACTCGTGTAACCCACCGTGATATCGACAAAAGGCAGGGACTTCTAAAATGATGAATGATGGACTGCCAAGAATCGTCATCATCGGGGGTGGAACCGGACTCCCAGTCCTGCTGAGGGGCTTGAAAAAGCACCCTGTCGACATTACTGCGATTGTCACGGTTGCTGATGATGGCGGCAGCTCCGGCCGATTGCGAGAGGATATGCATATTCCTCCGCCCGGCGATATCCGGAATGTCCTCGCAGCGCTATCAGATGTGGAACCATTGATTGAAGAGATGTTCCAGCACCGGTTCAATACATCCAATGAATTGTCCGGCCATTCACTCGGAAATTTGATCCTGGCTGCGATGACGTCGATCACCGGCAATTTTGTCCACGCGATCCAGGAAATGAGCAAGGTCCTGAATGTACGCGGGAAAGTACTGCCGGCAGCAAACAGGAGTGTCATGCTCAATGCGGTGATGGAGGATGACAGTATTGTTAGGGGAGAGTCCAAGATTCCTTACTCTGGAAAAAGGATCAAAAGGGTCTTTTTGAATCCGGAAGGCGTAAAGCCTTTGCCTGAAACGCTCCAGGCCATCAGGGAAGCTGACTTGATTGTAATCGGCCCTGGGAGTTTGTATACAAGCATTCTGCCGAATCTGCTCGTAAAGAGACTTGGCAAGGAAGTGTGCAAAGCGAAGGCGCGGAAGGTGTATATTTGCAACCTGATGACCCAGGCAGGAGAAACACATGATTTTGCTGCCAGTGACCATATAAAGGCTATCTATGACCACATGGACTGTGCGTTTATTGATACGATCCTTGTGAACAGTGAGACAATCCCGCCGGATGTTGAGCTCCGCTATAAGGAAGAGCTTGCCAAGCCTGTCCATTTTGACCTTGACCGGCTAATGTCTCTGGGAATTGAAGTTGTACAGGATGAAATCGCAGAGCTCGACGGCAATGTCATCAGGCATGATACAAAAAAAGTTTCAGAAATTTTATATTCTATGATAATAGATGAAACCAAAAAGAGATATAACGCGTAAATATAGGATGCAAGCGTTTGTCTCTCTTTTGGGAATGGGTGCTCAGGGTATTATTGGGCGCCTCAGCCAAAATACAAAATCAGCTGCTGTGCTTTTTGACAGTGCTGTGTAAACAGGGGGGTGAGAAGGTGTCGTTCGCTTCGGAAACCAAAAAGGAACTTACGAATATTGACGTAAAGGGCTGCTGCGCTGACGCGGAACTGTCCGCTCTAATCCGGATGAATGGTTCCCTTTCCTTCTCAAATCGCAAACTCATCGTAGACATACAGACGGAAAATGCCGCGATTGCCAGGCGCATCTATACCTTGATCAAAAAAAGTTATCAGGTTCAGGTAGAGCTTCTGGTGCGTAAAAAGATGCGGCTGAAAAAGAATAATGTTTATATTGTCCGCCTTAAGGAATCAGCCAGGGAAATTCTGGAGGATTTAAAGATTATAGGAGAAGGATTTGAAATAATCCATGACATTTCGCCAGATCTAGTGAAAAAGAAATGTTGTAAGCGTTCTTATTTAAGAGGCGCTTTCCTCGCCGGAGGTTCTGTGAACAATCCGGAGACATCTTCTTATCATTTGGAGATTGCCTCGATGTACCAGGAGCATAATGAATCATTATGTGAACTGATGAATACGTTCGGGCTTAACAGCAAAACGCTTGAGCGGAAAAAGGGCTTCATCACTTATTTGAAGGAAGCGGAAAAAATCACTGAATTCCTGAACATCGTTGGCGCACATAATGCGCTGCTGCGATTCGAGGATATCCGGATTGTCCGCGACATGAGAAACTCGGTTAATCGTCTCGTGAATTGTGAAACAGCAAACTTGAATAAAACAATTGGTGCTGCACTAAGACAGGTAGAGAATATCCGCTACATACGGGATACCGTCGGCCTGCAAATTTTGCCGGATAAGCTGAGGGAAATCGCTCAGCTCCGGGTCGACTACCAGGATGTCACCCTTAAAGAGCTGGGTGAGATGGTAAGCGGGGGAACAATCAGTAAATCAGGAATCAATCACCGGCTGAGAAAGATCGATGAAATAGCGGATAAACTTCGTGCCGGGCAAATTATAAATAAATAGAGGGTTAGAGGAGGAAAAATGCAATGGTGGAAAAACAGGTGGAAGTAAAATTGAAAACTGGTTTACAGGCTCGCCCTGCAGCATTATTCGTGCAGGAAGCTAACAGGTTCTCATCTGATATATTTTTAGAGAAGGACGGCAAAAAGGTGAATGCGAAGAGCATCATGGGATTGATGAGTCTTGCTGTAAGCGCAGGCGCATCCGTAAACCTGATCGCCGAAGGCAATGATGAAGAGGAAGCAGTGGAAAAGCTGGCTGAATATATCCAGAAGGAAAACTGATAACCAAAAAACTCGCTCCCATAAAGGAGCGAGTTTTTCATTGTGATTATTTATCCTTCTTTTCTTCAAGAACGTTGCGAGTGATGATCTGGTCAACAAGACCATATTCCTTCGCGCGCTCAGCTGTCATGAAGTTATCACGGTCCGTATCTTTCGCGATCACTTCAAGCGGCTGACCAGTGCGCTCAGAAAGGATGGTATTCAGCTTTTCGCGAAGGAAAAGAATGCGCTTAGCAGCGATTTCGATTTCTGTCGCCTGTCCCTGAGCACCGCCCAGTGGCTGGTGAATCATGACTTCTGCGTTTGGAAGGGCATAACGCTTGCCTTTTGTACCAGCAGCAAGAAGGAATGCACCCATTGAAGCAGCCATACCGATACAGATTGTTTGTACATCTGGCCTAATAAACTGCATAGTATCGTAGATTGCCATGCCGGCAGTGATGCTGCCGCCCGGGCTATTGATGTAGATGGAGATGTCCTTTTCCGGATTTTCAGCTTCCAGGAAAAGCAGCTGGGCTACGATTGAATTGGCAACATTGTCGTCAATCCCGCTTCCAAGCATAATGATGCGATCCTTTAAAAGGCGGGAATAAATGTCATATGCCCTTTCGCCCCGATTCGTTTGTTCAATAACTGTAGGAATCAAGTTCATGTTTGTTTTCCTCCTTTAACGTAAAGATCATTTCACTGCTATTATAAAGATCAATGCAGTCCTTATAAAAGCAGATGACTGCCCTTGAAGAGGCAGATTGCAGGCTGGCATAAACTGGTTCGTTTGCCAGAGCACCTATGTAGTTTCATGATACACGCATGGTCAATAAAGGTCAAACGAATCGCTTGCAATAGCAGCAAAAACTGTTCGACATTAATGTATATTCCAATTTACTGTACCGTATCCATCTTACCCAAGATTGTATTTTTTAAACAAGAGCAATGGCTGAGCTTTCAAAAAAACTTCCTTGCAAACCGGGTAAACTTCCCCTATAATAGGTAAGCGTAACGCCAACTTTAAACATGCCCTCGTGGTGCAACGGATAGCACGTAAGATTCCGGTTCTTGAGATGTGGGTTCGATTCCTGCCGAGGGCGTAAATACGTAATTAAAAAGGCTTTTGTGAGACTCAGATGAAACTGTCCAAGTTTTGTCCGATCTCTGCGAAAGCCTTTTTTATTTTTGTAAGATTGGTTGTTGTCTTTTTCCGGCCAATGCCAAATTCTTTCCATACACCAATGCCTGTTTATCATGTAAAATGGTTGCAGGGGTGATTTGGATGGATTTGAAAGCTGGTTTATGGCAAAAGCAGACATTAAAATTGGCGATGACTCAGGAGCTGACCCAGGCTATCGCGCTCTTGCAATACTCGGCACAGGAGCTTGCGGCCTTTCTTGAAGCTAAATCAATGGAAAATCCCCTGATGCAAGTAGACTTTAAAAACATCTCAAATTTTGATGCCAGTATGGACAGCACTCGAAAAACAAAAAGAAAAACATTCGAACGGGACCAGAAAAATCTAATTGAGCAAATTGGCGGAGGAGCAACTGATACGCTCGAAGACTATCTGCTATCACAATTAAACTTGCTAAAAGCTACACCTGAGGAAAAACTGATTTTACATGAATTGATTGAAAACATAGATGAAAACGGTTACTTGACTCTCGAAAAAGAAAACCTTGTCAAAAGGTTCAGCGTCGAGGAAGAGCTAATTGATTCTGCTTTCTTCAAGCTTCAGTCACTCGATCCTGCTGGAATTGCAGCTAAGGATCTGCAGGAGTGTCTGCTGCTGCAAATAGTGAGACAAAAGCGGACGCCGGAAAACGAGCTGGCGCTCACGATCATCCGTGATCACTTCCTTCTTTTTGCGGAGAAGAAGTGGAAAGCGCTGGCGAAGATGCTGGGGGTCGAACCGAAGGATATCCAGAAAGTCCATGACGAGATACAAAAGCTCAATCCGAGACCAGGATCTGCCTTTCAGCGTGAAAAACTTGCCTATATCGTTCCAGATGTAGTGGTCAAACATGAAGGCGGCGAACTCTCTGTAAGTCTGTTTGATAGATTGATCCCGAAAGTTTCTTTTAACGATGGATACTTTCGGCAGCTGTCTGCGCACCGGGACCCCGAGGTCAATAAATTCCTCCAGGAAAAGCAGGGGGATTACCAATGGATCAAGCGCAGCCTTGAACAACGGAAGGAAACGCTGTTAAAAGTCTCGATGAAAATCATCGAAAAACAGCCCGATTTCTTTTTAAAAGGTCCTGCACACCTGAAGCCAATGACAATGAGGGAAGTAGCCGATGAGCTCGAAATCCACGAATCAACGGTAAGCCGCACCGTCCGCGAAAAATACCTGCAGACACCAGCAGGCACATACGAATTGAAATCATTTTTTACAAGCGCGATCGCTACCACAGAGAACGACCAGGCCTCCTCGCAAAATGTAAAAGCAGCCATCGAGCAATATATTAAAGAGGAAGATAAAAAGAAGCCCATTTCAGATCAAAAACTAGTAGAGATGCTGGAAGAGAATGAGGGCATGGTCGTATCAAGAAGAACTGTCGCAAAATACCGCGACCAGCTGGGGATACCATCATCGTCAAAACGGAAGCGGTTTGATTAAGATGTCTGATCAGTTAGAAAAGGAGACAAACATGCAAAAAACAGTCAAACTATACTCCCGCCCGCGCTGCCATCTGTGCGAGAACGCCAGGGAGATTCTCGAAGACTTACAACAGCAATGGAATTTTACAATAGAAGAAATTAATATCGACCTTGATGACGAGCTCGTCGAAAAGTACGGAATCATGATTCCGGTGATCGAATTGGACGGTGAAGAGCTCCAATACGGCATCATTAACAAAATGTTCATAAGTGAAGCGTTTTCACGAAAAAACCTTGAGTTTATAAGTTGATTAAGGTTTTCACTCCTGTTAGAATGAAATCTGTAGCAGGGGTGATTTTTTTTACCGCGAGTGGGACATAATATGTCTTAGCGGGACATTTAGAGTCCAACGCTGGAAAAGGAGAATATCAACATGGACTTTTCTCTCATTGATATTCAAAAAAGAATATTGCCCGATTTATTGCAAGTTATGCAAAAACGATACCTCATCCTCCAGTACATAAACGTGATGCAGCCAGTTGGCAGGAGAAACCTATCAGTCAGCCTGAACTTGACCGAACGGGTTTTACGTTCTGAGGTGGAGTTTTTGAAGGACCAGAATCTGATCTCGATGTCAGGTCAAGGAATGACACTGACTCAAGAGGGAAAAGATATACTGGAAAGTCTTGAAAGAGTAATGCGGGACATTATGGGTATAAACACATTAGAGCGTCAGCTTCAGGAGCGCATGGGCATCCGGAAAGTGATTGTTGTCCCGGGGGACAGCGACCGGTCGCCATGGGTGAAAAGTGAGCTGGGGCGCGCTACAGCCAATTGCATGAAAGATCTTCTTCAAAGCAAAAATATAATTGCTGTGACCGGGGGATCGACAATGGCGGCTGTTGCGGATATGTTGACACCCGACTTCGGCGAGAAGGACCTGCTGTTTGTGCCGGCAAGAGGCGGGATTGGTGAAGACGTTAAGAATCAGGCAAACACAATTTGCGCAATCATGGCCGATAACACGAATTCGCGGCACCGGGTATTCTACGTACCCGATCAGGTCAGCACTGAGGTATATAAGTCCTTCATCAAAGAACCGCTGATTTATGAGGTTTGGAATTTAGTTAAATCAGCAAGCATGGTTTTACATGGTATTGGAGACGCTATTACAATGGCGGAACGTCGCAATACCAGCCCGGAGGATCTACATAAGATTCTCAATGGAAATGCAGTTGGCGAGGCTTTCGGCTACTATTTCAACGAAGCCGGGGAAATCGTCCACAAAGTGCTGACGATCGGACTCCAAATGGACGATCTCAAAAATGTAGGGGATGTCATTGCTGTTGCCGGCGGAGAATCAAAGGCAAAGGCAATCAAAGCCTATATGAAGCAGGCACCTTCCTCATCGATCCTGATCACGGATGAGGGCGCCGCTAAAACATTGTTACAAGGGTAACACCTTAATATAAACAACACCTTTATAGGAATCAAAGGAGGAAATACACATGGCAGTAAAAGTTGGTATTAACGGATTTGGAAGAATTGGACGCGTAGTTTTCCGCGCAGCATTAAACAACCCTAACGTGGAAGTAGTAGCAGTTAACGATTTAACTGATGCAAACATGCTTGCTCACCTTTTAAAATATGACACAGTTCACGGAACTTTGAACGAGGAAGTAACAGTTGACGGCGACTATCTTGTAGTTGCAGGACAAAAGGTTAAAGTTTTGGCTGAAAGAGATCCAGCTCAACTTGGCTGGGGCGACCTTGGTGTAGAAGTAGTTGTAGAATCTACAGGACGTTTCACTAAGCGCGCTGACGCTGCTAAGCACCTTGAAGCAGGCGCTAAGAAAGTTATCATCTCTGCACCGGCATCTGACGAAGATATCACAATCGTTATGGGTGTTAACGATGACAAGTACGATGCAGCTAACCACCACGTAATTTCTAATGCATCTTGTACAACAAACTGCTTGGCTCCTTTCGCGAAGGTATTGAACGACAACTTCGGAATCAAGCGTGGTATGATGACAACTGTTCACTCATACACAAATGACCAGCAAATTCTTGACCTTCCGCACAAAGACTACCGTCGTGCACGTGCAGCTGCGGAAAATATCATCCCTACAACAACTGGTGCTGCAAAAGCAGTTTCTCTAGTATTGCCTGAACTTAAAGGTAAATTGAACGGTGGAGCTATGCGTGTTCCAACTCCTAACGTATCATTGGTTGACCTTGTTGCAGAGCTTGACAAAGACGTAACAGTTGAAGAAATCAACGCTGCATTCAAGAAAGCTTCTGAAGGCGAACTTAAAGGCATCCTTGGCTACAGTGAAGAGCCGCTTGTATCAAGCGACTACAATGGAAATGCATACTCTTCTACAATCGATGCACTTTCAACAATGGTTATGGAAGGCAGCATGGTAAAAGTAATCTCTTGGTATGACAACGAGTCTGGTTACTCTAACCGTGTAGTTGACCTAGTTGATTTCATCGCTAAAAAAGGTTTGTAAGCTAAGATTGGATAACCAATCCAATTTTGACTATAATGTAGTAGGATGAAAAGGGGAGCGGGGTAATTCCCTCTCCTCTTTTTCTGCTTAATCGCGCATTTGCGCTATTTTAAAGGAGGTCTCTAGCCTTGAACAAAAAGACAGTAAAAGATGTGGATGTAAAAGGAAAACGAGTTTTTTGCCGCGTTGATTTCAACGTGCCGATGAAGGATGGGCAGGTAACGGATGAAACAAGAATCCGTGCAGCGCTTCCAACGATCCAGTACCTGGTTGAACAGGGAGCTAAAGTCCTTCTTGCCAGCCACCTTGGCCGTCCAAAAGGGCAGGCTGTTGAAGAATTGCGTTTGACTCCAGTGGCAAAGCGTTTGTCTGAGCTGCTTGGCAAGGATGTTAAGAAAACAGATGAAGCATACGGCGAATCTGTAAAATCCGAAATCGACAGCATGAACGAAGGCGATGTCCTGCTTCTTGAGAATGTCCGTTTCTATCCTGGCGAAGAGAAAAATGATCCTGAACTTGCAAAGGCATTTGCAGAGCTTGCAGATGTATATGTGAACGATGCATTCGGAGCTGCACACCGCGCGCATGCTTCAACAGAAGGCATCGCCAAGTACATTCCTGCTGTATCAGGCTTCTTGATGCAAAAAGAACTTGATGTGCTTGGAAAAGCATTATCAAATCCTGAGCGCCCATTCACAGCCATCATCGGCGGCGCCAAGGTTAAAGATAAGATCGGCGTAATCGACAACCTATTAGAAAAAGTAGATAACCTGATCATCGGCGGCGGACTTGCTTATACATTCGTAAAAGCACAGGGCCACGAAATCGGAAAATCTCTTTTAGAAGAAGATAAAATTGAATTGGCTAAGAGCTTCATGGAAAAAGCAAAGGCAAAAGGCGTTAACTTCTACATGCCTGTAGATGCAATCGTTGCCGATGATTTTTCTGCTGATGCGAATTCTAAGGTCGTAGCGATTGAAGAAATTCCTGCAGATTGGGAAGCTCTAGATATCGGGCCTAAGACAGCTGAAACTTACCGTGATGTCATTCAAAAGTCTAAATTGGTCATCTGGAACGGACCAATGGGAGTTTTTGAAATCGATAAGTTCGCACAAGGAACAAAAGCTGTTGCACAAGCTTTAGCCGATGCTAATGATACATACTCAGTCATCGGCGGAGGCGACTCTGCAGCAGCAGTAGAAAAATTCGGCCTAGCTGAAAAAATGAGCCACATCTCAACAGGAGGCGGAGCTTCCCTTGAATTCATGGAAGGCAAACAGCTTCCAGGCGTCGTGGCATTGAACGATAAGTAAGTTTTGAATTTAGCAGGAGCTATGACGGCAGCAATGTAAGGGTGCGGATCCTGACCATTGTTAACGAATAGCTCAATTGCAAAGAAGGCTCTGTTATAGCCCAATGTTGTTCTTTAGTATCCTGTTGATTGTAGTGGAAGGCGCGAAGACCCCTGCGGGAGCATGGGTCTGGGGAGACCCCGCAGGAGTGAAACGACGAGGAGGCTCCCCGAGCCACCCGCGGAAAGCGAAGCGCCTGGAACGAAAATCAACAGCCTTTATTAACAGAGCCTACAATCATAGTGATTAGCCCAACATCCAGAGGGAATTTTTAATAAGCATTACTACGCTGTGTAAAACAGCAATCTTGAAAGGAAGTGTCAGCATGCGAAAACCTATCATTGCAGGTAACTGGAAAATGCATAAAACGCTGCCTGAAGCAAAGGATTTTATCGAAAAAGTGAGCGGACTTGTACCTTCAAAGGACAAGGTTGAATCTGTAGTATGTGCTCCAGCTTTGTTCCTTGGACAGCTAGTCGAGCTTACACAGAATTCAGACGTTGAAATCGGTGCGCAAAACATGCACTTTGAAGAAAGCGGAGCTTTTACAGGCGAAGTGAGCCCGAAAGCATTGCAGGACATCGGCGCGAAATACGTGATCATCGGTCACTCTGAACGCCGTGAAATGTTCAATGAAACAGATGACACAGTAAATAAAAAGACTTTGTCTGCATTCAAATACAATCTGACTCCAATCGTTTGCTGCGGTGAAACGCTTGAACAGCGTGAAAACGGAGAAACAAACGAGTTTGTTGGCGGCCAGATCAAAGCAGGTCTAAATGGCCTGACAGACGAGCAGGTTAAGCAAACGGTCATCGCTTATGAGCCAATCTGGGCGATTGGAACAGGCAAATCTTCAACTGCAGAAGATGCAAATGAAACTTGTGCGCACATCCGTAAGGTGGTTGCAGAGCAATTTTCACCAGAAGTGGCTGAAGCAGTCCGCATCCAGTATGGCGGAAGCGTAAAGCCGGCGAACATCAAGGAATACATGTCACAGCCTGACATCGACGGCGCATTGGTCGGCGGAGCAAGCCTTGAGACAGATTCCTTCTTGCAGCTATTGGAGGCAGGTACCAATGAGTAAACAGTCACCAACAGCTTTGATCATTCTGGACGGCTTCGCATTGCGCGGCGAACGGATGGGAAATGCCGTTGCCCAGGCGAAGAAGCCGAACTTTGACCGCTACTGGAACCACTATCCGCATGCGCAGTTAATTGCGAGCGGGGAAGCGGTCGGCCTGCCAGAAGGCCAAATGGGTAACTCTGAGGTTGGCCACTTGAACATCGGTGCTGGCCGAATTGTTTACCAGAGCCTTACACGCGTGAATATCTCAATTCGTGAAGGCGAGTTCGAAAAAAATGAAACATTCCTTGCGGCAATCAAGCATGCAAAGGAAAAAGGCACTGCCCTTCATTTGATGGGATTGCTGTCTGACGGCGGCGTGCACAGCCATATTGAGCATATGTATGCTTTGTTGAAGCTTGCTGCCAGCGAAGGTCTTGAAAAGGTATATGTACACGGATTCCTTGACGGCCGTGATGTTGGACCGCAAACTGCGCCAGGTTATATTGAACAAACGCTAGAAAAAATGAACGAAATCGGCGTCGGTGAATTTGCGACGATTTCTGGGCGATACTATTCTATGGACCGCGATAAGCGTTGGGAACGCGTGGAGAAATCCTACCGTTCAATGGTGTATGGCGACGGACCTACGTATTCGAACCCTATGGAATTAATCGAAGATAACTATAATAACGGAATCTTTGATGAGTTCGTTGTCCCATCTGTGCTTGTGCGCCCGGATGGTTCACCGGTTGCGACGGTTCAGAACGACGATGCTGTGATTTTCTACAACTTCCGTCCTGACCGCGCAATCCAGATTTCTAATACTTTTACAAATAAAGATTTCCGTTCATTCGATCGAGGCGAAGGGCATCCTGAGAACCTTCACTTTGTCTGCTTGACTCACTTCAGTGAGACGGTTGACGGTTATGTGGCGTTCGAGCCATCAAACCTTGATAACACGGTTGGTGAAGTGATTTCACAGGCTGGAATGACTCAGCTTCGTATTGCTGAAACGGAAAAATACCCGCACGTAACGTTCTTCATGAGCGGCGGACGTGAGCAGGAATTCCCTGGCGAAAAGCGGATCCTGATCAACTCGCCAAAGGTTGCAACATATGACTTGCAGCCGGAAATGAGCGCTAATGAAGTAACAGATGCATTAATCAAGGAAATCGAAGCCGATAACTTCGACGCGATTTTATTGAACTTTGCGAACCCTGACATGGTTGGACACTCAGGCATGCTTGAGCCGACGATCCAGGCTATTGAAACTGTTGACGAATGCCTAGGCCGCATCGTTGACCTGATTGTTTCAAAGGGCGGTACTGCGATCATCACTGCTGACCACGGAAACGCGGATGAAGTCGTGACGCTTGAAGGAAACCCAATGACAGCCCACACGACAAACCCGGTGCCTGTCATTGTTACGAAGGAAGGCGCAGAGCTTCGTGAAGACGGAATCCTCGGCGACCTTGCTCCAACTATATTAGAATTACTTGGACTGGATAAGCCAGCAGAAATGACTGGAACATCATTAATTAAAAAATAAGGAGAGATTACTATGCCATTCATTACAGACGTATATGCACGTGAAGTTTTAGATTCCCGCGGTAACCCAACAGTTGAGGTAGAAGTTTTCACAGAATCAGGCGCATTCGGACGCGCGCTAGTTCCAAGTGGTGCTTCAACTGGTGAATACGAAGCAGTTGAGCTTCGTGACGGCGACAAAGGCCGCTACCTTGGCAAAGGTGTTTTAAAAGCAGTTGAAAACGTGAACGAAATCATCGCTCCATTTTTGATTGGCGAAGAGTTCAACGTTCTTGACCAGAACGGCATCGACATGGCGCTAATCGAATTAGATGGTACTGAAAACAAAGGCAAGCTTGGCGCTAATGCAATCCTTGGCGTTTCAATGGCTGTTGCACACGCTGCTGCAGACTACCTTGACCTTCCTTTATACCAATACCTTGGCGGATTCAACTCCAAGCAGCTTCCAGTTCCAATGATGAACATCGTTAACGGCGGCGAGCACGCTGACAACAACGTAGACATCCAGGAATTCATGGTAATGCCTGTTGGCGCTGAAAACTTCCGCGAAGCACTTCGCATGGGCGCGGAAATCTTCCACAGCCTGAAGGCAGTTTTAAAAGAAAAAGGCTTGAACACAGCTGTAGGCGATGAAGGCGGATTCGCTCCAAACCTTGGATCAAACGAAGAAGCACTTCAAACAATCGTAACAGCTATCGAAAAAGCAGGCTACAAGCCAGGCGAGCAAATCATGCTAGCTATGGACGCTGCATCTTCTGAGTTCTACAACAAAGAAGACGGCAAGTACCACCTTTCTGGTGAAGGCGTAGTTAAAACTTCTGCAGAAATGGTAGACTGGTACGAAGAAATGGCTTCTAAATACCCAATCATCTCAATCGAAGACGGTTTGGATGAAAACGACTGGGAAGGCCACAAGCTATTGACTGAGCGCCTTGGCGGCAAAGTCCAGCTTGTTGGTGACGACCTGTTCGTTACAAACACGAAGAAGCTTGCTCAAGGAATCGAGCAAGGCGTTGGCAACTCTATCCTGATCAAAGTAAACCAAATCGGTACTTTGACAGAAACTTTCGATGCTATTGAAATGGCGAAGCGTGCAGGCTACACAGCTGTAATCTCTCACCGTTCTGGTGAAACAGAAGATTCAACAATCGCTGACATCGCTGTTGCAACAAACGCTGGCCAGATCAAGACTGGTGCACCATCACGTACAGACCGCGTAGCTAAGTACAACCAGCTTCTTCGCATCGAAGACCAGCTTGGCGAAACAGCTCGCTTCAATGGAATCAAGTCTTTCTATAACCTTAAGAAGTAATTTTACGAGGTAGAATCACTATTGTTGCGATTCACCCCTGTAATACCAGGACACCGGCGGCATGACGATGCTGCCGGTGTTTTTTTTATTTTCATGAACTTCTATCGGCCAACCAAGAGTCGGAAAACGAAGAAAGTGTCCGAGGAGAGTTCCTATTGGACAAACAGAAGCATGAAACCGAAGAAAGTGTCCGATAGAAGGTCCCTATCGGACAAACGGAAGCATGAAACTGAAGAAAGTGTCCGATAGAAGGTCCCTATCGGACAAACGGAAGCATGAAACTGAAGAAAGTGTCCGATAGAAGGTCCCTATCGGACAAACAGAAGCATGAAACCGAAGAAACTGTCCGATAGAAGGTCCCTATCGGACATACGAAAGCGAGAAACCGAAAAAAGTGTCCGATAGACAAACAGAGGATAGAATTCATGAAGGTGTCCTTGTTCTATCAGACATTATGATATAATAATCCTCAACAATTCAGACAAGTATTGTTTCATTCCTGAAAATGTGATAAATTTAAAATACTGTTAGCAGTTTTATCGGGAGGTACGTCATGCATACATTGTTAGTTGTTCTTTTAGTGATCGTCAGCATTGCTCTTATTGGAGTAGTTCTTCTTCAATCAGGCAAGAGTGCTGGTCTGTCCGGTGCGATTTCCGGCGGCGCTGAGCAATTGTTCGGTAAGCAGAAGGCAAGAGGCCTTGACCTTGTCTTGCACCGTGTTACGATCGTGTTGTCTGTTTTATTCTTTGTCTTGACTATTGCCGTTACTTATTTCGAACTATAATACACACAATGACCCGGCTTCAATAGAGGCCGGGTTTTATTGTGTGCAAAAAATCTCACATATTTATGTTGAATATGGGTATTTACATATATAAAGGCTTTTAATTGAATGTTACAAGCATGTTTGTTAAAACTAAGGAAGATATCTGATAGAGGGAGTAGGAAAATGAGAAAGTTAGTGCCAAGACCTTTTACATTTAAAGCTGGAAAAAGAGCGGTATTGCTGCTGCATGGATTTACCGGCAATTCTGCGGACGTCAGGATGATGGGCCGATTTTTAGAAGGAAAAGGGTATACATGTCATGCGCCTGTGTTTAAAGGGCATGGTGTCCCGCCTGAAGAACTGATACATACTGGTCCTGAGGATTGGTGGCAGGATGCGCTAGATGGATACGAGTTCCTCAAGAATGAAGGCTATGAGGAGATTGCTGTAGCTGGTTTGTCACTGGGCGGTGTCCTTTCGCTGAAACTCGGATATACCAAGCCATTAAAGGGAATTGTGCCGATGTGCGCACCAATGCATCTTAAAACGGAAGAGTTAATGTACCGCGGTGTTCTCGAGTATGCGCGCGAGTATAAGAGGATGGAAGGCAAGCCTGAGGAGCAGATTGAGGCGGAGGTAAAGGACCTCGAACAGAAATCGATGGACACTCTGAAAGACCTCCAGGAACTGATCAAGGAAGTCCGTGGAAGCATCGACCTGATTTATACGCCGACATT
>Ga0114955_1000451_pt1 | contig 20513 bp, 30 predicted proteins | sample Porto_5metaG_FD_87302 | JGI IMG/M metagenome (GOLD analysis project Ga0114955, IMG submission 87302) | Marine algal microbial communities from Porto, Portugal - Porto_5 metaG | ecosystem: Host-associated > Algae > Red algae > Unclassified | place: Portugal: Porto | collected 2015-02-02 | reverse complement strand
GGGGGGGGGGGGGGGGGGGGGGGGGGGGGGGGGGCGAGGACGCCAAGTCGGTGGGGGCGCCAAAGCTCGTGGGTGGCCGTGTTGCGATCAGTTGGGCCTCTTCAAGTGTGTGCGTTGTGGTGTGGAGGGCTTGTGTGTTTCCATTGTCCTCGTTCGTCCCTCATGTGAGGGACGGAGTCGGCTGGTTGCGTTTCCTTTCAATGGTTTTTGTTAAGTTGTGTTCTATAGCATGCAATGGGTCATCTCGCTGTGCTTCATGTTGCAGGGTTCGGCCTCTGGGCGGAGCCTCCAACGGTGTTCCATGAGGTCTTGCTTCAGCATCGCGTGCTGAGCCGCGCTGGTCACCCGGCTGCGCGCGTCTTGCATCGCATCCATGCGAGATACTGGATCATTGGGTGCATCCTCCCCGGGCGGTGCGCCTCCCCCTTCATAGTCCTCAGTCCCAGCAGGCCCACCACCTTCCTCCGGCGCACCGCCGGGTCCGCCTGTATCAATTATTGACCCGGGCGGACATGGCTCGGTGCGCCTGCTTGTGCGGAGAACGGCGATAGATCATAAGCTTTAATTTTCAGGAGCAGGAAACATGTGAGTAAGAGCAAGAAAACGAAGAAAATCAAAAAAGACAAGATGCGAAACGAAGAACGTAGGGAGGGCAGCACCCCACACATCTGGTTGAGGGACTGTCGGCTCCTTGCGGCGGTGAGAGACGATCATGTTGTTGATAATAGCCCAGCTGGTGCCCACCTGCACCAGCGTCCCAACACGGCGGAAGCGCGCCGTGTTGATTGTTTTGAGAATAGCGCAGCAGGTGCCCACCTGCACCAGCGTCTCAGCACGGAGGAAGCGCGCCGGCTGCTCTAGTATGCTCCAATCCTGAAAGAGGTAGGCGTACACGTGCTCTGCGTCCTTACGCCTCCCTTCCTGGAAGGACGCAAAGTACTTCTCCTTCGCGCTCTCCCCATCGGACGTGTTGATGAGGACCGCCCACTTCGGGTAGATCCCGTCACACAGCACGTACGGCAATGTGCGCTCGACACCATTCACTGTGTAGGAGATGGGGGGAGGGAAAGAACCAGAAGTCATTGAATTAAAAGGAGAAAAAGCCATAACGTTCAAATCATTCATAGTGCCGGATACGCCAATATAGAAATGCCACAGATACAGGTCTTTGTCCGCCACAGTCTCCATGACAATGGATCTCTTCTTTAACTGACCTTGTTATTGGGCATGGAAGGCCACGGGACACATCTTCCAAACCCAGTGGGAGCAGTCCACACACCCCATGCATCCCGGGAAGCCCGCGTCCGCATAGTCATCCATGATGCGCTGCAGATCTGCTCGCGTGGTCTCGCGTAGATAAAGAGGTTGGTACTTCTCAACCACGAAGCGTGTAATTCGCTGTACAGTCTCGTTAATAGTTGATTCTTCCAGTCGATCGTACTCGTCCACCTCGTCTGCAGGCAATCCATATGCAAGCACACGCAGAGCAGCGGCGACTTTCTGCAGAGTAGACGACTGCATCGTCGGCGGTTCTGCCCGCCCGCTTTTTCAGGTTACTTCTGGGTTACTTCGAGGCGACACATGCGTCAGTTGTGTCGCCAAGAAGTCACTAAGGGGGGCTACAAAGATAGTCATATGGTGTATCCAAGGGGACACCCAAGAAAGCGGATACCTAACCGGTGTGTTCGAATACCCGGCACACTTACAGAGCCCGCCTGGACAAGTAGTGTAATTCATTTTAAAATATAGTATTCGACAATTTGTATACATGTAGTATTGTATTATGTATTTAACGAAAGTCGTCACTAGTTACGACCTCGGAAAACCATTGTAAAGTCAACTCACAATTACAAGTCGTACTTGCACATACGGTACAGACAAGGCCCAGACAACAGCCAGACACAACAAGCACTGTACCCAGGCGAGCGGGTTGGAGTGAGCGGGGCAGTTAGCCGGGTGAGGGCGGAACGTCTGTGGAAAACAGTGTAAGAGAAAGAACCAGCGCATCTCGAGAGGTCATGCGGGCAATGGGACAGTGTCGGGTCTCGACAGAGAATCCGGGCCAGGGTCGTGCGGAGCGTGGGAGCCGAACGGGCACGGACGACGCGACCGGTCAGCTCGGTCGGGGAAGGGGCACACGGACGAGGCGCGGGCGAGAGGGCACACACGCGAGTGGGCCACTGCATGGGTGATCAAAGGTCCACGTAAGACGCAGTCTGTCGACGCATGGCACGAGACCGGAGCGCGGCCCGGAGCGCGGGCCGCCGCCCCGGCACGTCGGGCGTGTCGCCATCCCCCTCGTCCTCTCGGACGTGCTGCGTCACGGCAGTTGGGAGCCTGACGCAAGATGGCCACGTCATGGTGCCGGTGGCCATCTTGCCGCCGATCTGCGTGTCGGCGATGGGGCGGCCGCCGGGGCCCCCGCCGCTTCGTCTCCTCCTCCGTCAGCAGGCGCCGGTACCGGCGCCGCCGTGTCTTCGCTGCGGTGCGGGTCCTGCAGCTGCGCTGCCTCCGCGTGAGTGGCGATGCGGGCCCTGCGCTGCGTCCTGCTGCCGGCCCCACTGCGGCCGCAGATCTGCGTCCCCGTGTTCTTGGTACCGCCACAGCGCCGCGTCCCCGTGTCGGTGCCGCTTCCGTGTCTGCGCTGAGTCTCGGGGCCGGTACCCCCAGCGCTTCATGTCCGCGTCCATCACCGTTGGCGTGTTGCCTCCGCAGAGGCGCGACCTCGCGTCGATGTGATGCGGCGCAGCGGCTGCGCTGCGTCGGCGCGGGCGGCGGTGCCGCCGATATGACGCGTCTCGATGCCGGTCTCACCGCGGCGCTGGGCTCCGTCTCGGCGCTGGTGTCCCCGCCGCTACCCGGCCGCGTCCGTCACCGTCGTCGCCGGCGCCGCCGCCGGTGTCGGCGCAGAGATGCTCCCGGTACCACTGCAGCGCATCGTCCCCGTGTCGGCGCCGCCGCTGTGTGTCGTCTCGTAGCTGCTCCTCTTGCCGCTGCCGCGCCGCGTCCCCTTATCGGTACCGCTGCCGTCTCTGTGCTGCTTCTCCGCGCTGCTCCCGGCGCGGCCGCTACGCCGCGTATCACTGCCGCTGCCGCTGCCGCTTACGGCGTCGGCAAGTGTCAGTGCCGCTGCCGCCGCAGTGGCGTGGCTCCACTTGGCTCTGCCGGAACGCCGCTGCGCTGTGCCTTGTCGCCGACAGCTGTGCCACGAAGCGCCGCGTCGCAAACATCGGCTATGAACCACCCAGTTCTGCAGCGAACACCGGCAGGTTCGCAACAGTTATGTACACAGGAGCCGTCATGCGCGCACACACGTCGAGATCCTGAGGGAGTGACGACATCAACGCGCTCCGCGCAAAAGTGTGAAGAGAAAAAAGTCTCCGACCGGCATCCAATGCACAATAAACGACGGTTGCACAAGCGCACACATGAAATCTCAGTGGAACACGGGCACACGCACTCACCCTCACACGCAGAAGCGACAAAGCTACACCTCACCCCGTCGGGCGGCGACGCTCGCCTCGTCCGCCGTCGCGCCCTCTCACAAAGGCGCCTGTCGGCTGTCTCTTGCCGACGCTGCCCTCCTCCTCGTCCGCGGAAGTGAGGGGAAACGCACGCTTCGACAGCAGCGACGTGCTCGGGACCTCTTAGTCCTCCAAGAGGTACCGGCGGCGGCGCTCGGTGCGCTCATCTGCCGACGCCGTCTCCTCCTCGTCCCCCATGGCGGCCTCTTCGTCCGATTCTTCCGCGACTTCCGAATCGTTGAGGATGTCCAAGACCGCACGCACGCGCTCAATCCGCGACAGTTCCTTTGCAGTCGTGTTTTATGCGGTAGCCACGTCGAGGTTCTCCCTCTCCGCTAGCATCTCCCCGTCAATACAGTCGTCGAGGTCGAAGTACTTGACCCAGACGCTGCCCGGCCGCTTGGCGTCGGCAACAAAGAAGTCAAGCTCATGTGCGAAGGCGGCACCGTGCGAGTTGTGATGGGCCTTCTGGTCCTTCTGGACCTGCTTGGCGCCAATCGCCATGTTCATCAAATCCATGAGGAGCTAAATCTGGGTAAGGGGTGTGGCGTGGCAGTCAGCAGGAAGAAAGCACACGTCCAACATCCACGGAACGCGGTAGCGACTAGAGCAATGTGTCAGTACGCGCTGCAGGGCAGAGAACCACGTGGGGAAGGGAGAATCACAGACACGAGAAAGCACAGGCGTAACGAGCTGCTGTCGCAGTGCGTGCCGCACACGCACCTTGGCAGAAATCCACGCGAGCTGCGCTCTCCATGCGTGCACCACGCTCCCATCGTCAGCGGCCTGGTCGTCGACGGCCGCGTCCCCCGTCTCGGTATGATCTGTAGCCGAGCTTGTCGCGCGGAACGTATGTTTGAAGACCCGGAAGGCTTGCAAAAATCCCTTCCTTCCGCGCACGGTCATCATATACCTCCGGCCAGGGAGCCAACATGCCGCCTTGCGCTCGTTGGTCGTGGCGATGTCGAGGTCCTCGTCGTTTTCGTCAGCCTCCTCCTCGTCGATTAGCTCATCAAACCTGGTGCCAGCCACCCACGCCCTCGCCGTCGCCCGTCCGATGGCGTGGTGCAAGTTGGAGCGGACGCGGTAGCACAAGCCGCGCACGAGGTCGTGCAGCCGGACCCGCGGCTTGGCGGCCAACGTGACAGCAGTCGACGGCGGCGAGGCGCCGGCGCCTTCAGAGGAGTCCAGTGCCGTCGACGGAGGGAGCGGCGACGTTGTCGGTGCGGCCGCGCTGCTAGGCCTTCTCCTCCGCTTTGGCGGCAGGCGCTGCGTCAGGATCCACGCAGCTTCTTGCGGCGCGCAGTCAAACGTGCGCTGAACAGCGTTCCGAAAGAGGATGGGAGAGTCCACCTCTCCATAGTAGACGTCGTCCGCCAACGACTGGTCCTTCATGTAGTGCCTCACGCGGTCGCGAAAAGAGTGGCGGATGGCCGCCCGAAGACTGAGCTTCTCCTCGAGTGACGTGGCGGCGGCCCACTGCGGCGGCGGGATGAGCGCTGTGATGGCAGAAGAGACCTGTTTTGAGCCGGCGGCGTCAGCAGAGCAGCGCGCCGCGCCGCAAGCGGCAGCTGACGTCGCGCCGCCGCTCGCAGCGGCGGACGGTCGACGATCAGAACTTGCTGGGGTACGACCACCAGCACCCGCTAAGGCTCGCGGACGAGCACCGGCCGGAATACCGACAGCTCTAGGCGCTGGCGAGGCTTGAGGCAGCAGCTGCGAGTCGTCCTCCACATCCCCGTCGTGTGCGTCGTTTGCCTCTTCGAGCGAAGCAGTCGTCGGCGGTCGGCGCCGCGGGGGTGGCAGGTTCTTGTCCCTCGCGGCCAAGGAGGCAGCGGCTGTACTCGGGGGAGGAATGGTGGACCGCGCCCGCGCGCCGGCGCTGAGTGGGACACGCACACTCTTTGGGCGTCGTGGATTTGAGAGCACCACAGCTTCAGAGTCAAGGACAATGAGATCAATCTCGTCGCTCACCTCAGTGCGCTCACGGCGCCGTCGCCGAGAGAGACCGCTGGGGCCGCCACCGCGACGGCAAGCGGTGCTGCGGCCACCCACCAGCCGCCGTCGTGCATTGGGGCTGAAATGCCGCGCGCGGGAGTACTCCCGCCGCTCTCCTCCGCCGACGAGTCGCTCTTGTCTGTTGTTACTAGTCCTGACGGTCCGCTTGATCCGAGTATGGCCGCCGTTCCTCGAGGTACCGCAACGCCGCGCCGCTGGCGCTTCGGTGCGCGCGCCCTTTCCTTCTCTTCACCGTCGTCCGACCCGGAAAGCGAGCTTGCGTCCCCAGCGGCGCACCCGGTAGGTGCAGTGCGACGTTCGTCCATAAATCACCTCTTGCGGCCGGCACGCAATCTGGGGCGCTCTTCTGAGACCGAAGCAGCGGTCTCCCGCGCCGTGGCACCTGCACCCTCGTTCTACGCCGTCGCCGCGACAACCGCGATGTCCACATCGTCGTAGTAGATGGCCAAGGGGCGAGCACTTGCTCCGCACGGACTAGTACGACGGGCTTTCGATCGCGTCTTCCTCGCCGCAGTGTGAGCGGCAGGGTTTGCAGCAGCACCACCCTCCACCAACGGAGCTCGACTAGGACCAGCAGCTGCCCCCGTCTTCTGTGCCGTCATTACGGATAAAGCCATCGGCGCCCTCCGCGACTGGAGTCCCGTGGCTGCGTATGCGGAACCAGATGAGCGCGTGGTCCGAATCGCAGGCGGAGCCGCTTCAGCAGGGGCTATGTCGCCATTTCGCAGGGACGCAGTCGCATCCGACCGCGTCCCGTCACCGTCTGAGACCGTGATGACCATATCGACTGCGACAGATGAAAACAAAGCAGCATCGGAGCGCGTGAGCGGACGACAGCGCTTCACAACCAATGCGACAGCCGAGGAGTCGTTAGGGGGTTGGGTTTAGGGTAATCACGAAGAGCACAAGGGGAGAGAACAGCCGGTGTGGCACCAGCCCCGGGCGCGACGCTTCCGTCTTCCAGCTTCCTGTTGCCGGCAGCGACACCGCCGATTGTGGATGCGACCTTCGCCGCCGCGTCGTCGCCGCCGGCTGGGGTAGAGCCCCCGCCGGCTGCGGTCACGTCCTTGCCGCGTCGTCGTGACCAGCGGCTGCAGTGCCCCAATCGGCTGCGGCAGCGTCCGAGGCCGCGTTCGCGCCACGTGCGGCCGCCGTGCCGCCGTCGGCTTTGCCGCGGTCGCCCGCCGCGTCGTCGCTACCGGCGGCTGCAGTTCCTCCGTCTACTGCGGCCGCGTGGCACATCAAGGGACCGGCAGGAGCCGCCGCCGACCTTTCGCCGCCGTGATCAGTCGAGCTGCAGTCGACGTTGTTGCCGGCGGCGGCGGTGTCGCCTGCGAAGGCCACTGTCACCGCGTTCCCACCGAGAGCCGCAGCTCTGTTGGCCGGGGCTGCAGGAGCCGGCAGCAAGCCAGAATCTGCCACGTCTTGCGGGCTCCAACCGTGAGCAGTCGCGCCGATCGCTCCGCTGGGCGGCACGTCGCCGCCTAAAAGGGCGACGGCTCTGTACACCCTGAGCAGATAGCTTCAAGAGATCTGAGTCGCGGTTTGGCGGGCGACGTCGCTGAGTACGGCGGCCACGTCTTCGAAAATGGGTGGGCCGTGTGGAGAAGCACGGCGCCGCGAGGCCGGCTCGGCGTCGAAGGTACTTGCCGAAGAACCGATCGGCTAGCAAGGGCCAGCGCCGGCATTGTCGGTGGGCACCTTGGCTTTTCCACCAACCCCAGTGTGTCTTTTGACACCACCGGACAGGTTCAATGCCGAGAGACACGCGAGACATTCATCAGACGGTCCGCTTGCACAGGGAGGACCAAACGCAGCGGGAACACAGACGGTGTCGGCTGCCACCGGACATCGGCCGACGAAAAACCTCTCCACCGTAGCACTTACGATCGAGCTGGGGACTAACCCCACTGACACTTCGAAATACATGTGGACGGATGTGCGCCGCACGTCGGCGCGCCGGACGGAAAAGAAAAAGAACACGTCGACAGCTTGCGCACAAAGGGCTCCAGCTGGCCCACCGAGATCGTCAGCATCACTACAGGTGTCCAAAGTGAGCGGTGCCGGGCCCACAGGCTTCTACTTCGGTAACATGCGAGGCCTCGTCATCTGGGCCGGTCCAACCATCGCCACAAAGGTTGCAGGGGAGCGGGGAGTCGGCGACCTAGACGAGAATCGGACGAACACGGAGGACTGCTGCTGCTGGGTGCCCGCGGTTATCTCGGACAGAGGTAGCGCCGTCGTGGCCGCGGTGTCTGCCGGGAGGGTTCTCGAGTGCGCACCTCCGGCGTGTCAGTTGTGTCGCCGAAGAGGGATCCAACGCACTCGTCCGCAGCAGCAGCCGCGCTGTGGGAGCCGCGGCGCTATCTCCGCCACAAGTCCGTCAGACAGAGGACGGTAGGGAGGTGCCCAGCACGCCCCTGGAGGTCCCAGCCGGCCAAACACAACAGCTGAGGTCAGGATGGGCTTTGCGTGGCTGCGATAGCCCGTGAAAGGCCCCAGAACGGCTCCCAACCGGGCCCGTTACTGCCTCAATAGGGCACGTAACAGCGGACACCTTGAGCCAGCGGGGTTAACGGTTGTGCATTGTTTCGCGCTTTTCGAAAGACGAGGCACGGCGCCGCGGAGGATCGCCTCGCGCCGCATGGTCTTACGATCGTGATGCATTGCGTGACGACCGTACTCGCGCCCCTATTGTGCTGTCCGGGGGGCATGGCAGTTGTGACAGGATCGCAGCGCGCTGGCGCACTGTCGGCCGTACACTTGTTGGTGTCAGGTCAGATCTCCACTCAGAAAGCCACTCAGATCAACACCGCGGGTTAGTTTCTCGTCCCCTGCGTCTTGCGTTTCTGTTTTGTACCCGACGGCCCTTCGCAGCTGCACCGTTCCAGTGCACGAATGGCGAAATCGGATCGTCGGGCACAGCTCTCGCGATCACGGCCGCTAACAGCACGATGCTCTCACTGGGCTGCGGCCGGACTGCCGCAGAGTGTCACCACCTCGACGACACTCCCTTTCGTACCCCTAGCACGTCCCTTCCTGCGACCGTTGTCCGCTCGAGGACCACCTCTTGGAGCATGGTTGACGTCGGGAAACGGCACGGGTAAGACCAGTGCATCCCGGCGTTCGCACGTGCCCCCCTCTGTCGCGCATAGTGGTGGACGTGCAATGCGGGGCATCCGGCTTGTGCTGCGACTCCTCCCGCGGATCAGACGTTTGTGGGCGGGCACGCACGTCGTGCATCCACGTCGGCACGGAGAGGGGATGTGGACGACGGCAGAGCGCCGTGGCGTGGGGACCATCCCGCGACGACGGTTTCCGCTGTGCCTCCCGTTGCGCGGCGGTGGACGTGCACTGAGCTGGGGGTGCAGAGAGCGTATGGTTCAGGGTTTGTTGGGCGGCACTTGTCAGGGGGACTGGCGCGGATGGCTAATGTGGGTCGGCGGGGGGCGTGCATGCTGCGCTCCTTGGAAGATTGGGGGGGTCCCAGGACCAGCGAGCGTGGGGGGCGCGGTATGCGGGTGAGCGTGGGTGCGGCGGGGTGTCGACCAGCTATTTAGTGGCCATCTGGATCCACTCCATCACCGCCGAGCCACCACGCGCACCCACCTGCTTGATCTCACCGACAACCGCACCGTCCACTGGTTGTGTCCCTACCCGCTTCACTCCCGTGGCCCTTGGCAGCCCTCTCTCATTCTACGACGCCGCCACCCGACGTCTCTATGGGTCGCACAAATACCCCCGCCACACGCAGGCCCTCTCCGGAGCCTGAGCGGGTCCATGCTGGCAAGAGCTTCGCGGGACTCAGGGGCATGGGGGGCCAGATGCGGGACGGCCCCCGCATGAACGGGTTGGCTCCGGGCATCCGGGCCTCGCTGTCTCTCGCGGGAGCCCGCACTGCCGTCCCACTCGGCAACGCAGCGGCGCGGGACAGGGCCGCCGCGGCAGCGTCTGGTGCGTCGGGTGCTGGAGGCGCCGACGCGGTGGCGCGCGAGGTGGATGAGCGGGGGGCGGTGCGCTGCTCGCACGCCGCTGCGCGGGCGCCGCCGAGCAACCCGGGCGGTGTGAAGCGCGCCCACCGCTACCACCCCGGCACGGTGGCACTGCGAGAGATCCGGAAATTCCAGAGGCCGACGGAAACACTCATCCCCAAGCTGCCCTTCCAGCATCTCATGAAAGAATGAGCGCAGAACTACCAGACGGACCTCCGTTTCCAGTCGACGGTAATAGCGGCACGGCAGCAGGCTGCAGAGCTGCTCTTTGGCGTCATGGCCGACAGCGTGATGCGCATGCTGCACGGCGACCGCAAGACGACGAGATGAAGGATCTGCAGCTTTCGCGCCGAATCCGCGGCCCGGACCGCGTGTGACGGGAGTCCACTTTGATGTCGTTTTGCCTTTTGTCCTGGAAGTGCTTGTATCATGCTCTGACGACGCGCTCATTCACCTTCTTCATCGACTCCTTCACAACATGAGACGTCTATTTCTTGTGGACCCTGACAATCAACCCCGCAGACGTTCCTGGCTCTTTTTGATTGCGTATAGAACGGCATCGCGATCCAAGAGCGCCGCCGCCGCCACTGGTGCCCCTTCCGTCGATGTCTCGCCACCCCCAGTAGCCGTTCGGTGTTGACTTCGCAGCGGCGGCGACGCTCGCCAGCGGCGCCGCCGCATCCGCGTGCAGCAGGTCGTCCGGTCTGACGCGGCGCGATGAGTGACACCCGCCACTAGTTCCAAGCACACCGCAAGTTTCCGACGTCACCAGCGGCGGTGGCAGCGGCAGCGCCGACGCCAACCACCAGTGTCGCCGCAGCGACTGCGGTGCGAAAAAAGGGGACAAGCATATGAAAAGAAAAAGTACAAACGAAAAGGAAACTAACGAGTGGTGCATGCCAGGAAACAGACAAAGCGGCACGCAGGCCTCCGAAATCAACGGTCCGGACACACCGGCTTACTCTCGTACACCGGTGTCGCCTTCCGCTTGTGAAACATGTGCATGGACGCCATGAGGCTCCCCACGGCGGGGCTCGTGAGGATTAGCTCGTGCTCCAGCTCCAGCATGAAGATGGTCGCCCATTTGCCATAGCGCTGCGGCACGTCCGTGCACATATGCATTGACTCCACGGCGGAGAGAAAAAGGTCAAGGCCGTCGTGTCGGCGCAGAACCTGCTCCAGCACCGCATGGGGGTGGGCGGCAAGCAGCGCCATCCACAGGTTCACGACTGTCCCACCTCCTGGTTCGTCTTCACTCAGGTGAGCAAAAAGCTCCGACACTCACACGCCGACCAGCTCCACGGCGCTCTGTTCACGCGCCTGCCATAGGCAGAAGCGCAGCTTGCCTTCCCACCCGCGTAGCTGCACGAGAATGCTCTTGAAGTTGGTCGAGAAGATGAATACCTGCAGAGGCGCCCCCAACGGCGTGTTTGTGGCGTCATTGACCATCCACAGGCAGTCGACTGCCATGTCTAGCTTCCGCAGCACAGCCTCAGACAGAAGCCGCTGCGCGGCGCGCCGCGGCCGGAGAAAGAGCGCCAAACTGATGGGGCCCGCCGTCATAAATGTCGTGTGCGCAGGGAGCGTGCTCTACGGGGTCGAGAAGGGCTGCTGCGCGTTCACAGGCATCAGAGGGCTCACGGATCGGGCCGCACGAGACAGGGCCCCGTCAGAGGCCAACACAGGACGAAGGGGGCCAAAACACGCGACAGCAACAGAGCTGTAAACGCAGCACTTCTTTCCCTTCGTGGCGACAGGGGAAGTCACACAGGCTCATCATCGTTGTCCAAAATCTTTTGAAACTGCTCTGCACATGTGTTGTGGTGGAGGCCGGTGGAGGCTGCTCCCTGACGACCACTGCCGCGGTGGATCCACGGCCCCTGGCCATCGCAGGTCACGGCATCCTTTCACAGCGCGCCAGCTCATTTGTCACTGGCCACCACCGTGCGGCCACCCTGTGACGTTCCGGGCCACTCAAGTCCGACAGGAGGTCCGTCTGCTGACACGCTGTGCTCGTCACAAAGAAAGTAGCGCTTTGGCACCTTCGTTTGGCTGCTTCGCCCTCTTGCTGTCCTACAGGCGCCTCTTGGCTGCCTCTGTGCCCCATTGGCTCCTCAGCAACGCACCAGGGCCTCGAGGCTGTCAGGCAGCAGCCCATCTAGGGATGATCGACCGCAGAGCTTTCAGAACGACGCTCACCGCATTCCGTATATGCCGTGCAGCGACACGACAATTGAAGCCAGGGATCATTGCCACATAGTCACAAGGAGGCGAAGAACGGCGTCGTAGTTGCCTCCTTTTGGCAACCCCTTCATGGCAGCTGCTGGCGCCGAGCTGCCTTCTGGCTCTCTCCTCCACTCTCTTTTGCACCCGCCACGATGGGCCGCCACCTTAGGTGCCCTTATTGCACATGCAACAGAACGCTTAATCAACTTGGACACATTAACCGCCATCTACAAGTTCAACATCAAGATCTAGTAGACGGCACCCAAACTGTGCTCTCCGAGGCGTCGCACCCGCCGCCGCCAATCGACAGCTCGTCGGGACACACCGGGCAATGTGCCGGGGGTCGCGGTGGTAATCAAGGCGCCGGAGGCAGCGCCGCCCCGACCGCGGACGGCACCGGCGGGGACGCGGACGACAACGGCGGACACTCGAGCGGCAGCGGCTCAGATACGGTCGACGACGACAACACGGACAGGGCGACCGACTCTGACTGGACGGGCTCGGGCGAAACGTCGCCGAGTGACTCGGACAACGCGGCGTCCAAGCAGCCGCTCACCTTCTGGGACGACTAGGAGGACGCCTCCGATGACATGCCACCCATGGACGACCTAGACGAAGAGGAGCCGCCGGACGTGAGCACCCTCATTGCCGAGATGCTGCGACATCAGACGCCGGTCGCCTTCCCGGGTGACATGGACTACGGCGCGACACTGAGCGGTCGGATCCTGCAAACGTTTCACGACTTGCGAGATGCAGACCAGTATGAGCCGGTTTTCGCCGGTCAAGGACACATTGCGGACCTCCCGCGCTTCGTCACGTCCTCCGAGCGACGCGTTTTCTCTTATGTGTGTACGGCGCATGGAGGCGTAATGGGGCGCAAGCAGGCCGGCGACTTGTACGAGACTTTGCGAGCTGTGAAGTCGGCCCCTGCCGGCGAGATCCTCTTCGGGCACCGGTGCCCGAGCAAGACAATGTTCTGAAAGACCATCAGGAACGAGAAGCGGCGAACGCTCAGCGCCCTCGGCTGGCGGACCGCGCCTATTGACATAGCGGGTAGGACGTACAACCTGCTCTATCGTGACGCGCTCAATGCCACAAAGGAGCAGGTGCGCCGGGCGCGTGTGGACCAGCTACAGTGGGACGCAACAGGCCCTGAAGACGCCGAAAAGAGCGCTGCGCATGTGTGGTCGGGCCCCTTTGACAGCGTGGCGCTTTTAGAGCACGAAAAGGACGCACAGGACACGCTGCCGGCTGGTACGAAGGTCTTGGGCTTGCACGCTTACTCCGACAGCACGATTTTGACAGCGACCGGCGATACGTTGCTTGCTTCTTGTCTGCCGGTAGTCTTTGCTGAGCTTCTTGGGCTTGTGTTCGCGCCAGCCTCGTGGAATGTTGCCACGGCGCGTCTCTCACGCCTTTCTCTGACCACTGTCTCATTGCGATGCTGTTTTGGCAGCCTGCTGCTCCCCCCTGTTATGGTCATTGCACAGCCGTCTCCGCCTACCACGTGCGACTGTGTGTGACGAGCATCCGTACCAAGCGCGTCCTCTGGGTGACAGTCGGATACATCCCAATGGTACTACACACGTACGAGCCACGCGCCAAGGACAACACGTCTGCGACGAAAGCCTAACTGCTCCAACGCTCTTTGTTCCTCATCTTCCGCAGCTGCATGGAGGCGTCGTACGTCGGATGCTCGTTGCTCCTCGCGGACGGGACGGCAATGAACGTGTCGCCGCGCCTGCTGCTTTATCCATGTGACTACATGGAGGAGCGTGCTTTTCTCTCTCTCAAGCACCACGGCAGCAAGTCCGATTGCACGCCTTGCATGGCCGCCTCGGAGACGTTTGCGGTCCGCCGAGGCCTGAACCAGCAGAAGCGGGACGTGACGGAGACCGTCACTGCTAAGTCACAAGCAATGAGTCTGGCACCAAACCACTTATAAATAATTTCAGCAGTTGATTGCACATAATTTGGCAAGCAGCGTCGCGGATAAAGATGCCAATGAATGAGGCCAGCACTTCGCCGCAGCCACCGCGTTCTCTTTGGGAGACATTATACAGTGCACGTCCCCGAACTGTCTTAGCTGCTCGACGGAAGTGTCCGCTGCCTGTGGTAGGAAGTACGTGACACAGTTCCTGACGCCTGTCGCCACCCTAGGACGCAAGATGCAAACTACCAAGGCTTCAGCCGGCCAACCGCCTTGTCCAGGCCGGACTAATCTCTGTACGGTGACTTCTGGATGGCAGAGAGGCATTCGACGCCGTGAGCACAGGCATCAGGCACGCCTACATGGCTCGAGAGTGTGCTGATCACCGCGTGAAACCGGAAATGGAGAACAGGAAACAAAAAAGTAGTCAGTGTGCTGGAAGCAAACACAATGCATCCGCAGGAGCAAGATGGACACGCCCTCACCAACCTGTCTGTCGCAATGTGATGCACCACTACAGCTTGGACGTACATCAGCAGCACCAACGCGGCTATCTTACGGCGAAAGCCCGGCGAACCTGATTGCCGGACGCCTGGCAGCAGCCTGTATTTTCGAACGCCTCTAGGATCGTTGAGTAAGAGCAGGTCCACGCTGGCCAGCGCGTGCATGGCGCCGTACGGCACGCGTGCGGCCGCTGCCTTGAGCGGTAGAAGCACCACATTGATCACCAGCCCGCTGCAACCCTTCTCTCGCAATACACAACAGAGCTTCGTGAGATTGCCAGCGGCGCAGCTGAAAATGAAACAAGGCGCAGTTCTGATCTCCGTCACGGAAACATTTATAGGCACAGCAACCGGGAGAGGAATGCGCTGCGGCAGAGTCGACCTCCACCGCTAACAACGCCACCGATGCGTCGTGGTGGCTAGCTTCGGCGCTTCTAAAGGCAGCCGCCCCCGCAATGTATGCGCAATGGCCGCAACCGGCTGTGCCAGCGGACCCGCACGTAAAACGCGAGCGGCTGGGCTGTGCCGCCCTATCTAGGTACTGCAGATCGCCTGTCGACGAGCAGCGAGCGCACCACCACGCGGCTGTATCGGACCGTAGTACTTAGCATGCGCATTCCACTCAGTCGTCACATGAGGCCGATCTTGTTCGGCAGGCACGCGTCATAATCGCCGTCGAGCTGGTCAAAGACGCGCTACATGTGTAATTGCCGGGACGAGCCCTTTGTTGACACGGCTGAGGGCAGCAGGAACTGGTTTATTGGTTACGATTGCAGCACTGGCAACAGCCACGCCGGCTGCAGGTCCGGCTGCTGTCGATCCTAATCGAATGCATCGGCAATCAGCAATCAACACACACCCGAAGCGGAATATTGCACGCGAGGCACCGTCGGCCCGCAGGAAGACGCCGGCTCCGCCCGAGACGAGCTCCAAATGCCAGGGCGAAGCAAAAGCTTATCTCGCGACTTCTCCCAGCCTCGGTTGGACGGCCGTACAGCACCCAGTGGCTTGCGTATGGGTTTCCGTGGCGGCGGAAGCGCTGTCTTCCAGCTGTGGCGCAAGTGTTGAGTTGATATCTGAGGTCACGCAACCGCAGTGGCGACGGCGCGGGCTCAGCCGGGAAGTAGTCTAGCAAGAGACAAAAGAAGACTGCCCAAACGTTGAACACACAGCCCGAAATGGCGTGAGACAATAGCGGCGTGGGGCGAGGCCGACCTTGGCCACTACCGCGAGCCGCAGCCCCGACTCGACTTGTGCGTACCGCAGGCAGCTCAGTGACGGCAGGTCAGTCAGAGGCCCCTCATGCAGAGCGGAGCACTGAGCGGCACAGCATGTGAGAAGTTCTGTTGCCATCGTTTCGATGTCAGCTGGAACGCCACTCCGAGAAGGCCGGTGGGCCGGCGCGTTTTCTGGGGCTGGCACGGAACCCTGGTACTCGTATGTTTGACAGGGATGCCAGGGGTTCGTCATGGTTCCGTAAAGGCGTCACGGTGGGGTGGTCAGATTCGGAATCTTGGGGGGGTCCGGGGGAGTTTTCAGGTGGGATTGGGGTCGCGAGTGGGGGCCCTGGCGGTTTTACTCGGCTTTGGTGGCCTATTCCTATGCTATATGAGGGCCTAGTGACGGCTAAATTGTGACTTCATCCTCCGTGTAGGCTCCACGCCTGACTGCACCTCTGCGGAAGCGGAGATCTCAAGCATGCGCGCCTGATCGGAACCCACCCCCCCCCACCCTCGCTCCACTCGTCTCGCACCCTCCCCTTCACTCACCCGCTCACCTCTCGCCTTCCCTACCGTCATACGTCCCCGCCGATGCCGGCTGCGGCTGGAAACATTTCCGCGGACGCCCCCACCAGGGTGGTGTTGGCTGTGGCACTGTGTCCAATGGCCTACTCTCCTCTTGATCGGCAGCAGGGAAGCTGGACCCTCAATTCTGAGTCACAGAGCACTACCTGGCCGGATAAAACCGCCGCAGATCGGCGTTCATCACTCCGCGAGGCACATCGTGAGGCGCACAGGTCAACACAGCCGCGTCGAGGCCGACATGGGCGGTAGGGGGGGGCACAGAATTTCGTAGGGTAGGCGCGGTGCTGTGGCCACTGTGGAAGACGTTCTATCATCTGGGACGTCGAACGCATTCGAGGGTCGCGGCGGTTGGTGCTGGGTGAGCTTTGACAACACTCGACACTTCGGCGCTGCAGTGGTAGGGTTGCGTCCGGGTCCTGTGTTCCAGCAGAGTGGAAATTTTCGGCGCACAGATGAGCGCAAAAGAAACATCTTTGAGCCAGTCCTGTAGCAACACATGTCCCAGTGCCCTCTGTAGTCCTCAACAGCAGAGAACTCAGTTTGGCGATCACGTGCGAAAATCTGTCGCTTGCACCAGCCTCTGTTCCTTACGTCCAGGTGCCCCAGATTGTTGGAGCCAATGCCATGTATTTTCTCTGCCGTTTCTGGGTGCATCAAATGCGCTGTGAACCGTGGTATAGGTGCGTAATCGCAAAATTCACTGCGTCATGTCTGTCCACGCCCAAAACGACAAAAGTGTTTACGACACATCTCGCCAAACGAACCCGCGTCCTCCTTCCAATCCTCTGGAAGCCGACAACCAGCGGAGGCAGCAAAAAGCAAGTCCGGCGGCCAAAAATCAGCGGAAGACTCTCCTGCCAGTCAATGGGGATAGCCGACAGCAGCGGGGGGGGTGCGCAGCGGGGGGTGGCGGCGAGTCGGGGGATGGAGGCGGGGGACAGCGGGGGGGCAGCTAGCTGGTAGCTTTTCGAGAGGAATAGGGTGATGCAGTTGAGTCGCACAAGTGCCTCGATCTTGGGTAACGGGGGGCTAACCACAGCTTTCCCCTCCCGTGAGACAGCATCGGGACATTGCCTAATCAGATCCATTCGTCAAGGCAGCCGTCAACGCGTGAAACGTAAGAATACCCGTCTTGTGGCACGGGTCCCCCTACCTGACAGGTGTCTCTGTTCCACCTGACCCCCACCTCGGCACCAGGTGCGAATGGGGGATTCCCCGTTCGCGGCGCCACTGTGCTAGAGTTAAGAGCAGTCTAGGTCGGCCCTGAGTTCTTGAAGAGCACATACAAGAGAGCGTCTTGATAGAAGCCCATCATGCACACGACGCGGAGAGGCTCATTTCCATGTCGTTGTGCACACGACGATGCCCATGGGATACCACAACGTCTCTCTGGTTGTCTGCGAACAGAGAAGAATCACAGAGAGTCGTGCGACAGACGCGGTCCACATGGCCACACAAAAACAACTGCTGCCGTTTCATCAGAACGTGTGGCGCTGGCAGGGTAGTTTCCTCTGCACTCAAAGCAGTCAAATGAACCACCCATAACAGCGGCATGAGCGCAGCCTACTTTCTCTCCTATCGGTGAGTCCCCAGGTTTCACTGATATGAGCACTTTTTTCATTTTACTCAGGTACGGGAGGCCACAATCAGGTCACTATCGCGCTTAGAGGATATCATGCAGGCTGCCGTAGCGGCCAGGCTCTTCGTGCTGCAATCCAACCGCGCGGCTCGTCCGGCTGCAGGATGTTCGACGACACTGCCCGCGGGCTGGCCGTGGCCAGGATCCTGTTTGAAGGTGTGACCAAGACGGAGGCCGCTCGGCGACTACGCTGCAACCACGCCACCGTGACGGGGTGGATTAGCGCCTACATCGATTCGGAGGAGTGGTGGCCGGACCCTGTTATCCGCAACCACCACGCCGACAACGTTCGCTTCGATTATCACTTCCTGCGGGCAGTTGATGCCGTGGTGCGGTCGGACCCTGAGCAGTCTATTGGCGAAATAAAAGACGTCTTAGAGTTCCTCTCCACACTTCCTGTATATCGGGACTCGTACAAGGCCTCCATTTCGACGCTTGACAGCGTGCTGCGAGCGGTATGCTTCTCCTACAAGCAGCTGTACCGCATGTGCCCGGAGCGAGATCAAGGTCGCCGCGAGAAGTTCGCCCGCATTCTGTTGACCATCCCCTCGCGGTGTATCGTTTCGGTCGACGAGACCCACAAGGACGGAGGAGATCTTCGGCGAAGCAAAGGACGCTGGCTAAGGGGTGAGCGGTACGAGTGCCTCTCCCGTAGCTGCAAGGGCATGCTTAGAACGTCTACGATGATGGCCTTTTGCTCCCAAACCGGGGTGCTACACGCGTTAACAACACCAACTACACCTGCTCAAAACTCGGCTGATTGGGTCATCTTCCTCAACGGTCTCCTCCCGGTGATGAACCACTTCGTTCCGGGGCTCGCACGGGCAATGCAAGCGAGTCGCTGTGTGCTTCTTTCCGACAACGCTACCATTCATACAGAAGCTGTTGACAACTTCATGCGGGCCTGTGGCGTGTTTGCTCGGCGACTATCACCCTACAGCCCCGAGTTCCAGCCCATAGAAGAGGTGTTCAGCGAGTACTCCTTCACTCTCACGTCGGCCCACCACCATTACCCGGGGTCTGCCGATGCGTTCTTGCATGCTATTGCCATCCTTTTCTTAGACGCTGATTGTATCGAGTCTCACTTTACAAACTGTTTGATGGAAGCCGTCCGCAACGTGCCTGAGCTGAGTGGACCTGGGGGCGTGTTTTCCGATGCGTTTGCGACTTTGCCCGTGGAGAGAGACTAAAACAATGTATATGACGCTCAATCCTATTTCAAACGGGCTCATCACACACCAAAGCAGACGATGTGACACTACCCAGGCAGCCACAGCGTCGCGCAGCCCCATCGGAAGACTATCAAAGTCTGGAAGCGGACCTCGCTCCGGCCCCCACTCACTCAAGACGAGCTTAACAACCGACGATACTGTCATCGACGAGCCCTCAACAGTGTGCCCTCGGAAACAGTTGCTCCTCATTCCGGCTGCCGCCTTCCGCTCAAACTCGCTTCGTTCAGGATCGGCTTCGGCCCCGAAAATGAGCTCGCACAAACCGCTCGTCAGAGCCTCCGGACCCATTGTCCGCAGCGGAGACAGCGGGAGACGGTCGGGTGTGCGGGACCTGGGTCGCGCTGGTTCAGCAGCGGACGCACCACCACATTCCTGGCCGTCTGTCCCGTATTGAGCATTCCTGTGTGTGGTGCATTGAGAGTGAGCGACACAAGGCACGACCACCGGCAGGAACCAGCAGAGTTTGTCAGATTAGGGCCAGTTATGTGCAACCACGTAACGTCCTCACGTCATGCACCTGCTGCACCGCAAGCCGAAAAAAGAGCAAGCGATAGAAAAGGCAAAGACACACACCACTTACACTCTAGATGAGCCAGCTGGCCCGCTCAGCTGTCCCAGGCGGTTTTCTATATTTGCAGCCTGCTCGTTGCGCTTCTGCCGGGACCGAGAAGATAAGGCCTTGTGGATGGCTCCTGCCAACTCCGCCGAGTTGGGAACCTGTCCAACGCTAGACGAGCCAAATCTCTCGCCCGCTTGCATCGCGCCAGCATAAAGCCTGGACTCACGAGGGTCCAGCTCGGCGCGAAGCCCGCGCGCGTACTCCCGATGAAAAACTTCTCCTTGAGGATTGCACGCGACTGCGGCACGGGCATTTGGTCCCGAGTGGGCGTCCAAAGCGCGGTCCATCGCGTCAGCGCGTCCTGCGGAGGTCAGGTTGACAACGCCTGGTTGCAGCGCCACCGCACGCCGTCGCTCAATTGCATGGTCGGCGTCGGCGGCAGCCGTCGCCTCGAGCCTGGCGGCCGTGGCGGCGCGCACGAGGTGAACGGGCTGAACTTGTTCACAGACCATGAATTCAACCGTATGGGTTGCTTGTCACAGTTTGCGGATTGACCGCCGTACCGTCACCGACACGTTCAGCTCGTACGCTTTGGAAAGAGATATTGTGATTGGGAGATGCCCTTGCTTCTGACAGAGTGTGCAACTGCAAACAAAGACGGTGAGAAAACAGGAAACCACGCGAAAATACATCGGAGTCTCGCCACCCAAGTTAGAACCTGGCAACAGACAGAAGTTGACTTTTCGTCAAAGGTAGATAATGTCCCTCAGCTAAAGACAAGGGCGTAAGGCGTCACCCAGGAACTTACAATGACTTCGCGGTGCCTTTCTGCTTCGAGGTCTTCCCCGAGCACGAGCAAGACTCTGTCTTGAACTCTGCGGGGGCCGCTAGGCTGGACGTGCAATCTCGATTCACGGCACAGCAGCTCTGATTGTTGTGGCCTCGCTCCTTCTCGTATCGAGGGCGATACGAACACACGGTGCAGCCGTGCCCGATGTCACCGTCGACTGCACCGTCATCCGAACCAGAGTCGGAGGCCCCGCCCGCTGCGGACGACAGCCGCGCGGGCGAAGCAGACCGCACG
>Ga0114955_1000444_pt1 | contig 20600 bp, 35 predicted proteins | sample Porto_5metaG_FD_87302 | JGI IMG/M metagenome (GOLD analysis project Ga0114955, IMG submission 87302) | Marine algal microbial communities from Porto, Portugal - Porto_5 metaG | ecosystem: Host-associated > Algae > Red algae > Unclassified | place: Portugal: Porto | collected 2015-02-02 | reverse complement strand
CGGGGGGGGGGGGGGGGGGGGGGGGGGGGGGGGGAGCCGCTTTGATGGGCGGAGGACAGGGAGATGAGGGCGATGATGTGCGCTGGAAGAAAAGAAGCAGCAGACGGGGAGTGCCAGTTTCCCATCAAAAGCGGCATGCCAGTGCGGAGACCGAGACGCACACGCTTGGTCCCTTGATGTCGCTGCGCACATTTACCAAGCACAATGATTGAAAACTGCTGTAAATAGCATTACAATCAGCAATTACACAAGAGTCAGTCAGCACCTTGTCCGGAAAAACTGGACCCCCCGTCCCAAAAATGAAGCCCCACCTCAACCAATGTTCAGACTTTTGAGTATCTTCGCTTGTGGATTGCAGTATATGTGCCACTGGTACCCATCGATTGTCGGTATTATCGGAAGATACCCGAGACTAAAGAAATTTCGAAATACGCCACTCAAGCCCAAATTAAATGTCCGTAGTAGGGCCTGGCTCGTACCCATGAAGAACGGAACTCTTCACCTCTGCGTCTTCTATCGTCTGCTCAGTGGCTTGACCAAGAAGGATTCCTATCCGCAGCCCCGAATGAAGGAGTGCATCGACAGCTTCGGGGATGCGGCCATTCTCTCGACGCTGGCCAGCAAGTTCGGCTACTGGCAGGTAGCCATCGTGCCTGAGGACCGGAAAAGTCGGCCTTCGCCTGTCAAGAGGGCGCCTACCAGTATCAGCGGATGCCACTCGGCTTGAAAAGCGCGCCCGCGATTCTTCAGCGGGCATTGTCTATCGTTCTTTCCAGTGAAAAGCGGCAAAGCTGCCTTAAGCACCTCGAAGATGTCATGACGTACTCCATGACAGAGGAGGAGCACATCGGCCTTGTCGACTGCATCCTGCGCCTGTTGCGCGACGTAGAAGAGCCACTCTGACTGCCCTCGTGCTTTTATTTCCGCAGGACCGTGGAGAAACGCAAGCAGGGGATCGAGGCAGGACGCCTGGGCGTTATGGACGCGCACACGCGCGCGCTGGGCCAGGCGCACTACCCCACGACCTACACGCACGAAAGGAGCTTCGCGGGCATGTGAAACGTCTCCCGAAGATTATCCCCGGGCGTAAATGTGATAGCGGCGCCCTTTATGGACCTCATCGAGGTCACGGCCCCTGTCCTAGTGCCGCCCGCCATGCTGTTTCAGCAGCAGGCGTTCGACCGGCTTAGGGAGGCGCTCGTGACCCCACCGGTTCTTGCACTGCCGCGGAGCGGAAGGACGTACGTCGTCGACAAGAAGGCGTGCAGGACGCAGGTGAGCGCCGCCCTGATCCAGAAGCAGCACGACGTGAAGCTCCAGCCCGTCGCGTTTATCGGCCGGCGGTTAGAAAGGAATGCGCTTCTCTCCGGGATCACGTAGAGGCTGTGCCTGGCAGTCGTTTAGGCATCGCTCAACCTCCGCTCGTACCTTGAGGGTGACGGCTTGCTCGTGCGCACGGACCACGACCGCCTGCGGGGGATCCTCAATATCGAGGGCTCGAGTAAACCTCGCTGGGCACGCTGTCGCCTGCGCCTGAGTGAGTCGGAGTTTGCCGTCGCCTACGAGCCAGGGATGACCTATATCATGGTGAACAGCATCTCCCGACTGGAGCCCAGGGGCAGCGACGATACGGCGTTGGATGACGCCGTACCGGGTTTCGCGGTGTGGGCCAATACGGTCCGCGTGCTCGACGCTGCCAGCTACCTTGGCGGCCCCACTGTCCGTGACATAAACTGCAGAGGGATGCTCTTGACCCAAGCCGCGAAACGCTCTTGCCAGGAGACTGTGAAGGCTCTGAACGCACGGCGGGACATCTTGTTTTTCGAGGACCCCAATGGGATCTTCTGCCGACGCGCGCCCCCCCAAGGCGCACACCAGGTGGTGGTCCCGGCCTCCTTACACAGGCCTGTATTCATTCTCAAGAATGACGCGACCTTGTCGGGAAACCGTAAAGAATCCCGCATGTATGCGGCGATGCGAAGGTAATACTCCTGGGTGAGTATGGCGGCAGCCGTAGTCCCCCACGGTCGATAATGCGACAGATGTGCCCGACAGCGGGTCCAGCTCCTGCCACGGCGCTCGCCCCTCACCTCGTTCCCCGCCACGATGCCCTACCAGGATATTTCGGTGGACCTCTAAGGGCCCCTCGACCGGACAGCCGCCAGCCACGGGATCATCCTGGAGATCACCCATCGGTTCACCAAGTTCGCCCGTGCCATCCCGATGGACGGTAGTTCGGCGGTGGACTGCGCCTCCGTCGTCCTGGACTTCTGAGTGGCCGCCTATGGTCCGCCGGACCGGCGTCCCTCTGACAGGAGACCTCAGTATATCAGCCACTTCTGGAGCGAGGTGTGCAGCCCGCTATCAATAGAGCCTAAGGTGGCGTCTCCGTCCCACCCGCAGATGAACAGGCAGACGGCGCGGTCAGACCGCACAATGCATACGATCCGCAATCACTACAGGGCGGAGCATGCGCGGTCGTGGTATGATCACGTTGAGGCGCTGACGCTGGCTTTCACCACTCTCCCGGACCGGAGCGCCGGGGTCGCCCCGCTGCAGCTGGGCATCCCCATGGGGGTGTCGAGCACGGCGCTAAAAAACGTCGTCCGAACAGGAGTGTACCACCTCACGGCGCAGCGCGGCACAGCCGCAGAGAAACGGGCCCAGGCCGCCTTGCTGAACCACCTCGTGCAGATCATCTTGAAGTTGCGCGCCAAAACACAAGGCCACGCAAGGGCGCTACCATCGCGATCACTACGAGAGCCTCGAGCTGGGCGCGGAAAGGATCACCGCTGGGGCTTGTGCGTGGCTGCGCAACCACGCCAAGGAGAGAGTGCGGGCGACCAGCTGACACGTCGAACGAGGACCCTATCACGTGGTTACCACGAAAGGGCCAACGATCCTGCTGGACGTGGATGGAAAGCACCGCCGGAAGTATGTGCCGCATGTCGTCTGCGCCTCGGGCGCGGCCGTCGAGGGTCTCATCATGGGCCCCGCTCAGCACCCCTCTGTGCACGTCTTCCGCTCCCTATTCGGAGAGAAGGCCTATGGCCAGCAGTACGTCGTGCACAGCATCGGGGACAACGCGACGTTGACCTGTGGGACCCTCTGGGTCAAGTTTTGCTTGACCGAATACCGACACCCCACGCCGCGCCGCGCGCTTGTAGTTGCCGCACACGTCCTTTCATCCGCCATTGGCAGCCCGGTAGACGCGGCAACCGCCGTCGGCGCATCCGAGGGCATCGCCGCGGTACCGATGCCGGCCGTCCGTGCCTGACGCCTTGCGTCGGCGCAGCGGGCCGGCGAGGCGGGCGCAGGTGGAGTTTTTCGGGTTCGTAGGGTCGTCGGGACGCTCTAACCAGTGCAAGATAAGCGCCGGCGCCGCGTGGCGCCGGCACTACGGACTGCATTCAATGTCAGCGCACATTGATGAAGCCGCTGGCTTTATCAAACGGCATAGGACGGCCTAACGCCTTGAAAACAAGCGCGGCATTTATGGGTCCAGGGAAAGGCCCTCACCCGCGGCCATGGTACTCCAATACATGCACGGGGCGTCCCGCTTTGCGTAGGATGCGTCGCAGCGCGGCGTGGACCCGCTTCGCCCGAGTACCCGGGGACTTCAGTCAGGGCTGTACAATGCCGGCGAGGCCGATACGGGCGCACTCCATCATGGCGGCGGTGATCTCAGAGGGACCCACCTCGGCCCAGTTCACGGCCGCGTTTTGCGTAAAAAAGGCTACGACCTTCCCGGACCTAAGCTATGCCCGCCACACTGTGGCCGTTACGGGTGCGGGCGGCTCCAACAGCGAGGAGAGCCACGCAGTGGCACTCGGAGACGGGATATCCTGGGACACAGGGGCGTGAGGCTGGGGCTGGGCTGGGCCGCCACGCACCATGTCGGCGTGACGCCGCTTCCGTGCGTGGTGACCGGCCGACGCGGCCGCCTTCTCCGTCGACGGCGGGACGTCACCCGGGTCGGGTCATGTGAAGCTGGCGGGCACCGCCCAGGGCTCCTCCTTCTCGGGTACCGCACGCGGAATGAGGTCCATGAGCCGAGGCCGCGCCAGCGTGACCCTCAACCGAGCTTGCGGCGACCGCAGGACGCTCATGACATGGACGTAGTGGCACCGGCGGTGCGCAACCACACCTACTTTGTGAGGCAGCAGGGTGCTGGAAGCTTCACGGTTGGGGTCGTTGTGGAAGGGCAGCCGGTCGTGGAGGGCCGCCCAGGGCGCCCCACTCACAATGGCGTCGTCCTCCGCCAAGGTTCCGGCGGCGACGCTGTCGCTTGGCGCAAAGTCGTTGACCGAAACGTTCTTCGTCAGGCCGTAGTAACACGGCGACAGCTCGAAGACGCGGTGCGTCTCGCGGTGTGCGGGCAGCAGTCCCAACACGAATGCCGCAGTCAGCATGACGTAGGCCGTTCCCTGAATGGGGTGACAGGAGACCGCCTGGAGCCGCGACTGCTGCCCGTGCACGACAGGCGGGTTTTCGTTCGTCAGCAATTGCGGGGTCCCGCAACGCGTGGCCATCTACGGCGGCAAGAAAGCAAGCGCCGCAGCCAACGCAGTGCCGGAACTCACAGGAACGAATATGGCCCCGTGCCCCGCACGTCGGGCGATCACGAGCTCCCCGCGCTAGCGGCGCGCGTTCACGATTGACAAGTCTACAGGGGCGGTCGCCGGGCCCACCGGGGTCAGGGAGAGAAATGGGTCCACACCCCCGTCATAAAAGAGCACCAAGAAATGGCCGAGCGGGACCGCGGGGTGCTGGCGTAGACGGGGCTGCCAGCCCTTGGGGTAGGCGTACTCTTCTTCACCGGCGACGACCGGTATCTCGGCCGCGGGGAGTGGGACCAAGAGCACCCGAGCAGGTTTGCACAGCAATATGCAGCGCAGCTAACCCGCTCTCCCGCCGACGCAGCGGTCGACGCACACAAAGTCGCGTTGGGCCGCCGGCCGAGCGTCGCTCCCCGCCGCCTCGGCGAACTTTCGCAAGGCCCGCTACCCGGCGGGCGTCCGGTTCGCTCCCTATGGATGGGCGGAATGCAAGACGTCGCTGACGAGCGGCCAGGCGGCCGCGGCAACGATCGGCCCCAGCAGGGCGAACCACGCCCGCACGGCCGGCGGTTGCGGCCGCGGACGAAATGCGGGCGCAGCGGGCCCCAGTAACGGAGGACGAACGGAAACGGCGGGGCAGGCCCAAGTCAGTCCTGGCGTCGCAGGCATGGCGGGCGCCGGGACTGCTCCAGGTGCAGCGGCAGCCGCGGACGGTCGCGCCGGGGACGCGGCGAACGCAGCCCCGACAAGGCTTACGGGGGGCATCGCTGTGAACGGCTCCATCTGAGCCGACCATGATGAAGCACATCGGGGTCCCCTTTTCCCGACGGGGCCCGCCCGCCGGGACGTTGGGGGCGCCGCGGGCGCAACGACTGGCGGGCGATGGCGACGCCGGCGGCGGCAGTTCCTGACGGGACGGCGGCGCGGGAGCAGGGACGACGGGCCCGTCCGCGAACCAGTAGAAGCCACCGAAGGAGCGTGCCCGGCCGCGACGCCGCCCCACGCGGGCCCCACAGGGGGCTCGGCTGCCGCTGCCTGAGGGAGCGTCAGGCGACAGCCAACTGGCTGCCACGCGGCAGGTGCAGAGCGTTGAGCGTAGAACGGTCACTCCCCCTCGAATGGAATGATCGCCTCAGGCGACTTGCTGTGCATGGAGGTAATTACCTGCATTTGATGGCGACTGCCCGGCTCAAATGTTATCCGGGTAATTGAACCCGGGCAATGGTCTCCGCCACTTTAAAAAGAAGGGAGACGAGGGTGCGATGCACCGTCTTCGCCGGCACGTAAACCGTGTCTTCATGTCTTGGCGTTTCGATCGGCCAGACTTCCCGGACCTCAAGTCCATTGACGGGAGTCGCGCGAGCAGCTGAGACGATCGCCACTTCCCTCCTCCTGAGGTCACCGCCCGGATTGTGGTACATCAAACAGAGAGCAGTTCGTCTGCGCCGTCGAGTGAGATCCTCCATCAGTGACTAGCCAGAATAGTGTCATCCTGAAGTGACATTTGTTACGTCTTTTCGGAAGGGCGACCAGCTTCTCTCAGTTCGTTCCGCTTCATTTTGACAAATGAGGGCCCCTCTACGTGCATCTACTGGGTGGACAAAAGAGTGCTTAGCTGATTGCAGAGGTGCGACCCGTCCTTGTCCAGATCGCAGCCTTTTTGACGATTCCTCACAGACCTCGTGATTTCCCGGTCGAAAGCCTGAGTTTTGGAGACTTGGGGGTCGATGTCGATACGTAAACTGGCCCCATCTCCATGCACCGATCTCTCGTGCATGTAGCTACTGTTTTCCTGAACTCCAGGACCGTGAGAAGCCCTCTTGCATGAGAAAAATGGAAGGCCGCTCAGCGTCCTGCACGTGAGCCAACGTGGCATATTCCATTTCGGGTTTCATAACTTGGGGGAGTCGTGGTTGGGAGAGCTCTCAGGGGGTGGCGCCGGGCATTGACGGCGGTGTTGACGTGGCGATCATTGCTGTCAAGATACTACATAAACAATGTGGTGGTTTCAAAATCCAGAAAGAAGGTGAGATATGTTACATCATTTTCAGTCAGTGGGAGTTATCGTGACTCGACGCCATCCGACTCAGAGCAGTATGTTGGGGAAACTTCCGGAAAATATACGAACGAATCTCACAGGTTGTCCTCCCATGCCACAGGAGTCGTCCTGCAGTTCATCCTCGAACCTGTACTGGTAGGATGCTACAATCAGCTTCGTCCCGGATGGCAGATGGTCCTGAGATGATGCCTGGTTATGTTTTCCAGACTGTCCGCAGGACAGTTCCGCGGGACATCCCTCGACTTGGTTTCTGGACCAAAATGGAAACTGAACTGCTCGCGCGGTGTACGGAATGCAACAGAATCAGAACTACGTCCGAAACGAACGCAGTCTTCATTCTAAAAAAAAGGGAACCGTTTCCCGTTCTAACGAGGGATATGATTGTCGTACAACTCGAAAAGTAGACATAGGATGAATGAACAATTTCGCCAGCGCACGTCGCGGAAAACAAAACACAGGATTGATCTGGAGAACATCTTCCAGAAAACAACAACACAGCAGCACAATTACTTCGCCGACAGAAACCCTCGTTCTCACAAAAACGTGAACCCAGTTGTGGTTCAATGAACGGGATGGAGAGCGGTTATCCACTGTTCCTTGATATCTGCCGCCTGGCGTACCATTAGGACGGTTTTCAAGACGGGCCTTTGTACAGCTTACTGCTCCTCTTGTCCGCTTGATTGTTCCGTCCTCCTGGGGTCCGGACGCCCATCCTTCCAATTCGACAGTATTCATTTTTATCATGTCGACAGTTGTTCTTTTTACACCTCAACCTGCGTCTTGCTTCATCGGGAAAGCAGTCGCCAGGATTGTTTGCGGGACATAGTTAAAGGTGATTCAGTGTGCCATTGTTCTTCATATCCGACTGATAAAAAAAAACGCCTACGTTTTCTCTACAACCATGCAAAAGAAAAGAACCAGGAACTGAATTGCAGAAAAAAACGGCCCGAGAATCGACGCAATCAAGCAAGACAAAAAAAAAACTGAAAATAGTGAATCGCGTGGCCGAGAAACCAGGACAAGCAGACTGCTATGGATTTCACGAAGACAATGAAAAATTTATTAAAACATGACACCGAGCGTGCTCGCCAATGGGGACTCGAATCTTCGTCCAAGCAAGCTCGGTGGAGCAAATGGGACTCGCTTCGAGAAGAGCAACAATCGTGAGCTAGTCAGGTTCCTCGTCCCAGAGATCAAGAATTCTAGCCCTGAGGTCCTGGAACTCATCCCGCATGCACCGGGCAATGCCCTCGCGAGCCCTGTGGCTCTTTGGGCGCTATAAACGTGAGGAAATTAGATGCATTGATGTAGATCTGTAAACAGGCCGCTACAGCTTCTCTTACAGAGGTACACACCTCGCTGGAGTCCAGAAGCAGCAGCTCAGTCATGGCGCGTCGCCACAGGATGATCGGATCCGAGCAAGTTTCACTGAAAGCTACAGCATGCTGCGACCGCGCTCATTGTGCGCATTGAAATAGAAAGGCATTCGAGGGCTCCTGTGTGGCTATTTGGGAGGCAAGGACGATCCCAGCGACTTAGAATTCTGTGATGTGAGCGGATATGAACTGCTGTGACTTGCTCTGAGCGTTTCTCAGATCCTGTTGTTCTTTAGAGACGCGCCACATGATTTCCACCGCTGCTCCGTGTATGTCGAGCGCACGTACCAACTCTTTGGGGCCGTTCTCGAGTTTCAGTAGATAACCAACGCCTGGATTCTCATCTTGCGATTCATTAGTAGAGCCAGCCACAAAGTCTGGAGAAGTCACTACGCGTTCCATGGACGCCTATTGTATGTCATCGTCCATGTACACACCCAGGGAGCGATACTCGAACATCCGAGCGGAGGTGTGTCGCCAGTTGCAGCTAGTACGCAGACCATTCTTCAGATCCACTTCCATATCACTTCATATCCCTGACCAGCCACTGGCAGCGTAGAGAATCTGGGTGGCATACTTCGCAGCTGCGTTGATCATCACGTTTCAAAGAGGACGTAAAATGTCCATTTCCGTTCCTTTCAGTCACCCAGATGGGGCACTTCTTGGAAGGCAATTGTTTTTGGTCGCATAGGACGTGCTTCCACTCTTCCCGGGGCTCCCAGTTTCATTGAATATCTTATTCAGAATGGCCTGCGCGTATCAGAAAGAGACAACACTCGGTTCCTCCTATCTCAGCCAACAGAGGAACACGGCGACATAAAAGTACCAGTACGATGATGAGGTGGGCACTTAATGAACAGTGAGATACGTGAAAGACATAGTGACGTACCAACCAGCCTTTTTCTGTCATGTGAGCTCCGGAGAGAATAGGAGCAAACCTGCAATATACTACATTGGCAGTCCAGACATTAGTTAACAAGTCGCCATAGACAACTGAAAATGGCGGCAGAGCACCAGGAGCATCATGAGGCCCGCGACTCGGCATGTCCTCGAACCACAGCTAACCGCGTCTGTCATCATGTGTCGTCGCACGCTTGCATTTGCGTCACAGTAAACGAATGGGCTCCGCCAGCGCAACAGCACCTCCGTCATCGTTTAGCGATTTCCAAGCACAACAGAGTTTCCGTCGTCGGTTGGGTCCCTTCAATCGTCGTAGGGCCTCATTAAATGTGCCGTTCTCCCAGGAGCAGGTCAAATCATGCGACGACAGAACCTTTGAGACCGTTCTACGGGACGGTGCACGCACACGGTGGATTGGGTGGACGCACGCGGGTCTCAGCACAGCTGCACCCCAGGTGATTCCATAAAAGAGCACTGATATGCTAATGAAGCCGTATATCACAAGCGGAGAACTCTGATTTGGGATCTGCGGCGAGAGATGCGGTGCACAGTGATAATCAGTCCACCTTATTCCCCGCGCCGTGTGATATGTCTAGTGAAGCTTTCTAGCACACTTATGTTCTAAGATCCGGTTCGCCCTCTTCATGGCATGGCCGCACATATCGCTCGTGTGGCACGCGTTCAGGCCGTGTATATTTGGTGGCCAACAATGGCGTGATTTTGGCGCATGCTTGGAATTGGCATTGTCTTGAGTAACTTTATCGTCTCAGATTGCTCAGCTTCCGATTCACCCGGCGGTGGCCAACGGGTGATCTCTGATGGGACGCCTCGCCCTTCACGCCGCCACCGAAGCGTGGTCCTTCCCGTGCCCGGTGTGGGGTGGGGCGAGCACAACGTCCCAGCCGCACAGGCGGTGCCCACTGCAACGCTTGGTCCTAGCGCGCTCCTCACACGCATCCACGACCGGTAGCGACACCCACTGGACGCACTGGCGAACACAGTGGCGCCACGCACTGGACACGGGATCCGGAGCGCTCAGTGGCCGCGACCCACCCGAGCCGTCTTGCTCGTGCAGTCGCCGTCTTCGCACCACCGCTCCCCCTTGACTTACGTCTCGCTCCCCTACCCGCATTATGCTTCTTTCGCCCCTCCCTTTCCCCGCACGTAAGTGCACATCCCACTTGTATCTTTTCACATCCCCCCATTGTTCTATATTCTGGAGGAAAGGTGGACGAGAGAGGCCCGCCACTCCGCATGAGGGTGCGGGCCAGTCCGCGACCGATCGCCCGTACAGGTGATTGCGTTTTCGCAAAGCCGCTGTGTCCCCCTCTCTGCGGGCGTTCGCTGGAATTTGGGAGTGGCCGCCACGCCGGGTGGGCGGTCTTCACTGTGTTCTCTTTCTCGACACCCCGCCGGCGGGTGCTCGTGGGACCATCACGCATCGACCACTAGGGCGAGCGTGGTTGGTTTGTGAAGCGCGCTGTCTCATTATTTCTTAGGAACAACCACTGGCTGCCCACGTCGCTGGCATGACTATCGTGACGGCTTTACTATTCTCTGTTCGCTCGCAACCCCGCCAGTGGGTGCCTGCCGAACTGGTGCCGATTGCAGACGCGGGAAGGCGTGCGGTTGTGGTGCCGCGGGCTTTGTCCTTATCTTCGGGCCAATCACTGGCTGTGTACTTCCCTGGACCGCGAAGCAGGCCGGCTGGACGGTTTTTTTTTCGCCCGCAACCCCACCAGTAGGTGCCGGTCGACCTGGTGCGGACTGAGCACGCTGGTGATCGCGCTGTAGAGTTGCCGCGGCCTGCCTCCCCACCTTAGTGGAGCACAGCTGGCATGGAGACGTGGCCGCGACGCCGGGTGGGCGGTCTCCTTTAAGAATTTCCGTCGGCCTCTGTCTTGGTGACTGGTGACTTTGGACGAGCACGATGCCTCAGGGCCTGACGGTTCAGTCCCCGAAACATTGACACGCAAACAGCGTCTCCAAGTGGCTCGCGCGCGGAATCGGGCAGGAGCCATCACTGCTGAAGATGCACGAGTGGCTGAGGATGTCGCCAGCGCTCTCAATGCCGCGCATGCGGTCAAGCAAGCAGCCTTCGCTTTGACAACATGGCCGGCAGACCCCACCCATGTGGCGGAAAGGCACGCCAGTCCGTGTCGCTGGGTAGCCCTGTCGGGGAATACCCGCACCTGACGGAGACCCCGAATAGCACACACGCACGGCGTCGAGCGGGGGAGGACGCCCTGAGCGACAAACACGAGTTGCGTGACCGAAACATTACCTGCGCGCGGCGACGGCCTCGAGGCGACACTCACGTGCTTCCCTCTTACCATCTCTATACCCCGTCGCCCCCCCTCCAACCCTCAGGAAAGACCTTCTCAGGTACTCTCAGGGAACCCTCAGAAACCTTCCGCGCAGGGCCCGTAGGGCCAGTCTCAACGGAAGACGGTCCAAGCTTGGGACAAAGCTCTGATCTGGGGCGGGAAAGGAATGCTACATGACACGGTCGCGACGCCCCGTTGTCAGGCGCGTGGTGTAATGCTGGTCGTTGTCCAACGACGGGTTTACACAGTATAAGGCCCTCAACTGGGGGCCCGGTCTCGAACTTTCTAGCTCCAGAAAATTCTCGAGATCGCGGTTGTTGCTAGTGAGCCACAAGATGATCATAAGTGGATGGCCACCGGAAGAACTGGGAAGATGCAGAACTTGGGCATGCTCGCGCTGGCCGGGCTCGACGTCGGTCGTAATTGTTTTAGATCCTTACCGACCGGTCTCCCGGATCGACTGACCCCTTCAGGACTAGAAAAGGGCCCCGTGCCGGGGCCTGACAACCAGTAATGCTCTCTTTTTTTCCCCTTCTCAAGGGGTCACCGTCCCGGACGCCCAAATGTTGAAGCGGAAGCGACCCGCCCCAAGATCAGCGGGGCGGCCGCCGGGGGTCCGAGCCTGCGGCCTGATGAGTGGCCACGCGCCGCAGGGAAATACGTCGAGCCCTGCGCCGTGTTGAGCGGGGGAGCGGCCCTGCCGCGCCCCACGGCCTTCGATCCGCGACCTTGGGGCGGCGGTGAATGGCCACGCGTCACAGGGCAGTGCATCGCTCCCCGCGCCAGGCGGAGGCGGGGGTGCGGCCCCGTGGCGCCGCGCGGCCGGCTGTCCGCGACCATGGCGCGCCGGAGTACGTGGCCGCGCGCCGGGGGGTAGCGCGCCGGTCGTGAGCCCCCCACGTTTTCGTCTCTACGACCCGGCCCGGGGCAGGGCGTACCCTTGGAAGTAGGGCTCCCTGCCAGTGCACAGGGACACATAAAAGTCGGATCAGGGAACGGTGGGTATAGTTTGAGGGTTGCTGTGGGACGGCGAACGCTTCCGGCCTCACCACCGGAAAAACCCCTCCCACCCGTTCTCACTATGATCGGTCCTTCGTGTCCCACTCGGATCGTGGTGGTCCTCCCCGCCCTCCAATCGTGGGGTACGGAGGTGTGGCGCAGCCCACTATGTCAAAGTAAGGGTCCTTGGGGGCAGCCGTCGTCAACGCCGGCCAAGGGCCGGGCCGATGGACGAAGGACGGAGAAGGAGGCGTCCTCGCCCAGAGCTTGAGGCGGGAAGCTGTGTCGCTGCCGCATGAGTGGAGGGGAGGCGCCTTTATCTTGCGTTCCGCGGCAGTACGGAACCACACGAATGGCGGCACCCGCGCCTTGGGCACAGAAGATGAAAGCGGTGCCGCGCCGTCTTTATGGCTGCCGCCGGGCGCAGTCGGCAGGCGATGTCGTTTTGTAGAGTCTGGCTGCAGGGCGGCGGCCAACGCCGCCGACAAGCCAAGAAAGAATGCCGCGTCGGCGTTCGCCGCCACGCCAGGAGAGAATGTCGCGTCAGCGCGCGCCCGGGGTCGTGGTGCGCCGCTGCCGCTCGCCAGGAGGGAGTTGGTCCGCCGACTGCGGCCTGTGTCTTGATCCACAACGGGTCGGGGGATTCCGTTAGTGCGTTCCTATGTGGGGGACCTGTCCGGCACGGGGGGAGAAGCCGATGGGGGTGGAGGGGGGGGCGCCGCAAGCGGAGTTAGCTGCGGCGGCTCCGTATATCCTCACCCCGTATTCGGGGCTGGGCGGTTCCGTCCCTTCTGCGCAGCGGGAGATGATGGCGCTGGCAATACGGGCGGACATTCTCTCTTGGGAAGTCCTCCACGTATTTCCAAGTAGCCTCGCATGGTCAATACCCGATCCACCGCACCTTGCGCCTGAGGCGTTCAGTCTCATCATGCTCCTGTCCGACAAATTGGTCCAAGATAGCCTCGAGAGGTTCACTTGCCGATGAGGGATGGGAAAGAACACGTCATGCGGCTAGGGCCCGGGACCAGACTGGGGTACCCTCCAGGGGATCCGGGGCCCGGGAAGCGAGGTTGCCGTTCATTGTGCGCATTTCATCGTGACTTTCGATGGTAAGCCGGCGTCCCCACGTCTTCAACGCCTGGTAGGGTCTAATGGTCTTGAAGACGACATTGCCCTCCTGGTTCTCGTGTGACTTTGCGTAGACCCAGTCTGTAAGTCGGAGTGACTCGCGACATTGCTGCACGCAAGTGTCGAAGGCTTGCTTGCATCAAGCTTGAGCCTTCTATATGGTCTCCCGCACTAGGGGGACCAAGGGGACCAAGGAATCCAGTCCTTGGAGGAAGTTCAACTTCGCCTGCCTCAGACTTACTACTTCACCGGCCTCGCGGTCCTTGGTAAGCCGTTCAATGGCGACTGGACTTATTAGCCTCGGACATACAAAGGCAAGTGGACATTGCCCAGTACTTCCATGGACTTCGGAATATTAAGCCGTTACTACCATACTGAGGTACGGAGACCACGTGGCTACATGTTTACATACCCAGTGACGCAATTGCTTGAAACTCGTCTCATTAAACCGTTGAACCTGCCGATGAGGTGTTGCACAGTCGTTTTCAATCCCCAGAACCTTCCGCACGCCTTGAAATAGCAGGGCGGTGATCTGCGGTCCGTAATCCGACAGTAGTGAGTCGGGAACCCATAACAGGCGCCCAGCATGTCAAGGAGCGCGCTGAGAACATCTACAGCCGTGATATCGCGAAGCCGGACCGCGCTAGTGACCTCAGTCAATCGGTCACAGATAACCAGGCTGTACTCATATCCTTCGGGGTTCCGGGGCAGGGGGGCAAATACGTCAATGGCCACCGCCGCAAATAGGGCCGGCGAGGGGACCAGCCACATGAACGCTTTCCTCTGCGTACCAAGGAGTCGGTTCTCTGACCAGGTGGCCCGACCGCATGGTCACCCGAACTGAGGGGATCTCCTGAGAGATAGGGCCCTCGTCCAACCCTGTAGTCGGAAGGCGGGACAGCGCGTCGGCCACCGCGTGATGGGGGCCGGGCTTTTATTCCGCATCATATGCGAATTCCGTGGGGAGGATGCCCCGACGATTGAGTCGATTGTTGTTGCAGGTCGTTGTGGCTAGTATCCACTTCAGTGCCTTATGATCACACTGGATGAGGAACTTGATACCTTCGATGTACGGAAGGTGTGAACCGACAGCCCACTTATTACCCGGTCTCTCAGTCTCGATGACAATGTAGTTCATCTCCGCAGGTAGAAGACCTTTACTGAAGTATCTTGCCGCTTGGTACGACTCTTCGGGCTGCTGCTGAAGCAGGCAGTACCCCAGCTGGTCATAGCTGGCATCAACATCAATATTGTACTTGCCATCTTGTCGGGGTGTGGCAGGGATGGGTGGGTGGCATAGATGCTCGCGCAGTGTGTCGAACGCTGCCTGCTTCTCCGGACAGAGGGGAGCCAAGCGCTTCCGGAGCTGGACGCTGCTCTCTTCTTTCTGCAGCTTCGCGGTCTTGGCGAAGTGCACCGTGAACGGGCTTTAGACATCGCACATGCCCGAGAAACTCCTCAGTTGGGTTTGGGTTTTGGGGAAGACGGCCTTTTTTTTGGATTTGACATGTTTCTCGTTCACACTCAAGCGTCCTGGCCGCACTACATGGCCGAGTTACTCAACCTCGTTACTGAGGAGGTGGCACATCTGCGCCTTAAAGGTAATTCCGTGCTTTCCGAGTAGGGTGAGTACCGTGTCCTGGTGAGACAGGTGGGACTCTGCATCTGCGAAGAATATGATGAGGTTTTCTTCGTGGAAGGGCGCCTTCCGCCACTGCACTCGGGACAGTATCATGTCCATAGTCCGATGGAAAGTGGCAGGGGCATTAAACAGGCCAAAGGGCAGACAGGTACACTTGTACGTCTCACAGTGGCAGGTGAAGACCGTCTTGGGTCTATCCTCCTCGGCTATGGCGATTTTCCAGTACCCTGCGTTGCAGTCCAGCGTGGAGAAGAAATGGGCTTCTCCTAAAGATTCAAGGAAGTCGTCCATCCGTGGTCAAATATACGAGTCGCGTACTGTGCTCTTGTTCAACTGCCGATAGTCATTGCACAACAGGGGACTCCCGTCGGGTTTCGGGGCGAGGACGACCGGGCTATCCCATTCACTCCAGCTTGGCTCAAAAACTTCGAGCTTGAACATTCGGTTGACCTGGGCCTTTATGAGTACCCGGGTTTTCGGGTTCACCCGATAGGGGTTGAGCCGGACGGGCTTTCATCCCGGCTTCAATTTGATCCGGTGCGCCGTGGCTTGGAGGGAGCCTCAGTTCCCACTCCTCGGGACCCGGTGCTTCTGTAGTAAGGAGAACACTCGAGGCGGAAACCCCTCAGGCGCGTTCGAAGTATGAACGTGGGGCTCCTCCACGGGGTCACTCACGTCAGGCGCGGTGGCCGGAATGGGTCTCAGTGCGGCCCATTCCTCTCGGGATATGGCCGCCACCGTGCCTGAGTGGGCCGACGTATGTCCCAGGACCATACCTTTGGAAAGACGTTTACTTGTATTTCCCGTGTGCTTCACTTCCACCCACCACGTCTGGTTTACGGTGAAGGCCATGTTCTCGGTCGCCATCTGTACTGGGAGGCGTTCATACGCTTGGTGGCGCTGAGTAATGACCCCATTATCCTGAGAGAGCGTCTCCACTGGGACGTACCGCCTTGCCTGCGGAGGCAGGACCACCTCGCGGGCCAGACGCACCTCAGCATTTGCCTCACTAGCGGCACCGGCCCCGCCGGGACGGTCCGCCTTGGCATACGACACCGTCTCACCCCGACGAAGGATGCGGACCTTACCTACATTTGGTACCTGGATATTGCCCTTTGGCCCGCAGATACTGGGCACGTGAACGTCGGTGTAGTCAGTCCCATGACGTAGAGGGACCGACATACCGCTCACTACTCAGCACGTTACGGGTGCTTTGTAGGTGCCTACACGCATCTTACGAGTCACGGTGCCCGTGATATTTAGGATTCCCCCATTCACTTCAAACAACTGGGTGGTCGCCGCGTCTAGGGGCGCCACCTTCATCTCCGGGCGGAGGAGCGATTCTCGTACTAGAGAGACGCAGGACCCCGTATCGACAATGACGCGGAGAGCAAACTGACGTCCCACGTCTATCCAAATGCGGCTGGCCACCTGATGGTCAGACCCTGTCAGGATGGCCACCACGTTCCGGCCACCCTGCCTCTTCAAAAGGGGCGTGTCCCGAGGGCGGATCCACTTGGGTCGGGATTAAATGCGTACTTACATCGCATCTGTGTCTCGGGTTGGGTCCCCCGGTCGGCGCGGGGAGGGCCCAACACCGTTGGTTTCTTCTTTCCCTAACTGGACTCCTAGGATGTAGCTGGAACGCTTTTTGGGCCCGGCCGGCGGTTCCCCGTTTTCAAGCGGCCTCGACTCATCTCCCCTTGAGCTGAAACAGTCCTTAGGAGTGGCGACCGCCTCGCGCCGCCCCATCCGCTGGGTGTCTCGGGAGCGCAAGGGCGCGCCAAGAGAGGACCAGCGACGGGCCATCGCCAATCGGTCACGTAGGCGCGCATCCAAAGTTGAGCACACCTTAGCCAAATGTCCCACCTTTCCACACTGCCGGAAAGAGTACTTTCCCGTCCTGAGTTTTGGACGGGGAGTGTCATCTCTCAGTCAGAACCGGCGGCGTAAGTTGTAACCGCCACAGGGAGTCAAGCCGTCCGGTTCCCCGGGCCCGGCTGCATCGGGCCGTGCCCAGGCGCCCTGAGTCGGGGCGTCCGCTGCCCCGATGACCTGAACGGGGGCGACGTGCGGCGGGTATCGCCGAGGCCCCGAGATAATCGCGGGGATGCGGCCAAGGATGGTTGCCGCCAGAGCTGCGTCTCTGCCGCGAGCACTTCTCGCTCATTGGTCTGCTCCTTACGCGGCTCAAGTCGAAGCCAGTGGTGCTCTTCACCCTTCGTCTGGGAGACGCCAGCTCACTCCGCCATATGCACGCCAAGGGTGTTCCGCTCCCACACAGTTTCGCGCGCGGCGCGGTGATAACCTTTCAGAAAGCGCCCCTTGAGCGCGCCCTCCCCATACATGAACCCGCACTCGGTGTTAAAGGGGCGGCGTCGTTCGGGGAAAGACCACTCGTCATCTTCGTCCCGCTGGACGGCGACGTGCAGCGTCTCGACAAGGGCTTCCACTGAGCCCTCGCTGTCGTCCCGTCGGAGCATCCAGTACATGAGCTCCCAGTAAGAAGAGACGTTGTCGGGGATTCCCCCCGGGCTAGTCGGCTTAAGCATCAAAACCTTCGACTTGAGGGGTTTCTTTGATCTTTAAGGAGGAAGAAGGCCTCGCCTTCGGAGATGTCAGCTTCGTCACAGGCCTTGTTGAACTGAAGCAGTAACTGGAATGTCTTGGCAGAGGAAGAACCGTCCCACTTGTCGAGTACCCCGAGGGACTTAGAAACGTTCTTCTTGCGCCTGCCCAGAATACGGGCCTGGCGCAGCGTGTACTTAACCGACTTGTTGTCTAACGCGTTGGTCTCGAAATCGAACATCATCCGGAAGTACGGGTGGTTCACCACAATCTTGGTTGGCACCACCCGCGTCGGTGCCGGCGAGGTTTCTTGATTCGGCCACCCCTCCGCCTCCGTACCAGTTGCGAGGGAACGTTGCGTCCGGAACCCCGGGTCAATTCCCCGGGGTAACTCTCGCGACCCCACCCCGCTTCGCTCACCGCCCTTCGAGACAGGAGTAGGTCGGGTTCTCGGGTCAATACCCTTAGGACCGTTCCTCACCGACGACGGCGTCAGGGTGGCGCGGAACGCATCTAGTAAGGCCTCGAGAGCCGACGTTTCTTCCGAGCGGGAGACGTCCGTGGTTGACGACGACGAAGATTCGTCGCGTCGACGCCGATGGGAAGAGCGCCGGGCTCTTTCCCGGCGTTCAGCGAGTCTGGTCGTAGCGCCGTTCAGCATCTTAACTAACAACCGGGTTACTTCAGACCGAGAGACCTCAGCAACAGCGTCGCGCCGCTTCATACCCTGGCCTTCACTGGCACCCCGTGAGCCTGGAGGAGCAGGAAAAGAGCTCGCACCCGCAGGCTCCCGTTCCAAGTCTGGCATCGCTTCCCTTTCACACGCACAGAGAGGGGATCTCCCACCGGGCCCGAGGGCCGGTGGACCGATACTGTGGGTCCCGGCGCCGTGCTCGCGGGCCGGGGCACCCTTTTTACTCCTTGAACCTGGGGAATCACGAATAGAGCTCCCATCCGAAGATCTCGTGCAGGTGGTGGCACAGACCCACCGCCCCACATGGTCATGTCGAGCGGTTTTCCTCCTTCGAAATGAGTGCCGGCACCCGTAGGGGCCGCCTCGAAGTGAGTACTACCAGATGCAGCTCCCGCCAGGGGGCGAGTCCCAGTCGGATTGTGGCCCGAGGGAAAGGGCTGGAACGAAGTCTGCTGCCCACGGGCACCCGCACCCGTGTTTCCGGCACTCGTGTGGCGCTCGTCAACAGAAGATCCGCCTTCGGAGGGGGAAGTCCAATCCCCCCAGACACCAGGCACCTCGACACCAGGGGGGTCTCAATGCCCCCCCCCATCGGCCGTCGAACCGGCCGGACGCAGCCAATCCTGGCGCTGCGGGCCACCGCCCGCAGCTCTAGGCAAAAAGGGGAGGAGGACCAACTAGGCTCCCTCTGGGGAGGGTTGGCGCACCGCCACCGCCCCGAGGAATATTGAGCTGCCTTCCTCCCAGGCTGCTTCACCAAACGTGCCAAGACTCCCAGCCAGCCCCATTTAGTTCTGGGGAAGGCGCTCCACACCGTTTCGTTGGGTAGCCCGGGCGGGGAATACCCTCCCCGGAAGGAGACCAGGAATAGCACAAACGCACGGCGTCGACCGAGGGAAGCCGCCCCGAGTGACACACACGAGTTGTTGGACAGGGAGTTTACTTTCCCGGGTCGAAGGCCTCGAGGCGACACTCACTCCCTTTCTTCTTACCCTCTCCACACTTCGTCTCCCCCCCTCCAACCCTCAGGAAAACCCTCCTCAGATACCCTCATGGAACCCTCAGAAACCCTCCCCTAAGGGCTCATGGGGCCAGTCTCAGAGATGAACGGTAGAAGCTTTGGACGCCGCCTTGATTTGGGGCGGAAAAGGGGTGCTACGTGGCACCCTAGAGGGGCCCCGGTCTCGGGCGCGTGGTGTACTGCTGGTCGTTGTCCCAAGACGGGTTTACATGATATTAGGCCCTGAACTGGGGGCCCGCCCTGGAATCTGCGAGTTCCACAGATGTCTCCAGATCGCGGTTGTGGTTGGTGAGCGACGGGGTGATCACACGTGGATCGCCACTGGAACGACTCGGAACATGCGTAATTTGGGCATTTTCGCCGTGAACGAGCTCGACGTCCGTCGGGATTGTAATAGATCCTGACAGACCGGTTTCCCGGATCGACTGACCCCTTCGTCACTGGAAGGGGGCGTGCCTGGGCCTGACAGGCAGGAATGCTGTCAAAGTCGCGGAGGCGGGACGGGCCCAAAGAACTGCCTTTCAGGTCCCAGTTGCTCCAATCGGCACTGTTCGTGAAATTGCGCCCTCGACGTGTCGCGGCCGTCTCCTAGCCCGCGGCGGAGGTCCTGAAAGGGGCCGTGGCAATGACGACCCCGGCCCAAATCGACTAGGCGGGAACTCACAAGCGATTCGCCGCATTAACGGCGGAAAACTGGGGCTGACGTTCCCTGCTGACAGTGCTTCAGCAGCTGTCAGTGGACAGCAGCCATCGCGCGGCATAAGCGTCGGTGGTCGGGCCGGTGCGCGCGGATTGCCACGCATGCTACGCCATGGCCAGCAGACGTTCCGGTCAACCCAGAGGTGTGGGCCGGCAACTTCTGATGATCGGGCCCAGTTCTTGCGTGACGCGATCACCATCATCATTGACGGGCGGGAAGTACTGATTGGTGAGGAAGGAGGGCTTACAGTATGGCAGCTGTGGATCCTTCTGTTGGTCTTGGAGCGTGTAGGATCAGACTACGTGTCGAGTGTCAAGAGGATGTAAGTGCTGAGACAGCGCCGTATCGGCAGTAGCGAGGCGGAGGCCATTTCTTTGCTGATAGCTTTTGCTGTAAGAGTCCGGGAGAACGACGGCGGCGGCCCGCAGAGTTCAACTTTCGAGGGAGACTCGCCGTCAAGAGTTACAAGGCCCCCGGCATGCGCCGGGGCCGGGTCGTGACCAGTCACGTAACACCCCCTTAAGTGGGTAGCGTGGGACAATCCGATTTTGGGCGGGTGTCCAGGGAGCCCGAGGGACACTGACGAAAAGAGGCCTTCAGAGGGGCGCGGGGTGATGGGCACCCGAT